>Ga0247730_1000993_pt1 | contig 17181 bp, 15 predicted proteins | sample UWRJL073202C2_FD_180959 | JGI IMG/M metagenome (GOLD analysis project Ga0247730, IMG submission 180959) | Plant litter microbial communities from Arlington Agricultural Research Station in Wisconsin, United States - UWRJ-L073-202C-2 | ecosystem: Environmental > Terrestrial > Plant litter >... | reverse complement strand
ATGATGTCATCTATACAGACGTCGAGATCCCGGCGGAGAACGTTTTGGAACTTGTCGATCCGTCCGTGGCTCAGCAGGACAATCGCGCCCACGCAGCGATCACGTTGGCTTTGACCGCGCTCTATCTCGGCGTCGCGGAAGCGGCGCAGGCCGAGTTCATCCGTTTCGCCCACGAGCGGGTGCCGACCAACCTCGGTCATCCCATCGCCCGCACGGAGCGGTTCATTACACTTTCTGGCGAAATCGACCTGCTCGTCTCCGGTGCCCGCCAGATCATTTTCGACACGCTCAAGGCCGGCCAGGGCGATGCAGAACGGCTGATTCGTGCTCGATTTCTTGCGGGCCGTCAGCTTCGCGATGCCGTGCAGATCGCGGTACGCGGCATCGGCAATCCCGGTTTGGGCGGTGATCTCGGACTGGAACGGCATTTTCGCGATATTCAAGCCGTGCTTGTGCACGCACCTCAGGAAGATACCTCGATTGCCATGCTGGGCCGCGCTGCCTTCGAGAGGTGGAACCGCGACCAAGCTGCAGCGGCGTATCCGGCAGATGTCGCGGTGCTTAAGACAGCCTGACACCACCGACTGCCGTACCTGCTCCTGTCCTTTATCGCCGCCCTATAACTGCTGCTCTCGCACTCGGAACCCTTGGGACTGTTGATCCGCGACTGCCGGACGGTGGACGCTGATAGGCTGGCGCGGTGAAAGCCCGGAGCTATTTCGGTCACCATGGCGGGGTGAACTTGTCGACGGTCTGGACGCAATGGCGCAGCCCCGGCGTCCCCTCCCTGCCACTCCCACCGTATTAGTCGACGCCGGCACATCAATCGTCGGGCAGGGACTCACCAGGCGGTGGGTTGTCGATCCACGAGAGTCGGAGTGGTGCAAAGCGTTCGGAGGCTGAGACCAGATATTTTCTTGCCGGCGAGTGCGCGCGGCCTATGTGGCGGATGATATCGCATCGAACATAGACCTCAGGAGACACTCTTGGAACAAACGGATCTTCATTGCGACGTCGCAATCATCGGCGCCGGCACCGCGGGTCTTGCCGCAGAACGGGCAGCCCGGACAGCAGGCGCCAGCACGCTGCTGATCGATGACCGTTTCGCCGGTACGACATGCGCAAATGTCGGCTGCATGCCTTCAAAGCTGCTGATCGCCGCAGCCCATGCGGCCCATGCGGTCAGAACTGCATCTGTCTTCGGGATCATCGCACCGGAACCCGTTGTCGACGGGGTCGCGGTGATGGCGCGGCTGCGTTTGGAGCGTGACCGGTTTGTCGATGCAACCCTTAGCTCGATCGAACAGATCCCTGCTGATATTCGCCAGAGGGCGCGAGCGCATTTTATCGACGCGACGACCCTCGCGCTTGACGATGATCGGAAAGTGTTTGCAAAGGCCGTCGTTATTGCCACCGGATCAAGCCCCACAGTTCCCCCGATGTTCAAGGTGCTGGGAGACCGCATTCTCACCAACGAGACGATTTTCGAACTTCGAGATCTGCCGAAATCCGTCGCCGTTATCGGTGCCGGACCGCTTGGGCTGGAACTGGCACAGGCACTGGCAAGACTAGGGGTCGACACGGCCGTATTCGATCATGCCGATGGCATCGCCGGACTAAAGGACACCGAAGTCCAGGCCGAACTGCGCGCAATCCTGGAAAACGAGCTTCCCCTTCATATCGGCGTCGAGCTGGAGGTCCAAGCTGTGGTTGACGGCGCCAGGCTCTCCTGGACAGGATCGACCAAGGGGGCACAGACCTTTGAGCGAGTGCTTGTCGCAACCGGTCGACCGCCGCAGCTTAAAGACTTGAACCTCCACAACACCGGGCTTGCGCTCGATAAGAAGGGCGTGCCGCTATTCGATCCGGCAACCCTTCAGTGCGGCGCCGCACCGATCTTCCTGATCGGAGATGCCAATGCGGATCGCCCGGTCTTGCACGAAGCATCGTCCCAAGGTGCCATCGCCGGGCAGAATGCAGCCGGATTTCCCAATGTGGAACCTATCGATCGTGGCGGGCGTCTCTCGATCATGTTCACCGATCCGCCGCTTGCCGTCATTGGAGAACCGGCGGGTGCTGGCGCCGTGATCGGCTCCGCATCCTATGCCGACCAAGGGCGGGCAAAAGTCGAGGCGCGCAACAAGGGACTGGTTCGCATATACGCCGCACCAACAGATGGCCGACTGACGGGCGCGACGCTGCTTGGACCTGGAATGGAGCATATCGGCCACCTTCTTGCATGGGCAATCGAACGGGGCGAAACGGCTTCCGGGTTACTGGATTTGCCGTTTTACCACCCGACTTTTGAAGAAGGACTGAAATCGGCGCTTCGCGATATCTGCAAGAAGGTCCACTCGCCCCTGCCCCGCCGCCGCGATGAAGGCGTTGCAGCCGGCGGCTAGTCCGTTGTCATCACACGACATTTCCATTTTCCGATCAAAGCACAAGGATCGCCCACATGATCACGCTGCACCACCTGGCTTTTTCACGCTCGTTGCGCGTTCTCTGGCTGCTCGAGGAGCTCGGGCTCGACTACAATCTCGTCAGTTACGCGCGAACGGAGCAATTCCTCGCGCCGCCCGAACTTGCCAAAATCCATCCGCTTGGGAAGTCACCCGTCATCGTTGATGGCGACCTCGTACTGGCGGAATCGGCGACGATCCTGCGCTACATTCACGACCGGTACGGAAACGGCAAGTTCGCCCCGCCGGTCGGCACCGCTGCGCACGCATTCCATGAGGAATGGCTTGACTATGTGGAAAGCTCCGCAGGTCTGCCGATCATGATCACTCTCCTTGGACAACGAACCGGTGGCCTGAATGAAGGTCTGACGGCATTCTCAACGCGGTCATTGAGTAAAACGCTCGATTACATTGCCGCCGGCATTGCAAAAGGGCCATTCGTCATGGGTCAGCAGCTGACGCTTGCCGACATGCAGATGAGTTACCTCTTGGCGATCGCCCAAAGTGCCGGGATGCTCGAACCATATCCGACGATCGCAGCCTATCTGGAACGGCTCAAGCAACAGCCGGGTTTCCAGCGCGCGCTCGCTCGCGGTGGGCCGATGGTACCGGCGAGGCGCTAAATCAGATACGCTGAGTTGCCGATCATGCTTCAAAGGGTGCGATCGCGAAGCATCTGGCCGAAAAGCAGATCGGGCAGGTCTTCCAAATTATCGGTGATGATCCGGAACCGAAGATCGGCAATGCCATTATCGCTATCAAGGACGAGATGCTGATCAGCGGAGAGTCCGAAGGCTTGACGCAGAACCAGCCGCGGCCGCCCCACGAACTGAAATATAATGGAGAACAACGATGTTAAGTGGACCAATGAAAGCTCTTCTCGGCGTGCTGGCAGTTGCCGGATTTCAGAACCGTGACAAAATCGGTGAACTCCTGCGCGGCATTCAAAATCCACAGGGCGCTGGTACGGATGGCCGGCAGTCGGGCGGCCTGGGAGGTCTCCTAGGCAGTTTGACGGGTGGTGGATCTGGCGGCCTCGGAGGTCTCGGAGACCTTCTCGGCGGTGCATCGGCCGGAGGTGCCCTGTCGGGCGGGCTCGGCGATCTGCTGAAGCAGTTTCAACAGAATGGCCAGGGTGAAAAGGCCGAGTCCTGGGTTCAGCACGGTCCAAATGCCGACATCGAAGACCGAGAGCTGTCGCAAGCTCTAGGTCCGGATGTGCTGCAGGACCTGTCCGCAAGAACGGGTCTATCAGCGGACGAAATACTCAGCCGATTGAGCAGGGACCTGCCAAAGGCTGTGGATGCGCTAACGCCGGATGGGACAATCCCGGAAAATGACGACTTTGCCGACCCCAAACACTCGGTTCCGTCAATCAAACCTCAGATCGTTTGATTTCACGGCGGTAAGGGCCACCAAGTTGTGGCCCTCTTGTCTATGATATGCCTCGCGGCCTTTCCTCACAGTGGGAAACGGCTTCGGGTAGGTTGACCTCTATCGTCGGTCACACCTGCGCCAGGCCGCCATCAACGAAAACCTCGCCGCCGGTCATGAAGCTTGAGTCCGAGGATGCCAGGAACGCGGCCACGGCTCCGGTTTCGGCTGGATCGCCCATGCGTCCAAGTACGGTCGTCGCCCCGATGGCATCCATTCCTTCGTCGCCCAGAACCTCCAGCGCCAATTCGGTCGAGATCGGCCCAGGTGACATGACATTGATACGGATGCCTGTACCGCGTAGATCCAGCGCCCAGCTCCGCGCCAGGTTTCGCACTGCCGCCTTGGTTGCGCTGTAAATACTGAAGGCCGGTGTTCCCATCACTCCTGTGCTTGACCCCGTCAAGATGATCGAAGCTCCCTCCGTCATCAGCGGCAAGGCTTTCTGCACGGTAAAAACCAGACCCTTCACGTTGAGATCGAAGATCTGGTCATAGTGCTCGGGCGTAATCTCGCCGAGCGGGGCGAATGACCCGGTCCCGGCGTTGGCCAGTAGGATGTCGAGACTGCCGCGTTCCGTCTTCACCGTCTTATACAGACGGTCGAGGTCGGATAAATCGGTGACCGAGCCCTGGATGGCACGTGCCGATGACCCCAGTTGAGCCACGGCAGCGTCGAGCGTCTCCTGCCGGCGGCCGAAGATATAGACGAAAGCGCCTTCCTCTATGAAACGCTTGGCCGCCCCGTATCCAATTCCGCTCCCGCCGCCCGTTACAACTGCGGTCTTACCCTGTAATCTGCTCATGATATGCTCCTTCATTGAGACCACATGAAACTGGCGGTACTCATACCCATTGACAAGTATGCACCTTTTGGTAAGTACCCAGAATGTTATCAGATCGATCAAATCAGGCAGAGGCGCAAGCGCACCTCTCGGCCGATGCCAACACCCCGATGCTGCCCGGTTTCACCTGCGGCCTGGACGCAACATTGCGGGTCATCGCCGGCAAGTGGAAACCTCTGATCCTCTACTTTGTCGCCCAGGATGGTCCGACACGATACGGCGCTCTCCGGCGAGCCGTGCGGGACGTCAGCGACAAGATGCTGATCCAGCAGCTAAAGGAGCTGGAGGCCGACGGTCTTGTAAAACGGACCGACTACAGGGAGATCCCTCCGCGGGTGGATTACAGCCTCACTCCGCTGGGCCGCAGCCTGGCCCAAGCCCTGGTACCACTCTGCTCATGGGGCACAGACAACATGGCGGAAGTCACACGCGTCTTTGCTCAGCGCGACGCCCTGAGCACCGAAGCAAAAGCCAGGAAATAATTTTGCCTTCCAAATAGAAAACGGGCGGACAAGATGCTGACGTGTTCCGCCGCCGTCGAAGAAGGCGAATGAGCGTGAAGCCTCGCCACCTCTTGAACCCGGCCGCTGAGAGCACTATTGGCGCAAATACCAGCTAAGATCCTGATATACAGTGCTTTCACGCCAAAGGCGTAGGACTAGGGTCTGCTATTTAAGAATGTCGTCGAGCGCAACCGAACCTAATCCGGCGGGCGGCCCTTTGGTCCCACCAAGGCGGCTGTTGGTTACGTTCCGTGAAGCCCGTGCGAACCCTTGGAGATTGGACGGCGCAATTGCTGGTTACAGCTTAAATCTCAATCCTCACGGGTATCGCCTTGGAGGCGGGCGTCTTTGACATCTGGTCGTGATGGTCGATCGCGTTGAGAACATTGGCTTCCGGATAGTAGGCGCCGATCGTACCCCTGGGCAGATTGTGAACGGTCACAACCAGTCCTCCAAGTTCGCGGCGGACCCCGTCTCCAAAGTCACTGACGAGTGTGATGGACTGGCCTGCTTTCAGTCCGGCAGTATCGATATCTGCTTGGCACATCAAGACCACATCCCTTGTTCCTTCAATACCGCGGAACCGATCAGAATACCCGTAGATCGTCGTGTTGAACTGATCGTTTGAGCGCATGGTCACCAGCCTGAAACGGCCGTCGGCATTGCTGAAGGCCAGTGCGTTCAGCTGCGTCGGTGTCGTAAAGACGGCCTTCTTCTCTTCAGTATTCCACACGCGGTCATGCGCATCGTTGCCGCGGTAAAAGCCGCCGGGCTCGAACATGCGGGCATTGTAGTCCTTGAAGTCCTTCGGATAGGTTGCCTCGATCAGGTCGCGCACCAGGCTGTAATCACCGGTCCATTGGTCCCATTTCATTTTCGCATTGGGATTGAGCGTCGCTTTGGCGATTCCCGTAACAATTGCCAGTTCGCTTTTGAGGTGTTTTGACGCAGGTGCGCGTTTTCCGATCGAGCCCGATATGTGCGAGAAGCTGTCCTCGATGGAGACTGACTGGTTTCCCGTTGCCTGATTATCGATTTCTGCCCGTGATAGACAGGGCAGAATATAGGCCTGCTTGCCAGGGAAAAGGTGGCTGCGGTTAAGCTTGGTTGAAACCATGACCGTCAAATCCTGGGTCGGCCAAGCGCGTTCCATCTCTTTCTGATCAGGAACAGCGCGCAGCAGATTACCGCCCAGCGAGATGAAGGCCTTGATTTTTCCGGCCATCAGACCTTTGACCGCGTCGACAATGGTTGTGCCATCTTTGGTGGGGGGATCAAAATCGTAAAACTGCTTCAGCTTGTCCATCGGGATCAGCTTGGTCTTTTCAGCGATGCCGACCGTCCGCTGGCCTTGCACGTTGGAGTGCCCGCGGACCGGACAACAGCCAGCGCCCTCCTTACCGATATTGCCGCGAAGAAGCAGGAGATTGACCAGCATCGCGACGTTCAAAGCGCCCTGGGAATGCTGGGTCAACCCCATGCCATAGACGCCAATAACCCGTTCTGCACCGATGTAGATCTCTCCGGCGCGGCGGATGGCGCGCTCTGTCAGGCCGCTTTCACGCTCGATATCGCTCCAAGGCGTATCGCGGACACATGCTATGAATGTGTCAAATCCCGTCGTGTGTTCAGCAATGAAGTCGACGTCTATGACGCGGTTATCTCCACCGGCCATGGCAGCGTCATCGGCTTCGATGACGACTTTGCAAAGACCGAGCATGGCGGCGATGTCTCCACCCGCCTGCACCTGCAGGTACTCGTCGGAGATCTGCGTCTCATGACCCGTCATCATGTCGACTGGACTTTGCGGATTGACGAAGGACACAAGGCCCTGTTCGACCACCGGATTGAAGGTCACGATCCGGGCACCGCGCTTCTTGGCCTCCTGCAGCGGATGAAGAAAGCGGGGGCTGTTCGATCCGGGGTTCTGGCCAAAAAAGAAGAACGCGTCCGCTTTTTCCAGATCTTCCCAGATGATCGTGCCGACCGGGGAGCCAATCACCTTGTTGAGGCCGACGCTGGTCGTCTCGTGACACATGTTCGAGCTCTGAGGCAGGTTGTTGTTACCGTAGGCGCGGGCCAGCAACGCGTAGAGATAGGATGCCTCAAGGCCCGCATGGCCGGAAGAATAAAACACCGCGCTCTCGCGCGGCAAACTCTTCAGCGTCTCGCCGATCGCCGCAAAGGCGTCGTCCCAGGTCACCTCGACGTACCGGTCCGTTTCCGCATCATAGCGCAGAGGATGCGTCAGACGCCCCGTCTGCTCCAGATCGTAGTCCTTCCACGCCCGCAGCTCGGCCACCGTATGCTCGTCCCAGAAGGCCGGCTTGCAGCGCTTGCTGGTCAGATCGGAAATCGTGGCCTTGGCGCCGTTTTCGCAGAACTCGAAGGGATGATAGTTTTTCGGCTTTGGCCATGCGCAGGACACGCATTGGAAGCCTCCCGGTTTGTTCTGGCGCGTTAGGGTTTCCAGGACAGCGGGTGATGGACGACTGCCGCCAAACATACGTGCGATCGACTTCACCGATCCCCAGCCGCCGGACGGGCCTTCGGATTCCGGGTTGGGAATTGGGTCTGCCATGATCATGTCTCGCTGGAAAAAGGGGTCAGGAGCAGGCGTCCGTGGTGCCAGATACGCCGTTTATAAAGTTTAGTAAAAGCGCTTATGGCTGCCGCAGTCATGGGCCGAACCGCGATTGAAACAAGCGGATGTTGGCGGAGCGTTCAAAGATTGCCTTGCAAGGCACACTGATGTTTCCCAAGAGATGCCCGCTGCCTCGATCTCAAAACACGGCCGGAACTTGAAATTCCGACCCAAGTCGCTGGTGGCACAGATGCTATGTCACCAAATCCAAAAATGGCCAATCAGCCTCAACAGGTCCGTATTCGGGCAGAACCATTATCGGGTTTCTGATCGGTCGCACCGGATGCTTTGTCCGGAGTGCAAGGCTTTTTCGAATCGGTCCGCTCAGTAGATGTATCTGTGGCACTGCCGCCCACTCCCGATGAGCCATTGCTTGTCCCAGTGCTTCCGCCAGCGCCGCCATCGGTTGCACCGCTACCGGACGATGTTCCTGCACCACTATTCGTGTTCCCAGCAGAAGAAGCGGGGCTGCCGTCCTGAGCCAGTGCCGAGGTTGCCAACCCAAGCAGGAGCATAGGCACCATAAAACGTTTAAGCATATGAAATTCCAAGTTGAACTCGTCGTACCACAAACGACGCCCGTTAAGTTTTGTTCCTTGCATCGACCTCACAACGTGGAGCGAGACGGTTGTCCACATGAATTGCCAGATGGACGCACATGTTCACAGTGCAAGTGGAAAAGGATCCGTACGTGCGTCGAGCCCAGAAGGGATCGCATCGTCTGGGGCCAACGACGATGGCAACGTGGGCGCGGTAACGACCGTGACTTTCGAGGCACAGGGCAGTGAGTTGCTCCTGAATTCCACGAAGTCTGTCCCTCCGGCGCGGTGCGTAAGTTCGCCTTACCGGGCTCGCAGGACTGATTGCCGGTGCATCTGGAGCGAGCCAGGGGATTGCATTCCCAGCCATAGCGAACAACGCGGGCCGGGAAACGCACCTCGGGTAAGGCTTTGTTTCCCGGTCCTCGGTGTAGCCTAGATCATGATATCGCCGCCGGTAACGGGTACGACCGCGCCGGTCATGTAACTGCCGAGGTCAGACGCGAGCAGCACGTAGGCGCCTGCCAGCTCGGCAGGCTGCCCTGCCCGGCCGATGAGCGTCTTTTCCCCAAAAGCGGCCGACTTTTCCGGCGGCATTGTCGACGGAATCAAAGGTGTCCAGATCGGACCGGGTGCCACAGCGTTCACGCGGATGCCCTGATCCGCCAGCATTTCGGCCAGTCCTGCCGTGAAGTTGGAAACTGCACCTTTGGTTGACGCATAAGCGAGCAGCGGCGACGAGGGCTGGCGCGACTGAATCGAGGTTGTATTGATAATCGCACTTCCCCGTTCCATGTGGGGAACGGCTGCCTTTGCCAAATAGAAAGGTGCATAAATATTGGTGCGGAATGTTTCATCCCATTCTTCGGCAGTGATGTCGCCGATCTTTGCATAAGTGCGCTGGAATGCAGCATTATTGACAAGAATATCCAGTCGGCCAAGCTCGGACACGGCTCTCTCGACCAGGCTGTTGCAATGGGCTTCGGACTTGATATCGCCTGCAACCAAAACCGCCTTTCGGCCTGCCGCCTCGATCCAGCGCGCCGTTTCCTGCGCATCCTCGTCCTCGTTCAAATAGGACACGAGGATATCAGCGCCTTCGCGGGCAAAAGCGATCGCAACGGCCCTGCCAATTCCGGAATCGCCCCCCGTGATCAAGGCGACCTTGCCTTCAAGCCGTCCAGCGCCCTTGTAGGAATGTTCGCCATGATCCGGCGTGGGGTCCATCAATTTCGTCAGTCCCGGAGGAGACTGCTGCTGCTTGGGCTGTGGTGGCTGAGGCCTATCTTGATCTGACATGGCAATCTCCGTCTGGTTGAATAAAAGCCTTCAAAAGGGCGAACGCGCGCAAGCGTCACCCGGTGCGTTGGAGCAAAAGCGACTTAGGGCTTAGAAGTTCCCGGGCAGCAGATGTGGTGCGAAACAAGACCAAGCGGGAACAAGCGTATCTGGTGACGGTTACGACCGCACTTCCAACCGCACAAACACAGGAGGCGCACATGCGCTTCGTTCCCACCCTGGCCCATGGGGCCGTAGATTATCTTGTCGGTCTTCTCCTCATTGCACTTCCCTTCATGCTCGGCCTGCAGGGAACGCCGCGCATGATTCTGTTCGGCCTTGCGCTTACCGTGCTGCTCTACAGCTTTTGCACCGACTACGAACTTGGGGCAGTGCGCTATCTGCGCATCCGCTTCCACCTGCTGCTCGATGCAGTATTCGGCATAGCCATGCTCCTGCTGCCGTCATTGTTCGACTTTCCGGCCGATGCGGCCGCACCGATCTACCTGATTGGTGGCATGGCGCTTGTACTTGTCTTCACCACGGAAATCCGGGCAACCGGCACCGCGACCTCTGAAAATCATTAAGGACACTTCCGATGAAAGCACTCTGCTGGCATGGCAAGGGCGATATCCGCTGCGATAGCGTCCCGGAACCAACACTCCAAGACGGACGCGACGTCATCATCAAGATGACAGCGTGCGCAATCTGCGGCTCCGATCTCCATCTGATGGATGGATACATTCCGTTCATGGAGAAAGGCGACGTTCTCGGGCACGAATTCATGGGCGAAGTCGTCGATGTCGGACGCGACAACACAAAGCTGAAGGTCGGCGACCGCGTGGTGGTTCCCTTCACGATCTGCTGTGGCGAATGCCTGCAATGCCGCAAGGGCAACTGGTCGGTCTGCGAACGATCCAACCCCAAGGCCGAAAATGCCATCAAGGCATATGGTTATCCCACAGCCGGACTGTTTGGCTACTCGCATCTCACAGGCGGCTTTGCAGGCGGTCAGGCCGAATATGTGCGTGTTCCTTATGCTGACGTCTCGCCGATCATTATCCCCAACGGCATGACCGACGAGCAGGCGCTCTTCCTTGGCGACATCTTTCCGACCGGATGGATGGCTGCGGCCAACTGCGAAATCGAACCGAGCGACATCGTTGCCGTCTTCGGTTGCGGCCCGGTCGGGCAATTCTGCATCAAGAGTGCATTGATGCAGGGCGCTGCGCGCGTCATCGCCGTCGATAACGTGCCCGAACGTCTGGCCCTGGCCCAGCTGGCGGGTGCCGAGATCATCAATTTCGATGATGAGGATGCGACCATTCCGGACCGTATCAAGGAGATGACCGGGGGGCATGGGGCCGACAAGTGCATCGATGCCGTCGGGGCGGAATCGCATGCCACTGCTTCGTTCGATGCGATGATCGACAAGGTGAAGGCTGCGACCCTGCTCGGTACCGACCGCCCGCATGTGCTTCGCACAGCCATCATGGCTTGCAGGCCGGGCGGCATCGTCTCAGTACCTGGCGTTTATGGCGGTTTTCTCGACAAAATTCCTTTTGGGGCCGCGATGAACAAGGGACTGACGATTCGGACCGGGCAGACCCATGTCAACCGCTATTCGCAGGACCTTCTGAGGCGGATCGAGGAGGGCCAGATCGACCCGAGCTTTATCATCACCCACAGAGCGAAACTGGAAGACGGCCCAGAACTCTACGAGACCTTCCGCGACAAGAAGGATGGCTGCATCAAGGTGGTCCTGACGGCCTAAAGCTGTCTATCCGGTGGGGGCTGACATTAGAATGGCGCTCCCACCTCCCCTACGCTAGCGGTTGTACGATTCGCCCTAACTTAAGATCATTGACGCAAGAAGATCATCGCGCCAGGAGACATTCGCGCGTTGAAGCAGTGTTCGGCGCGTCCTCGACATGAGCGGCGCGAGATCATCGCTCGTCGAAAGGGATACCACCCTTCATCTTGTCAGCAAGAGGAGCCTCAATGATTTGCACAGTCACCGATCCAGGCGCTGCGCCAAACTCCTCGGTCACCGCGTCAGTGATCTTCTTCATCAGCTTAACTTTTGATCGCGCGTACGACCGGCGGCGCAAAAAACGTGAACTTCGGGCATCGCAATACTCCAGTTATTTTAGAAACATATCAGTCGCGACCGATCTGAACAGCCCCAATTTCGCAAAGAGTTCCGACAGAGTGCAGGCGACAGAACGCAGTGGCGGTTAGCCGAATTGCAAAACAGTTGATCTGCCTGATTTATGCCCGGGTATTGGATGCCTTTGCCTTTGGCGACGAAGCAGCAGCGTCTCTCGGCGTCAATGTCGGCCAAGCGCGGCCTAAAAGCTGGTGGGATCGGCTGACAGCGGCCTCGCATCGGAAATCCGTCGTCAGACGGTGCGACCTGTGACGTGGCCGAGAGCTGAGGCATGCCGTTCCATCGTTCTGCAGGCCTCCGTCCAAGCAAGCGGATCGATTGTCAACGCGGTTTTAAGCCAGGCGAGGGTCATGCGCCTGGTTGCTTCCAGCACGTCGGGTATCTCGGTTTCGGTTTCCTTTGCGTCAAGCCCGGCGATCCCACCAAGACCGTGCCCAACGGCATGCATCGTCAACAGGGCCTCTGAGCCTGGCGCATCATGAAACGCATCCGCATGCCAGTCCGGGCCACGGGTGGTGAAATGCGGGTCGTCCGCATCGCCGCAAACAGCGAGGCTGCGTGTCATCAGCGTCGAGAAATCAACGTCGAAGAATGGAAACCGGGCGGCGTTCTCTTCGGTCATGTCCTTGCCGCCGCGTCCGGGGGCAGCGAGCAGGATACCGGCTGAAATGCGTGGATCGGAGAAATCCTCCCCATTCAACTGCGCGCCTAGCAACAGCCCGACAGTGTGGCCGCCGAAGGAATGACCGGCAGCACCAATGCGCGAGTGATCCATCCGGCCCGCAACGCCGGGTGCCTGCCGTTCCACCTCCGGCAACTGGTTGAGAACAGCCTTGATCTCTTCGACGCGCTCCCGCCAGAAGAACGGCGCGCCGGGGGCATCTAACGGCAAGCCACCGACGCGCGAACTCGCATGCGTCGGCTGGATCACCGCAAAACCCCGCTCCGCCCAAAACTGGGCGAGTGGAGCGTAACCGTCTTTTGACGGAATGTAGTTGGACGGGCCGAACCCATGCGACAGCAGTACGATGGGAAGGTTGCCACCAGTCGCCGGTGCGGTCAGACGCAGTTCCAGCGGTTGCCGGCCGGCCATCGGCAAACGGATCGGCGTATAGGCTATAGTGAGAGTGGCGTCCGGCGTCGGAATGTGTTTGGCGAGATCGATCAGATTATTGATGGTCCAGATCCTTTAGCATTGAATATCGGCGTCGTCTTCCTCAGGCTATCGTGTGGCCCGCCTCGCGGAACCAGGTTTGCGCATCCGCGCCGGCTGGGATTTTCATCGGTGCGTCCGGTTCCGTGACAGCACGTAAGACGGCTTCTGCCACGTCTTCCGGCGTCGTGACTTCTCTGCCGGAACGCAGCGTTGTCAGGTAGTCGTGGACGAATGCGCTATACGGCTCGGGAATATTCATTCCCATACGGGCGACGGCATTCTTGCCGAACCCTGTCGTCGGCGCCGAACCTGGCAGAACAAGCTTGGCGCGAACGCCAAAAAGAGCGGCTTCCAAAGCGAGGCTTTCGGTGAAAGCGTTCAGCGCAGCCTTGCTGGCGCTGTAGACGGAGAGTGCCGGCAGCGGCTTGATGGTGACGCTGGAGCTGACGTTGACGATGACGCCTGACCGACGGGCACGCATGTGTGGAAGAACGGCTTTGGTCATCGCCATCGCGCCGAACACATTTGTCTCGAACAGCTCGCGGATCTTCGGCATTTCCGTGCCTTCCAGCACGTTGAGCATGCCGACGCCGGCATTATTGACCAGGGCATCGATCGGCCCCGCTGCTTCGACCGCCTTCATGATGCTGTCTGCGCTGGTCACGTCCAAAGCCAGGATCTTGAGTTTTTCGCTATAGGGCAGCAGATCGGGCTGCGGAATACGCATGGTTGCAACCACGTCCCATCCTGCCGTCACAAATGTCTGCGCGATGGCAAGACCGAAGCCGGTTGAACAACCGGTGATGAGAATGTTTGGCATGTTCTGTCTCCTGATGATTAACCCTTCAAAAGATGGACCAGCGAACTTGGACTTGCTATATTTGATAATCCGAAATTTTTTAGCATGAGTCCAAAACCATGACTGATCCCATTGCAGAAGTCGTTTCGCTTCTCGAGCCAAGCCCGTCGATCTCGAAGCTGGTCACAGGCGGCGGTCAGTGGCTCGTCGAGCGAACGGAACTTGGAAGCCCTTTTTACTGCGCCTTGGTCGAAGGCCATTGCCGCATGACGATCACTGGTCGTGAGCCGATTTTGCTGGCGGCCGGCGACTTCGTGCTGGTTCCGGAAATCTTCTCGTTCACGATGAGCAGCCTGGAACCGCCGCCGCGCGGAGCACTTGCCCAGCGTCTGGAAACCAGCCCGGGCGTCTTCCGGCTCGGAGACCCCGAAGCGCCCGCCGAGATCAAGGCGATGGTTGGCCATTGCGCCTTTGGCTCAGACGACAAGGCGCTTCTGGTCTCGCTGCTACCGGAGGTCATCCATGTCCGGGGCGAAGCGCGGCTGATGAGGCTGGTCGAAATGATAAACGACGAAACGAGAGCCGACCGTACCGCGCGCGAGATGGTGCTTCACCGGTTGTTGGAGGTGCTGTTGATCGAAGCTTTGCGATCAACGGCAAGTGCGGCGGCACCGCCCGGTCTCCTGCGCGGCATGGCCGATCCGCTGCTGGCACCGGTCTTGCGTCGGATACACGCGGATCCAGGTCGCAGCATGACGGTGGAAACACTCGCGCGCGATGCCGCCATGTCCCGGTCGACCTTCTTCGATCGGTTCCGGAGGGAAGTTGGCGTGGCCCCGATGGAATACGCGACCGGCTGGCGCATGGCGCTGGCCAAGGAATTCCTCCGCAAGGATGTGGCAACAGCCGAGATTGCGCAACGCGTCGGCTATGGCTCGGCAAGCGCCTTCAGCGTCGCATTCAGTCGGCATGTCGGAATGCCGCCGGGCGCCTATTCGCGGGTCAACACTGCGGGGTAACGCCAGCGCGTTTGACGGAAATGTGGAACAAATGGTCCCTCACCTGCCGATATAGGCCGCCAGTTCATCGGGCGTTCCGTTGGGAAAAGCCTGTTTCAGAAAATCCAGGAAGGCAGATACGCGCGCGCTGAGCAGCCGCCGCGACGGATAAAGCGCCCATAGCGCGATCTCTGAACCCTCTATATCGCCCCAGTGCAGCAAAGTGCCGTTAGCAAGATCGTGGCTCACCAACGAGATCGGCAGGCATGCAGCGCCAACTCCTGCCCGTACCGCATCCCGGACCATGATGAGGGACGATAAAACGAGAACAGGTTCAATGCTGATCTTCGCAGGTTCCATCGGGGGCATGACGCTCCAGGTCTTTGGATTGCTGCCGCCGCGCACGACGGCAGGCGCTGGCAGGCCACCGGCGGGGCGGAGAAGTCCGGGGCTTGCCACGACGACCAGGCGATCATGCAGAAAGGCTCGACCGACAAGGGCTTCGTCCGGGTCCGGGTTGACGCGGATGACCAGATCATAACCTTCCTCGATCATGTCCACGGCTCGGTCCTCTGTGGTGACTTCCAACCGCACGTCAGGATATTTCAGTGCAAAGCCCGCCGCGATCCGACCCATGGCGGTCTGCGAAAACAGCAGCGGCGCGCTGATCCGCAACCTTCCGCGCGGGCTGTCCCCGCCCGAGGCAATCTTGGCCGCCGTTTCGTCGAGCTCGATCAGGAGCGCAGCTGTGCGCTCATAAAGGGCTCTGCCCTCTTCGGTGAGTTTAAGGTTGCGCACGCCCCGTTCGAAAAGGCGGAGCTTGAGCGCGGCTTCCAGTTCCGTGACGCGCCGCGACAGGGTCGCCTTCGGCCGCCCGGTGGCGCGGGCCGCTTTGCCAAAGCCACCGTGGCGGGCAACAAGGTTGAAATCGGTCAGGGCTAGGAGATCCATGAGTGTTCCACCTGTGAGACACTGCGTCCAAATTGACAGTCTATTGGGCGGACAATGAACCGGTCATATTCGGGGGTGTCAAGCAATACCAACCCGGAGATATTCCCATGACCATTCTCGTAACCGGCGCCACAGGCAATATCGGTGGCCAAGTCATTCGACATCTTGTCAACGGCGGCGCCGATGTCCGCGCGCTTGTCCGCGATCCCTCCAAAGCCGATTTCCCGGCAGGCGTTGCCATCTCCAAAGGTGACTTCCTCGATGTCGACGCACTTCGTACCGCCTTCGGCGGTGTGTCGACCCTTTTCCTGCTGAACGCTGTCGCACCAGACGAGTTCACCCAGGCCTTGATCGCACTCAACGTCGCCCGTTCGGCTGGCGTCGAACGCATCGTCTATCTCTCGGTCCTTCACCCGGACGTCTACGTCAACGTACCGCACTTCGCCGGCAAATTCGGCGTCGAGCGGATGATCGAGCAGATGGGCTTTCACGCCACGATCCTGCGCCCGGCCTATTTCATCCAGAACGATCTGATGACCAAGGATGCCATCGCCACGTACGGTGTCTACCCGATGCCGGTCGGCAACAAGGGGCTCGCCATGATCGACGTGCGCGACATTGCAGAGATCGCCGCCCTTGAGCTGCTGCGGCGCGAACATGCCGCCCAGCCGCTTCCTATCACGCGTATCAACCTCGTCGGTCCGGAAACTTTGACTGGCACGAATATCGCAGCCATCTGGTCGGACGTTCTCGCTCGCCAGATCAGCTATGGCGGCGATGAGACGCAGGCCTTTGAACAGAACCTAAGGCAGTTCATGCCGCCATGGATGGCCTACGACATGCGGATGATGGGCGAACGCTTCCTGACCGATGGCATGCTGCCCGAGAGAGGGGACGTCGAGCGCCTTACAACGCTTCTTGGTCGTCCACTCCGCTCCTATCGCGACTTTGCCACGCAGAACGCTGCCGCTGCCTGAGGCAGGCCGTCCCACAATTTCAAACAAGGACCATCGTCATGATCTATTCAACCGCTACCGTCCCGGTGAATCCGGAAGGCGAGAAAAAACTCACTCGGGAGCAGGTCTGGAATGGCCTGGAGCGGAAGGCGCGCGATGCGCGCCTGTTTCTCCCACCCGGCCTTTGCACCCGCTGCGACGTCGTGGAAGAGAGTGCGACCCACTTCGTGCGCGAAGCGACCATCGCCGGTTCTGACCTTCGTGAAATGATCACTCTTGAGCCACAGAGCAAGGTCACCTTTTTTCAGGCCACCGGCCCCCGGGAAGGCGCCATCATCAACGAACTGTTCGAGGACGAAGCCGGCGCGCTACAGCTGAAATTCTATTGCTACCTTGGTTTGCGCGGCAAGGAGCCTGATGGCCCTGAGGAGCAGGCCGAGCAGACGC
>Ga0247730_1000991_pt1 | contig 17205 bp, 21 predicted proteins | sample UWRJL073202C2_FD_180959 | JGI IMG/M metagenome (GOLD analysis project Ga0247730, IMG submission 180959) | Plant litter microbial communities from Arlington Agricultural Research Station in Wisconsin, United States - UWRJ-L073-202C-2 | ecosystem: Environmental > Terrestrial > Plant litter >... | reverse complement strand
GTTTGAACACTTCGTTCTGCTACACTTAACGCCCTACGTGTAGTACAGGCCTGCTTGCTATGATAGTCATAAGGGCTGAGGTTGGTTGATAGTGCTAAGGCCTCATTTTTTCAAGGAGGAAGCAATTGCCACCTCAGGCCACAATCTACATATAATTCTAGCAGATAAGGCTAAATTATGATTGGTCTCAGGTAACAAAATGTTCAATACAAGGCCTCATCATCAAGTACTTTACTTCTAGAATCTATTCTCCTCTTATAAATCTCCAAAGCAAATATAGTGTAGATCCAATAAATCTCTTGCATAGAAGTATTAGTTGTTTGTTATTATAGTAAAATTGCAACTTACTGTAGCTGATGAAAGTGCTGTAAACACAAGAATAAAGATCAAATATCCCTTTGCTCGAGTGATAGTATTAGACTCCATCAAAGCAGGAGATGCACCAGCATTTCCCAATATAGCCATAATTAAGACACCCTAATGATTTGAAAAGAAAATTAGCACAAAACTGTTATTGTAAGATGTAAATTGTGTACATTGGATAGGACCCAGGTTAACAAGACATTAGTACGGACATTAGCATCTGCAATAATTTCATCAGAAAAAATTCAAGAAAAATTCAAGTGAAAACATACAATATATCTTTGCAATTTGCTCCTTTTGCTGTTCAGATACAAATGGCTGAGTATTTCCTTCAACTGGCTTGCGATCCCGTAGATTCTCTGTTGCAATGTTATAAGCTTCATTGACTTCAACATGTGCAACTAACTCCACATCAACATGATGAGAGAATCTGTTCTTTGTTACTGGAGTCAGATCACTGTCCACAATTGCATCTTGCTTGGTTCCCCATGATATCTGTAGAAGTGATTAGGGTTATGACATGTCTAGTAATGAAAATCTTACATCATCAAGATTTGAGAATGCATATCTGAGGAACAAGTATTAGATATAAGACTCTGAGTGTACAGATACATCAACTCACATGTTCAGGATCATAATGTATATGGGAGACAAAATCACATATTGTGCAAAGCTGGTAAACATGTGCCAAGGATCCATTGCAAGAAGACTGCTGAAGCCATATACTAGCAGCTTTGATTAGTGGAAATTTCTCAACACAATACAAGTGAAAAGACATACAGCCATATGTCACAATAACACTAAAAACCATGATGGAATTGGCTGCTCCCCCTTGCTGAGCTGCAGCAATTGCCACCCGTACAGATGCAAACATAAGATACACCATCAGAACACTGAAAGCTATTGCAGCAGACATATATTTCCACTTAGCACTAGAGAAGGTAAGTCATTTCAATGTACTTGGACAAGAGTTATAACAGTAGACAAACGTTTGTGGCTTATTTCCCATGGAAAATAGAAAACATGCAATGACAAGTGCACCCATAACATACTTGTAAAAAATTCTAAATAGTCTGTCAATGTGCTTGATAAATACACACCTGTAAGGTAGCATTTAGAATGTTAATGCCAGGTAGACGCAGTGCTTTATCTTCAAGTGATGAAGATAGAACAATCTGTTAAAGACACTGACATTCAGATGTGATTATCAATGGTTCCAGCAAAGTTGACCTACAAAGAAGATAAAGAAGTTTGCCTTGGAGATTGATTTTGAGTAAGAAAGTAAACAAGAAATAAAAGGACTACTGACAATACTAAACCATGCAAATGTCATGTTGATAACATTGTAGATGGTTTCAAATAAGAGAGCAGCTTTTCGGCCTGTACTGTGCCCAGATCTCATCAGTTGACCAACATGGGCAATTGCATAGGTGGCAGCAAAGAATGATCCGTTCAACCATCTCCTTCGTTGGCTCACAAATTCAGAAAGACTACTTGGAACATCTGTCTCTCCAACAGCACCTTTGACATAGCGCAAAACCCTGTGACAAGAATATCATGTTATCCATGTACTTGTACAAAGCTGAATATAACTTACCAATCTGAATTTGCTTTGGCAACTAGCTCAAAACAAAGAATGCGCTGCAGAATAATAAGCATGACATTGTTACATGCATTTCAATGGCCCTCACATCCTCAGCAAGATCTGAACATCATGTCAGTACAAAAAAAAAAACAGCCAGAAGAGCTCCAACATACACATGTTAGAAGTGAAAATATCAGTATCCCTTCCAGCCATAGCCTCTCCCTTGAAATATGAGGCCAGTGGTCCAATACCATTCACATCATTCTGAAGTGCAATATATCTATTTGAAGAAAGAATGAGCAAACAATCAGTGAGAAGACATAAGACCTACCTGTACGCAGAAAAGGCACCCGGCTATAAATGTTATATTAGTAACCTGCTGCACATCCTGAAAATGACTTACCAAGACGCTAATGAACCCAAAGAGAGACTCAGTAGGTTTGTCCAAAATGCCACTCATTTTGTACTCAAAGTTCTGGGCGGCAACTACTAACATATAAGTAATGCACGTATGAAAAAGGGAAGACGGCTGCCTACCCAAAGGGTTGAGTAGCCCCGACCAGTTCTTTCCCTTGTCAACCGCAATCTCTCCGCACGCGCCAGCAACATTTGAATTGAGATCAAAAGTTTTCCAGAGATGGTAAAGGCTTTTAGGGTCTGGTCGTGTGCCAACGTCCAAAAGAATGCAGACGTTGGGCTGCATTGAGATTAGTATGTACTAAATGCTGGACTTGGAAAACACTTACCTGCAGTAAAGGAGCAAATGCGTTGAAAAACCAACGATGGCTATTGATTTTACGTTGATTGGTTTCCTTGATGCACAATAATATCTGTGTAGGAACGACGCCTTTCTCCGGATACCTGAAGTGAAGATTGGCATCTAGACCAAAGGTAGTTGTGTACTCAAATAAGTGAGCAGTCGCCTTGAAGGTGCTTCCTTGGTCCGTGTTTTGTATTTCACTCTTCATTAGATTCGGCTGGAAAACTCCTAGAAGGGTCAAGCAGTCCAGGACGCGAGGATGGATCTTGCTACGCCCGTCCGCTACAATGCAGACTACAACCTGCGAGTGGAGGTTACTTTCCAGCAGACGAAAAAGACGATCCTACACACCTTTTTCCACGCATTGGGTCCCCATGTTGCCGAATTCTTACGTGCACAAAGATGAGAGATATTCTGCATAACGCCATACAGCGTCCGACAGAACAAGATTTCGTCCTCCTGAGAAAAAAACGTCAATATTGCGCGCGGCCACTCAAGTCAAGACTCACGTTATACATTGTAATCACGATAAACATTTCCGTCCGTCTACCGATCTGAGTTTGCCTCAGAAAGTACCCATTGTTCTCGAATTTGTCTGGGTCGCATGTAACAAGTGTATAGCGGGTATGCGTGGTCTCAGTTGTACCTTGGCGGGGAAGCACGAGGCTGGAAGGGACAGGCATGTCGAAAACGAAGTTTCCGTTGGTGAGAGGAACCACTTTCTTCAAATTGTGCCTTCGATTAATGCGACCAGACGGGACTGGTCCAAAGTGGCGTTTATCAGCGGTGTCTGTGAGCTCTGAAGAAGCATAGGACGCGGAATCCCGTGTATTGTCATGTCGTAGACGGGTTGTATTGTCGCTTGAAAATTCGGTCCACTCTGCAACTCTCCCTTCGCTGTGTTGTCCCTCAAGCCCAGTGTAGTGAACGCTGCTGTCCCCTTCGACATAGTAATCCTCTTCATCTACACCTGGAGTGGGAGAGCGCGCACGCGGAGTTTGTTGCATGGAAGCAGGCGATCTACCAGTGGCGTAGGCATAAGTATTAGAGGAAGACTGGAAAGGGTTAATATAGTTGATATCCTCGTCTTCATCGGATTCGTCTTCATCTGAGGAGGTGTGCGACGGGGGTATATAGTCAGATTGATCGTCGAGAGGTCCTTCCCGAATTGTGGGAGGTAGAATGCGGATAGCGTTGGAGGAAATGACCGGAGAATTGCGCGACATAGGGCCTATTTGCAAAGTCTCTCCAGTATGTATTGGCTGCAGTGGTCCTCCTGGACGGTAGCGCGACAGAGGATATGATGCTTGATTATGGGATGGGTCCCGAGGTTCGTATTCTGATAAAACGTGAGTACAGCGACCGCGAAAAATACACTGATTTCGCACCTCCGTCATCCCAGCCATCGAGGTCGTCGCTGTCCTCGTCTGAGTCCGAATAGAAGGCGCCAGCATTCTCGTATTCAGAGGGTTCCATATATCCTCTCGCGTTGGTCTGCATAGGATGCAAGAATAGCGCCTGCAAAGATGCGAAGGGGCAGTGAGCGTTTAGTTGATGGCGAGCTGTAGGAGGCGTGCAGCCACGTGACACGCGTTTGGCGCAAACTGTGATGCATAGTGTAATACCTAATGAGCGCAAACACCCTAAATCACGAAGGGTATATCTACATAGCATGTAACTAACAGTGTAATCAAGAAGACAATGCAGGCTGAGATGTTTGACTCTGGCTATAGACCTTCAACCAAGATTCACCCATATCCTCCTTTAAATTCTCTATACGACGACGGAAAAGGTCGGAGCTACCATGGTCGGAATGGGCTGGTTGGTCAACAGACGCACTTGCATAACGACCATGAGAAGAGCGCCTCGTGCCGTTCTTGCTGTTTACAGGACGGCGTACTGCAGAAGTTGGTGTAACAGAACTACTAACATCGTGCACTAAAGAACTGGGAGAGATGTCTGACCAGTGACGCTCGTGTCGGCGCATTGGCCCCATGTCGTCTTGCACTCTTGTATTCGCGGTCGAATCCGGCACCTGGATGGGATGCACCTGTGAACTATCGCCTACACTGTCTTCCGAAAGATCGATCATGCGCTTTGCCCTCCTTTTGTGAGGCTTAGCTTGGGCGTGCATTATAGGCTCGTTAAGAGGAGGGGATCGTTGACCAGATGAAGTTGGCATAGGCGCTTGCGAGGGAAGAATCGACAATGCTGCGGCGTTTATTGGGGTGGTAATTATGGGAATAGAAGTGGATGGAGTAGGAGAGCGGTGAGTTCCAAGGCTTTGTTTTTCGTAATAACTGGCCTGCGTCTCATCCAGGAATATCGACTTGCCCTCTTTGAGAAAGTACCCTATGCACTGAGTTCGATAATTCTCTTCATATTCGCAGAATATGTTTCCTTCCACCCAAATCTGAGAGATATTAGGCAATGTAGCCAGACGCCCGATTTCTGCGCTCTCTTCCACCAAATTTCCTCGCAAGTCAACTTTTTCGAGCCCCAATAGGCGCTCAAGGCCACATAAGGATTCAAGGCGATTGTGGGCCAGATTGACAAAAATGACTTGCCCGAGATTCATATAGATTCCCAGAACAGAGTCTATCATGTTATGGGCCAAGTTCAAGGATGTGAGATTGTGCAGGGCGGAAAGGCCAGGCGGGACAGAGACAAGAAGATTAGAGGAAAGATCGAGATGAGTAAGGGAAGTCAAACATGGTAACAGTTCTGAGGGAAAGAACGTCATTGCATTGTCGGAGAGGGAAAGGAAACGGAGAATGGACCATTTCCCTGGAGGGAGTAATTGTGGGGTGCCCGTTGACGCTAGTTCTGGTAATCGCTGCGAACGAGTTCTTCGAGAGCTAGAACCTGTCTTCCGGCACTCCGCATCCTCCAAAACAGCCCCAATGAAGATATCTGAGATGTCTTCTAACCCACTCTTTCTTATGCGTAGGCTGCGCAGGCCTTCCGCAAGAAGATCCCAGCCAAGTAGCACCCTGGGATCAACATCCACGCACTCCAAGCTTTGAAGATTTCGGAAGCAGTCCAGAGGAATGGCATTAGCAGTTGAATGACTGTCTCCCAGTTCTGCTATGACTTTCGGACCTGGTGGCTGAATAGATAACGCTGGGAGCTTGGTGAAAGAGCTATATATATACTTGAGCTCCAAATCAAGCGATGGAGGCTCTGCCTTGCGCCACCAGGCCGCACCGAGTGAGAGGTTGGACACGATGGATAAGGACGAGCGAATGGAGGCGAGTGACATCGTGTCAGAGCGATCAGCCTTGGGAGAGAAGTTGATATAGTTCATAGGGCGAGAGGGATTCTCGACTGGGACATCCAGAGTTCCCACTGCAATTCCGATTCCTTCCAGTCGGATGAGCAGATAGTACAGATGATGCGAGTCAAAGGTGAGGACAACCGGGGTAGGCTGGGTTGAGATAGTGGTGTAGTATTCCATCCATGAGAGTGGATTAAAGACGGAGCCGGCGCCTGCTTGTGCTTTGTCGTTGGAGCGACGTGTCCGGGCCAGCTGTGCTGCTGCCAGTGTCTTCTCGTTTGCCCTCACGAAAGCAGCAATGCGGCGGAGGTAATCATCGCCTGGTTCTTGCATGTTCTAAAGACTCGGTAAGTTGGTGTGGCACTACAGAGACAAGACTCACTGTCGGTAGTATGTAGATTATGGAAGCAATAGCATTTCACGTAGTGGTAGACCTGTGGGGATAGGACGAGCGTTGACAGTGCGATTCGAGAAGTTGTGGTAAGCGGCAAGTGCAGGCTGCAGGCTTGCAATCGCCACGTGGTTGGTCAGACTGCCTTGAACGTGTCATCTGCCAGTTCAGATCTCTGCTTGTGCCACCATCGTCCATCCGCTCTTCCAACTGCCTGATAATTCTCAGGCTTTTTCTCTTTTACTATGAAGATCACCATTAAAACAACGCAGCAGCAAGTATTTCAGGCGAGAAAAACCACCAGATATCGACCGAAGTCTACTCGTCTAACCGCCTCTCTGAAGGTCGATGTTGATTCCGGAGACACAGTCTCGTCCTTGAAAACGAAGATTCAAGAATTGAAGGCATTTCCTGTATCTGCTCAGAAAGTGATCTATTCAGGTGCGAGACTACAACCCGTAATAAGAACGACGCTAACACTGTCACAGGCAAGATATTGGCAGATGACAAGACGATAGAGTCATGTGGTATTAAGGAGAAGGATTTTCTCGTTCTTATGGTCTCCAAGGTGTGTAAGATGTTGTTATGCTCTCATCAATGTACCTTGCTGACACTCACTCAAATATTCTCTCTCTCAGCCAAAACCTACGCCAGCCCCAGCTGCTGCAAGCCCTGCCGTTGCGACACCCGCCGCGTCATCCACCACAGAGACATCTGCAGCAAGCACAAGTACACCATCGGAGAATACACCAGCTCCTGTGACGGCAGATTCGATAGCATCTGATCCTGCTCCGGCCACAGACAGAGGCTTCAATGACAATAGCTCCTTCTTAACGGGTTCTGCCCTGCAGGCAACTATCAACAACATGACCGAGATGGGATTTCCGCGAGATCAAGTTATGCGTGCTCTGCGTGCAAGCTTCAACAACCCAGATCGGGCTGTCGAGTACTTGATGACTGTGCGTGGCAGCTTTTTTATCCCCTTTGGCGCGTGCAAATAGTTCTTCTTTTAGGGAATACCAGATCATTTGCAACAGGAGCAGGCGGAAGTCCCGCCTGCAGGATCTGCTTCTGTACCTGCCGCTAGTGCTCCTGCAGCAGCAGCCGTCCCCCCAGCACCGCAATCAGGACCGCAAAATCTTTTCCAAGTTTGTCGATCCTCGATCGCTTGAGAATTTCACACTTATTATCATCGCAGTTGGCTCAGCAGCAGCAACAGTCTGGAGGCGCCGCTGTCGGTGCGGGTGCTAATCTTCCTGCAGCTGGTGGCCGAGGAGCTGGCACTCTTGATTTGGCTGCTATCAGCGACAGCCCACAATTCAGACAACTAAGGGAGCTTGTACAGCAGAACCCTGAGATGATTCAGCCTATCATTCAACAGCTGGCTGCCTCCAACCCCGCCCTGGCGCAGCTTGTCTTGCAGCAGCCGGAAGCATTGTTTGATCTCCTGGGAGTGAGCCCAGATGCCCTTGAGGGTCTGGAAGAGGGTGAAGGAGAATCTGGATTGAGAACAGTAAGTGTTACTCAAGACGAGATGGCAGCCATTCAACGCGTAAGTCTACATTATCCATTTTCTTCGTATCTCACGTATCTTGACAGTTGGAGGCTCTTGGATTCACACGTCAAGCCGCTACCGAAGCCTACTTCGCATGCGATAAGAACGAAGAATTAGCCGCGAATTTGTTATTTTCGCAAGGTTTTGAAGATTAGATCACTGTACTCGTATGGCCAATTCCGCCCTTATTATGTAGCTTTCAAGATCCAAGAATATGTATTTTCCGTGTGACAATGTGGGAAAGGTCGAAATGGAGTGATTAGCCTTGTTTGTAAAACTTCCATTAAGACTGTCGCGGAGTGGACGATTCTCCTTCCTTTCCTGCTCATTCAGTAACTTCATGGCCCTTGTAACAATATCTGGGTATCCATGCTCTGGGAAAACTTTCAGGTCTTCGCAGATCAAAGAGTATTTATGTGAAAAGTTCAGAGACTCCCATGAAGTCTGTGTAATCTCAGAACATACCTTACAGATCTCTCGAGCAGCCTATGATGGTGCGGGCCTAGTCGCTTCTCTTTGTCTAACGTCTCATTGATCTAGCAGTGTAGACAGTCGATCGGAGAAACCTGCCAGAGGATTACTTTTCACGACAATTCAGCGTGAGCTGGGACCAAGAAAGATTGTCATTGTAGATGCCCCCAATTATATCAAGGGGTTCCGATATCAGATCTATTGCTCTGCAAGGGAAAGTAAAGTGCGCATGTGTACGGTGAGAAAAACCGATTCTGCGCCACAGCAGTAAATCTTATGCCTTGCTCCACAGGTTCATGTACTAACGCCTCCGGATATTTGCAGGAGTCGAAACGCAGCTCGATCTGACAATGAACGGTACAAATCCGAAACGTGGGTCTTCCTGTTTTCTCCTACGCATTTTTGTCTAGACATTATATTGTAGGCTAGAAAATCTCTTCCAGAGATTCGAGGAGCCATCGTCCATGGTGCGATGGGACTCCCCGCTATTTACACTACTGCTCGAAGACGAACTCCCAGGCGAACAGATCGCGGAAGCATTGAGCAGCAGCGATATAAAACCGCCAAATTCTGGCACGCTGTCTGTGGGTGTTGATTCTCATCTCCTAGTTGTGCCTAGTAATTAACATTCCGGCAGACTTCTAAAGCTCCGACTGACGCCCTGCTTGTACTCGAGAAAACCACAGGATCGATTGTCGCTTCAATCATGGCTCAACAAGGCTACTCTACTGGCGGAGGCACATATGTTATTGGATTTGGGACATCTCAGGCAACGTTCACCTTACCCAACCGGACGGTTACACTATCGGAGCTCCAGAGGCTCAAGCGACATTTCGTGATTGTGCACAAGAAAGTAAGCGACCTTGATCTTGGTTTCGGCCAATTTGTTCAAAAAAGATTCAATGTAGGCAATAACGCTAGGAACCACAGAAAAGGGCGATGTAGAATGGACTGAAGAAAGCGTTGGCGACAAGTTCATGACATATTTAGTTGAGCATCTTCAAGAGTGAGCGGCGTGATAAAATGGCTGTACTAAGTAATATGAACTGGGAGAGCAATTTTAGCAAAGGACACAACAGGTATCATGAGGCAGAAAGCTGACATGTGCGGACGTTCCCAAGAATTTAGGATCCCTGTGTATGAGATGTTCTTTGCTTACAATATACCGTTGTTATATCCCTAATTTCCGCCGTCTAAGCGTCACCATGACCCCAAGGGAGGCGGTTTCAAACTACTCACAGATATGGGGATCCCTACTGGACAGTGGACATGCGGAAATGTATCAGTCCCGATTCGACTTAAGCACCTTTTGTGCACAGCCACCAATCAAAGCACGTGCAGGTCGGTCGTCGCTACGACTACAAGTGGTTAGACATTCTCTTCATCCTTCCAGCTCCAGCTTGGACTCTTCGCGCAATTGAGCTGTGGGAAGCTCTTCGTAACCTCTTACAGCTGCCCATTCGCTCCTTAAATCCCGTATATACGCTCTCTGCACCCTCTGGATAGGCCCTCATTTAGCGACAGCTGAGCGGTCCTTCATTTCCATTTCGCTTGCCGCATTCTCCATAGGATCTTGTTTAGCCATTCGACTCGCTCTTTCTGTCCTTCATGCAGATGGACCTTTCTTATCGACATGATCCCGCTCAAATTGACCTCCGAAACACTGCCCAGGATCAACTCGCCGATCTCGCTTTAGAGGACAGAATATGCCCGGGATGCAAGTTGTCAGCAGTCTCAGAAAATGGCGGATTGGTGGTCGCATTTGGGTTAGTTCTTTTTTGTTCACCAAGCGCGTCTTTGCCTCATGACCATGTTAGCCAATCCTTCTTTCACGTTGACTGTTTCCGGTGTGCGAAATGTGGGGACCAAGTGACGGCGGATACCAATCTTCTCCTGCTCTCAGACGGCTCACCAATATGTGCCAACTGCTCGTATAGTTGCAGCATATGTCGCGAACCCATTTTGGACGAAGCTATCATGACCGGAGACGATTCATACCACGCCCACTGTTTTAAGTGCAAGGTCTGCAAGAATCGTATCGACGAGCTAGTTTTTGCAAAGACAAGCCAAGGAATTTATTGTATGGATTGCCACAACGAGCGAATGATTAAAATTCGTAAGCATAACGAAAGGAAAGCAGAGCGAGAGAGACAAGTTGCCATGGCGCGCGATAGAGAGAACCCAGTGTGTAGTTGCGACGACCTATTGGTCATTCCGGTCCCTAATTACATTCCCTAGGCCCAATCTTCTGCGACACCCCAAAAACCAAAGATGGTTTCTCGTCCTTCGAATAGCAGCTCTACCTGGAACGCACCTCCCAATTCATCCCCCTCTCCCTCTCATACCACTTCTTCTACTCCCAATATACCTGTGGTCATTGCACCTCCGCAAACACCACAAAAGACGTACGCGCAGAGCTCTGTTGATCGGCCTGCGATGAAATCCAGCAACTCCTCACTGGGCTCCATGTACAACACCAAAGGAAACGAAAATACCAATGGCGGGCCATCTCACCTGTCCTCCCCCTTAACGTCTCCTGGCGCTCTTCATACCTCGTCTACGCCTATGCAAAATAAGCGTCGCTCCATAAATCCTGGCCTAACACTAAACCGGCCTGCGCTACACTCACCCAACCCTCCTTCCAGTTCACTGTCGCCCACACTATCTCCAATGTCTGCCCAATTCCCGCGACGATCTCCGTCTCCTACCGACAGAAAGTCCGCGTCTTTATCCTCCCGGGGTTCCATAGCCAGTTTATACCATTCACCTGCGAACTCTGGATCTGAAACCGACATGTTCAGCCGGCCGTCGCCCTCTCCTGCCCATTCGCGCTTCCCTGTCTCTCGACAAGACTCTGCGAGCTCAAGGGAAGAGCGTCCAGCGTCAGCGGGCTCTTTAATAGGGAATCGACCCGCCTCTCGTGCTACCGTCCCGCACAGTGTAGAGAGCGCAAGTGAATCAGAACACGAGAATGATGAATCTGAAGAACATACAATCAGTCGTGATCTTCCTCCCTTACCACCACCGAAAAGCCCATCCAGTGATGTATCTCGTCTGCCAGAAAGTCAGGAGCTCAACAGGCAAGAGAGTACCTCTGAGGAGTCGGAATCTTCTCCTGTTGAGACGACATCACATGCTACGTTCATTGCACCTGCCTTACCTCCCATTCGTTTCTCTCTCACTACGGCTGATTTCGCCGACCTATTTAATTCGGTTGGGACATTACCTGGAGGGAAATCGTTGCACTCCCTATCCGAAGCTCAGCAACATAGAGCCAATGGAGAGAAAACGGTGATCAATGGCGACTCTCGGACTGAGCTACGTACCACTATCAACAGTGAGGATGCTGCGTTGGAAGGAGGCGCTCACCCTCCTACATCCAGGACAAATGGGTCACTCTCCAGTTCGGCCAAAGTCCAATCCTCTACAACATCGCCAGAGGTAGTAGTGACAGCGCCAGACTCCAATGTTGGAAGGACTTTCCAGCAATCCTCAGATGTCGTGCTCCACCGATTGCAAGAAGCACTTGTGGATTCGAAGGAGCGTGGAGCTCAGCAAATGAAACTTGACATCACGTTTGTGGAGGCTATCATAAAGGCAATGGGCTCGAGAAATGAGGAGTTTGAGGATTTGAAGAGGTCTTTCGACGGGATGAAGGTTGGTTCCCTGTTATTCTTCCCTGGCTCAAGGCTAACTTGAGATCTAGCGTCAGAGCAAACAAGCTATGGATGGGCTGACGGTCGCTCAAGTCGAGTATGACCGTGAGCTCAAGGGGCGACGCGATGCAGAGGCTGAGGTCACTAGACTACGCGTCCTTCTCTCTGGACAGACGGCACGTTTGACGGTCCTTTCGGGTGATTCCAGACGACAGGAACTCAGGCAGCAGATGTCCAAAGATTTGCACGATAACTTGCATGGGCTTGAACAGGATCTCTCGAAGTTAAAGGTGCAAAGAGACATGACCTTAGCCGAGGTTGAGGAGCTCTCGATAGTGGGGTTCGTAATCTAACCCCCAACAAAGTCTCGTTGCTAACTTACTCGCAGCTCATCATCTGTCCCGGACCCTCCTGCTCAACTAGGGAGGAGCATGACCATGCGACTCGACAAACTGAAAACCCAATATCAGCGTGATCTACTGCCTTTGACTCAGCAACGAGAAGCCTTATCCAGAGAAATTATGGAACTTAAGGCGACTCGTGAATTATACTTGGAAGAGACGACCGTTCTCAATGCCAGGAATGAGGAACTGGCACAACTTAGTGCACAGTATGCACGACATCTCGATACAAACATTAAAGCTGAGACAAGCCCTGAAACGCCTCCTAAGCAAGGATACAACTCACGACGACCGTCTGAGGAGAGGCCTCTGCATCATCAGGTATCGCAAAACCTGCAAACAATGCCTGCAGACGATGGTTCTGAACTTCGCCCTATTCGCCTGGTAGGGCGAGAAATGGACCAACCGACGCCCTCGAAAGGTGGTAAATTCATGAAATGGCCCGGTTCGAAACCCAAAGATGCGATAGCGCTGTCTCCTGTAAAGGCCACCCAGGAGCACAATTTCCAACAAACTAGTGTTCTTCGGCTAACGCGTTGTGACCACTGCGGGGACAAGATGTGGGGATCGCAGCTACGATGCACTGGTCAGGCTTTCGAAATGCAATAATCCGAGCTTTTGCTAACTCTTCCGTAGGGTGCAATATATCTGTGCATGGGCGCTGCATACATGGCGTACCGAACTCGTGCACTTCTCAGTTGCGTGAAGAACAAGGACCTATGCGTATGTCTATCGACTATTATCCACCTTCATCTCGTCTCTTAGCAGTTCCTTCAGCCCCTTCAATGTTTGGCCGTGATCTCACAGAGCAAGTACTAGCCGATGCTCGAGGTGGAGATCGCCAAGTTCCTGTTATAGTGGAGAAATGTATAGAGGCTGTGGAAGTTCTTGGTAAGCACCTCCTATGAAGACAGAGCTCTAGCATCTGATAGGCAGCATTGGCAGCGTTGGAGTACGAAGGTATCTATCGAAAGACTGGAGGCTCTGGTCAATCCAAGAGCATTACACAGCTATTTGAACGGGGAGATTACGACGCCTTTGATCTTTGCGACACTGACCGATTTAACGACATATGCAGTGTCACATCTGTTCTGAAAACATATTTCCGAACTTTACCCAATCCACTATTGACATACGATTTACACGATAGCTTCATGGCCGCTGTCGAAATCAAGGACGTCGACCTGAAAGACCAAACCCTATCGGAGCTTGTTATGAAACTCCCTGCTGAACATTACTATACTCTGCGCATGTTGATGTTGCATTTGCACCGGTACGTTTCTTGCGTCCTCCGACTTTGTGGTAGGCGCGAACTCATAGCCTCGATAGCATCTTCGAGCGCTGTGAAATCAACCTGATGAACGCCCGAAATCTAGGCGTTGTTTTTGGACGTACGTGTGCACATGCTAAATGAGCGTCAGTTTGTACTGACCTCGTCATATTCAACCTAGCGACGTTAATGCGTTCTCGGAATCCGGGCGCAGAATTCAGCGACATGGCAGGGAAAGCACTATCTGTGGAGTGGTTGATCGAGAACGCTGTTGAGCTTTTCAACGCTAACTAACCCGGACTTAGTCCCCGTTATTTGTATTTACATGATCATGTTGCTCTCGACGTCTTGTTTTGTTCTTGGACTCCTGTATTGGATGTATCTATTGTCATTGGTCTATGCTATGTTCATGGGGCTTAAGGGAGGCGCCATTCATTAGGTTTCATTATTATTAGATGAAGCAGTACATTTCACGCCTTATTCAAATCGTTGACCATTCTTGGATTTACGCACACACATAAACATTTATTTCATGATTGTTTCGTCAACAGGCCACATTCGTCATATATTACAGTTTCGTTAACTCGTTACTTCACGTCAGCCTAGAAGCTGATCGATTCTCGTGCCGTTCTGGTCCATGCACCATTCCGTCACAGTGCAAGGGGGCAAGCCCGGAATATCGGGCTCATCTCCGGCATCCGACAGAAGAAGTGCGACGACACCGTGAGGGGGCACAGCGGTTGCAGTGATATTTCGAATCGCGGTGCCGTTATCGGTATGGGCCCAGAGGTCGCGAATGGCATATTGCCGACCAGCGCGAATCCTTTTTTCGTGGTGAGCAAGTATACTTGATGAGAAGCAGAATATGGCTGACATACCAAGGCGATTCAGTCAGGTTGAAGAACATATCAGCGGCAGTGTCCAGTACGTTAATCTACGATTAAGATCAGTCTACAATGGTAACCCAATGAAGTGGAGCTAACCAGCATGAACACAGTCCCATTCTGGCTCTTAGCACTCCAGTATTGTGCGGGATAAGTATAATCGTTGGTCCAGTCAGGCTATATTGCTCAGCGTTCAATCACTAGTAAGAATGCTATGCATACTCACGTTCTTCCCCCACCTGAACGGTGTCACGGCCTTTCCTTCGACAGGGTCTTGGTTAATAGCTATTATCTCTTTGTTTGCAAGAATGGACAACGTCTCATTTGTAATGGCAGACAGCTTCACAAGTTCAATCAAAATGAGTGCGATGCGGAATCCCGTGCAAGAGAACTCACGTTGGTTCCCTGTGAGTAGATCGTGCCAAGTAAGCCACGAAATCTCTACGAAGGAGTCACGTACAATGAGTAAAGGAGATTTTAAAAACGCCCATGCAGTGAAATGGGTTTTCCATTCCTGGATTTCGATTAGATCATGGCCATTGTTGTCCTTAATCTTGTCTGACCTCGTAAGTCATACCCTCGTTTCCGCTTCGAAATACCATTAGAGAATAGGGTGTCAATAGGAAAATATTTTCTTACACCTCAAGCTAAAGGAGTCTCTGAATAAGCAGCTGCAAGCCGAAGTAAAATGGGCTCACAATATCCAAGTCATTATGCCCATAAAAGTCTGAAGCCCAGGCTATAAAGGAGTTCCTATTTTTGTTGTTGTAGCGCAGCTGACTTTTGAGATAAACGAATTCCGTACTGGTTGATAATACTGCTGATTGCATCCCAGTGAGGCCCTATTGCAACATTAGTTTTGTGTCGATATGAAAGATTCCGTCTCCCTAACCTATGTCATCCGTAGTCTGAAATGCAAGCACAATGGTGTCAGTGTGCTAACTCCTCAAAAAATGACCGATGACTTGCCCTCCACGTCTGGCCTAGTTCCCTAGCCCAAAGCCACGGTTGCTCCTATTGATACATCAGACCCTTCGCTCGCTCGAGAGTAAAGATATTTCGTACCCGGCCCCACTGGCACAGGGAGAATAGCATTGAAGGCTTTCCTGTGCTGGTTGCCAGTGTGGCCAATGCGTCCGCCATCCGCTGGAACTTGCCAACCATGCCTTGCCGGATAATGTTATCAAATGGGACTAATGGGCACTGGTCAGTCCAGAAATTGACTTCTCGGAGGCCCAGCTTTCATACTAGCGCAATTATCGTATCTAAAATCTTTTGGTCAGTTCCAAATCTCCCTATCAGATGAGTATGGAGGCTTCACTTCAAAAGGTCGAATCCCCACTCTTCCTGGAACAGCGTCGCATCACGGAGCTCATTCTGGTATGATCCTGGATAGAGCTGGCACGTAAACCATCCAGAGTCGCTGTACTAAATCGGAAGATGTTAGTGGATTCATATACACAGTGAATCAATATACAGACAATTCCGGCTTTCCTGCAATATTATGAGCATAGAGGTAAACATCATGCAATAGACATCGGGGGACCCACAATCCCAATCCATGTATTTCGTCAGTAAGGTTCTTCATTCCCGAGGGGAATCTCTCAGCGTTCGCAACAATGTCGCCTGTCGAGTTGCGCTCCTTCTCTGAGTAGCAGTCGTCGATGTTCACTGACCGCGACGCGGAGTTCGAATATCAGCAATTTATGGAGAGATCTTAAGGACATACTGTAATTGTAGCCAAGGTCCTTAGACATGACATCAGTAACGAGACGGAAGAGTTGTGATTAATAGTGTCTTACGGCCAATCCTAGAGCAACAAGTTGTTTGGCGTTCTCTCGAATGATCTCCTCGTCGATGTCGCACTGAATCAAACGCCGGTGAGTGCTAAACTAGGAGACAAACACATCGAGACTCACATGGTAAGCGTTCCAAGCTATTTCACGTGAGTAGTTGAGAACCCAACATCTGCGGGATGGTCAAGAGAAATGACTTACTGTTGTACCCCATGACTATTCGAAGACAGCTACAGTAAGAGAGTGTACCCAAAGAAGTAGATCAAGGAGCAACAACGCACATGGCAGTTTGCCAACCGGCCCAGCGTGGTTTGTCACTGGGATGTGCTTTGGAAGCACAGCAGAGAGCTCATCGTGAAAGTAAAAGACGGCGAGCAACAGCGTAACTGCGATGAGGCCAAGGAATTCACGAGAACGAGCTGTAGATTCAAGTTTCTCGTCAGTCTATGCCTTTGGTAGGATGCATTTGTTCTACGAACCAGATCGCAAACGTCCTGTCAAAGTGGGAAGAGTAAAGACGTCAACGTCGATGAAGGTATGGTAGACAATAGTGTGCCAGTGCTCACCCGATGTTGGCACAGGAAGAAAGCTGGTCTTAGAATCTACACGGTCGAGGAGCGCAAGCTGAGCTTCCAGTAGACCAAAGAGCTATTGGAGACCTACCAGACATGAGTGTTAGATGAAGAAAGTGTTTCCGTCATTGGACCCTTCCTGCGATGCTGCTGGAGTGGAATCGAACATGCAGCCTGTCTGCAACATCCTAATTAGGTAATTCATTCGGACCCGCTACCTACCA
>Ga0247730_1000990_pt1 | contig 17214 bp, 30 predicted proteins | sample UWRJL073202C2_FD_180959 | JGI IMG/M metagenome (GOLD analysis project Ga0247730, IMG submission 180959) | Plant litter microbial communities from Arlington Agricultural Research Station in Wisconsin, United States - UWRJ-L073-202C-2 | ecosystem: Environmental > Terrestrial > Plant litter >... | reverse complement strand
ATCGTGTCGGGGCACTTGGGCTCCGCGACCGTCTGGATGCGTGACCCCGACGAGCCGCTGAAGATCCTCGCTACGGACGACGTGACGGGCTGGGACGGCACGCTGATCGCCGAGACGCTGATCGCCGCCCACGCGGAGCACATCGCTGGTGTCGACCCGAAGACCGTGCTCGAACTCGTCAGCGAGGTCCGCAAGGCCCGCGAGGCGTCGTCGCACTTCGACACCCTGATGGGCTTCATGGTCCGTCTGGCCGAGGTCGCGGGCGAGCAGCCCCCGTCGTCGCTGGTCGACGGCGTGGAGGACCTCGTCGACGCGACGATCACGAAGATGGTGACGGGCGAAGATGTCTGACACGCCGTCGCTCGCTGATCTGCGTCGCTCGGTCGAGGTCGCTCAGGCTGCCCTCCGTCGCGAGGTCCTGCGGACGTGCCCGGATCACGCTCCCCGTCAGCACCGGGACTCCCGTGCACCGTGGTGCCGGATCTGCGGGCGTGACTGGGCGGGCAACCAGCTGCGGGACGGGGCGCCGGCATGAAGATGGCGAAGCTGCGCCGGAAGGTCGCGGAGCTGGAGCAGGCTCTCGAGCTGGCGCGTGGGACGTGGCACGAGCAGCGGGCTGAGATCCAACTGCTCACCGCGACACGTCGCGCGGAGCGCCTGCACGCCGTCCAGGACCGTCGGGCGGACCTCGCGTACCTCGGGAGCCTGCACAGCAAGGTGCTGCGTCGGGCGTCGGGCCGGGCTCACGCGGAGCGGTTCTTCTGCGTGGAGTGCAACGTGCTGTTCCCGTGTCGGACGGTCGAGGTCCTCGGTCGGCAGGGCGAGAAGCTCGACGAGCTGTACCACCAGCTGAAGGCCGCCTGATGGGCACGGCATCACGGTTCCCGGTCGAGGTCCGGTCGACGATCCTGCACCGGGCCGGCATGTGCTGCGAGCGGTGCGGGACGTCGTCGTCGGACTGGACTGGCTGGTCGGTTCACCACCGTCGACCGGCCGGCATGGGCGGCGACCGTCGACCGGAGGCGCGCGGCGCAGCGAACGGGCTGCTGCTGTGCGGCTCGGGCATCACCGGCTGTCACGGCTGGGTCGAGTCCAACCGCACTGAGGCGTACGGCCTGGGGCTCCTCGTCCCGCGGCCCCTGATCCCGGCAGGTATCCCGGTCCAGATCGTCGGCAACCGATGGGTGCTCCTCGACGACGAAGGCAACTACATCCCCACGGAAGGACGCGCAGCATGAGGAAGATCCCGACCCTGTTCAAGCGAGACCCGGACGACATGTCGCGGGTTCTCGACGACGTGACACCCGGCTGCGAGTGGGTCCTCGCAGGCGAGGGAGTCGCGACCCGGAAGTACGACGGCACCTGCACCATGCTCGACGAGGCTGGCGCATGGTGGGCGAGACGAGAGGTGAAGCCCGGCAAGCTCGAACCGGCCGGCTGGGTGGAGGTCGACCACGACCCCGTCACTGGGAAGCGGACGGGCTGGGAGCCCATTGCGCAGTCGTCGTTCGCGAAGGCGTTCGCCGAGTGTGAGACTGCAGGGTTCCAGCCCGGCACGTACGAGCTCGTGGGCCCGAGGATCAACGGCAACCCTGACGGCTTCGACGACCACACCCTCGTTCGCCACGCCGAGGCCGACCGGCTTTGGTTTGCGCTCCAGCCAGACGCCGAGATGGTCGTGCACGCGGTGCGCGAATTGGGCGACCAGGGGATCGAGGGCGTCGTCTGGCATCACCCTGACGGGCGGATGGCGAAGCTCAAGGCCCGCGATGTCCGGGATCGCTCATGATCCGGGGAACGTGCCCGACCGGCTGCGGTCGGTACCCGGACGCCGCGAAGCTGATGTGCGCTTCGTGCTGGTCGAAGGTTCCTCAGCACCTGCAGCGGAAGGTCTACTCGACGTGGCGGGCGCTTCGCCGCGGGCCGGCGTCTGAGCGTGCGGGCCTGCGGTACGACTACGACACGGCTCGTGATGACGCGATCGCGAGTGTCCGATGACGGGCCGGGTGTCTGACGAGATGCTCGAGGCGGCGGTGCGCGAGTTCCAGGCGGCGTTCGACCTGGCGCTAGGCGCTCGGATGGAGGTGGCGCTCGAGGCGGCGCTGCGTCGTGTGGAGTCCAGTGCGGTGGGTGACCTCTCGCCCATGCGCGTCGAATCGCACGGGTCGTGCGATGTCGGCCCGTTGCTCGCTTCCCAGTGGCGTAACGGCGGCCATTGGCACACGGTTTGGCCGGAGGGTGAGAGCTGGTGCTTCCGGACTGTCGAGGAAGCGGTCGACCGGGCTGCGGAGGTCCGCGATATCTGGGCCGAGCACCCGCATCTCGCTCCCGTCTCCGGTGCGGTCGCCAAGCCGGACGACGAGCCGATAGCCGACGTCGACCCAGCTCGGTACTGGCGTGAGATCGCGGAGCGGAATGCGAGTGAGCGTGACGGTTGGCGCGATGCGTTTACCTCGCTCAACGCGCTCCCGGTCGCCGAGCACGAGCAGGAGGTGCGGGCGGACGAGGTCGAGCGCATCCGCGAGGCGATCCGGCAGGTGCATCCGAACATCAGCGCGTACCGCAAGGCACAGTCCGCGATCGGCGACCTGGACCGCGAGCACATCGACGTGCTGGCCGTCGGGTCGATCCTGTCTGCGCTAAGACGCGAGGTCATAGACGCCTACGACCTCGCCGCCCGCACTCCGGGGAGCGATGCCCGATGAGCGGCGACTTCGTGACGTTCCCGATCGAGGGCGACGAGATGGTGTGTTCGCGGTGCGGGGCGCGCTTTCCCCACACCTTCGAGGGATTGATGACGGGAGCGCGGCCTCACGCGCAAGAAGGATGCGAGGCCACGTCATGAGCGCGCGGTTGACGGTCGAGCAGCGTCAGGCGATGGAGATGCTCCAGCGACGTCGTGAGCAGTACCCGGACGAGCCGTGGGACGGGGCAACGATCAGCGGAGCCACGTGGCCTGACGACCCGCGCCGAGGAGCGCGAGTGGAGTGGCCAGCGTTCATCAACTGGCGGACCGCTCAGTGGCTCGCACGCCGCGGCCTGCTCACCTACGAGTACATCGGACCCGAGGAAGGCGCCCAGCTCACGCTGACCGCTGCTGGCGTCGCCTGGCCCGCCGAGGGGGCCACGTCATGATCCGCCGCTACCTCGCCCGACGCCGTCACTCTCGCGCGGTCGCCGCGGTTCACGCTGATCGCGTCGCCCGCATGCCGTGGCTCTGGTTCGCCGCGACGACCCACCACGCCGGCCACGCCGTCGACGGCACACGACAAGACGACTGCGGCGTCTGTAACCCCCAGCGGCTCGTCGAGCTGCTCGAGGAGCTGGAACCCATGCCAACCGAGACAGGAGCCACGTCGTGAGCGAGTCAACGACACCGAGTTCAGGAGGCACCATGACGATGCCGAAGCAGACCCTCGCAGCTCACGTGCTGATCGACCACGAGGCGGGCACTGTGACGATCGACGGGCAGGAGTTCCCGTGGCACCTGCACGCTGACGCCCCGACGATCGACCGTGACCCGCTGACGCCCGAGCTGGCGACGGTGCACCTGCCGGTCCTCGTCCTCGGCGAGGTCGTGGAGGTCACGACGTTCGAGCAGGATCTCGCGTGGATCGTGTCCGAGGGTGAACGGCAGCGGGCCGAGGCACTCGCCGACTTCCACGCCTCGTGCCAGGGCCGAACGGTCCTGCTGCAGCGCAGAGGCTACGGGGGTGGCTTCGAGTCGATACGAGAGGCGATGCTGGCTCTCGGTCGTGCGCTCACCGACCCGCTGCGTGGCCCGCGTCGCAAGGATCAGTTCACGCTGGTGACGCCTCGATGACCGACGAGTGCCGCTTCGCTGGCCGCGACGAGCCGCGCATCGTGCCGGGCCGACATGTCGTGCCCGCCGGCGACGAGCCTGAGCACGATCCCGAGTGCACGGGCTGCCAGCCCTGCACCGCCAAGCACTGCGTCGTCTGCCGCGTCGAGCACGTCGAGCACGAGCAGACGTGCCCGACGTGCATCACGAACGCGAAGGAGCGGCTGCGGTCGGTGTACGGGCTGAACAAGCACCTCGCCGAGCATGCGGTCAGTGCTGGGCAGGCGGGCCGACTGTTGGCGGCGGCGCCGATCCCGGGCGGTGATGCGACGGTGCTGCGTGGGCCTGGGTCGGACGGGTCGTCCGTGGTGTTCGCGGAGGACCAGAACCGGTTGGCGTACCTCGGCGGTGAGACGGTCCCGGCGGACCACAAGGACGACGAACGTCACGGCGAGGCGATGCCGACACGTCAGCTGCTCGAGCAGTGGGAGGACGTGTGGCGGGCCGAGCTCGGTTCGCGGCAGCGTCACCGGACGCTGTTGTCGACGTCGGAGTTCCTGATCCAGCACCTGTCGTGGGCTGCGCAGCGGACGTCGTCGTTCCCGGACTTCGTGGCTGACATCGCTCGCCACGCCGCCCTGTTGGAGGTCGTGCTGAACGACGGTGTGCGGCCGGAAGCTGGCGCGGCGCCGTGCTTCCGTTGCGCTGGGGATCTGGTGCGCGAGGCTGCGGAGCCGACGTTGTGCCCGCACGCGTGGGCGGCGAAGCAGCTCGCGGAGCACTTCGACGAGCCGGGCTTCAGGACGGTGCACCTGCTGGTCTACCTGGAGCGGTACGTTCCGGACGCGTACGAGTCGCACAAGTCCTGTCGTCAGGGTGGGACCGCGGACACTTACGTCTGCACCCGGTGTCACTGGAGGTACGACCAGGGCGCGTACTGGCTGGCAGTGCGCGAGGAGGCCGAGCGGGCCACCGCGGCACGCAAGGCTGAGGCGGTCGTCAAGGCGGCGAAGGACCTGATGCCCGGTGGCCTCGAGCCGCACCAGGAGGAGTTCCTGCGCCGGCTGTACGGGCCGACGGGCAAGCCGCAGCAGGTGACGCTCGCCGACCCGAGGCGCCGCCGGTGAGGCGCGGCACCGGCGTGACGGTGATGGAGATCGCCGCGTTCCTCCATCTCAGCACCGGCCGGGTCCGCGCGATCATCAGCCAGCACGGAATCCAGCCGACGGGGAGCGAGTGGAAGGCGAAGCTCTACGACCTGCGTGAGGTGCTCGCGGTGACTGGTGCGCATGATCGAGCCGCTCGACTCAACTGATATCGCATGCACAATCGTATTGACAAACGTATGGACGTTGGTCAGGATGGACACATGAGCACACACACCATCGACATCGCCACCAGCAACCTCCGCGACGTCCGCAAGGCGCTCGCCGCCGGCGGCTCGAAGATCGCCACCGAGCAGACCACGCCCGGCGCCGTCGGGTACACCACGATCACAATCAGCTCGGCCGCGAAGTTCTACCGCCTCGCCGCCATCCACTTCGCCAAAGCTGCCGAGGGTGGCGACCGGGCCAGCTACTACGCCACCCTCGCCGAGGGAGAGCTCGAGCGGGCTCGCATCGCCGAGGCGGGCGGTCGGTGATGGAGTACGGCCTCGAGGCCGACCCCGGTCGGCTCACCGTGTCGCATCCGCTGTTCGCCACGCTGGATGCGGCGCGGTCCGCGGCAACGGCGCCGTGCATGGAGCGGCCGGGCGTCGCGCCGGTTCGCATCCTGAGGCGATCGGTCGGACAGGAGTGGCGAGTTGTCGGCTCGAGCGTTCCACCCGTGGCGGCTGGCGAGAAGCTGGCCGTCGAGCACACCTGTGCCGGCAGCATCTGCGCCGCACCAATCGTCATCGACCGCGTGACCGCGATGGGCGGCATCACCGGAGACTGGCGCCTTGGTGGCGAGCGATGCGACGGCACGCGCATCGAGGTCGCGGTCTGGCACTCCGGCGCCGAGGTCGAGGCATGACCCGCGACCGCGAGGCATACCTCGCCGCGTGCAAGGCGCGAGCGGTCGCTGGCGGTTACCCGGCATGGGTGCACCACGGTGAGTTGCTGATGATGCTCGACGAGGTGCCGACAGCGTCGCGAGATCGCCTGTACGAGATCCAGGGCAAGGCGGAGCGCGACTATGCCGGCTACACGCTGTTCGCAAAGCGCCCAGCGAACCACCCGGGCGATCACAGCCCGGCTGCGGTGGAGACCCGCCGGCAGATCGCCGAGATCGCCGAGCGCCTGTGGCTGGCGGTAGATGCCGCGCTGGTTGTGTCGGTACATGGCGAGCGGTATCGGACGTCATGACGATTGTCGATACGATGGCTCGCATGCCCCGCGAACCGAAGAAGCCCCGCGCCTACCGCTGCGACGACGCCACGTACAACGCAGCGATGGCAGAGGCCGAGCGCCGCGGTGAGTTCCTGTCCGAGGCTCTGCTGCAGTTCCTGAAGGACTACGCCGAGCGCAAGGACGCACGCGCGCCGGCCTCGTGACACGCCGGACATCCGAGGTTCGTACACACGTTCGATCTGGATGCCATACACTCAGAACCACGGACGACGTATATCCAACTGGCCTCACGCTCACAGCGTGGGGCCATCGTCATGTCCGGGGGTGTCATGGCCAAGCACGCGGGCCGGTCGACGCGCCGGTTCAAGAAGCTGCGGGCTCTGTTCCGTGAGCAGTGCGAGCGGCAGTTGCGGCCGTGCTGGTTGTGCGGTCAGCCCATCGACTACTCGCTGCTCTACCCGCACGACGACTCGTGGTCGCTCGATCACCGGTGGCCGCTCGCGACGCATCGCCACCTCGCCGAGGACCCGGGCAACTTCGAGGCGTCGCACCTCGACTGCAACCGTCGACGCAACAAGCGGGGCGCCCCAGCCTCCCTCGGTGAGCGATCGCGCGAGTGGTGACGGGTAGGGGCGTTCGCATCGCTGGCTCGACGATGTGCGGCCTGGAGCTCGCCGGTAGTAGTCCTCTCCCCCCGGGACTCCGAGGGGGGTCGCGCGTGCGCGCACGCGATAGGGGGTGCGATGTCGAAATCGAAACCGGCTCGGGCGAAGTCGAAGCGCACCCCCAAGCCGGCCGCGGTCGCGCTGCCTGACGGTGATCCGTCGGCCGAATGGACGGTCGCCCAGCTCCGCCAGTGGGCGAGCTTCACCGACGTCGACCTCGACGGGCTGCGCCTGAAGGCCGACATCCTGGCCGCCGTCCTCGTGCCGCTCGCTCCCGTCGTCCGGGAGGTCGAGTCGCTGCTCGACGCCACGAACCGGTCCATCACGAAGGCGATCGCGGACGGCGTCCTGGACGCCGAGCTGCACGCCGGTCCGATAGCCACGCTGCGGATCTTGGCTCGGAAGATCGACACCGAGGACGAGCTGCGCGAGGTGGCGCTCGCTTGGGCTGAGTTCCACGCATCGGACTCGAAGCCGGCCAAGCCACCGCCGATCGACAACGTCTCGATCCCCACGTACCGCAACTACTGCGAGTCCCTCGGGCTGACGGTCGCCGGAGTGAAGGCGGCCCCTGCGAAGGGGGGCGCGGCCGGTGGCCAAGAGCAGCCGAAGTCGAAGCTCGTCGGGCTCCGGTCGCAGTACGCCGGGTAGGAAGCCGCTCGTCGGTCACACGACGCCGCGCATCTTCACGCCGCCGCTGGCGCCGCTCGAGCCGCGGTCGACGACGACCGAGAAGCGGACCCTCGGGTACGCGGTCATCGACTTCGCGAACGACGTCCTCGGGATCGAGCTGTTCCCCTGGCAGCAGTGGCTGCTGGTCCACATGCTCGAGCTGCTGCCCGACGGGTCGCCGCGGTTCAAGTCCGTCGTCGTGCTGGTCGCCCGCCAGAACGGCAAGAGCATGCTGTCGGTGGTCCTCGCCCTGTTCTTCATGTACGTGCTCGGCCGCGAGCTCGTCGTAGGCACGGCGCAGGATCTCGACGTCGCCGAGGAGATCTGGCAAGAGGCCGTCGACATCGTCGAGGAGAACCCCGAGCTCAACGCGCTGAAGCTCAAGGTCTCCAAGGTCAACGGCAAGAAGTTCCTCGAGCTCACCAGCGGCGAGCGGTACAAGGTGAAGGCCGCCAACCGGCGCGCCGGCCGTGGACTGTCCGGCGACCTGATCCTGCTCGACGAGCTCCGCGAGCATCAGACGTGGGAAGCCTGGGGCGCGATCACCAAGACCACCACGGCCCGCGCGATGGCCCTTGTCCTGGCGATGTCGAACGCCGGCGACGCGACGAGCGTCGTGCTGCGGTACCTCCGCAAGCTGGCACACGCCGCGCTCGGCGACCCCGACGGGCTGGGAGATCCGGCCGAGGTCCTCGCCGACGAGGAGGAGGGCGCCGAGCTCCTCGAGGAGTACGACTTCGAGGACGACACCCTCGGCATCTTCGAGTGGTCGGCGCCGCCCGGGATGGCCAAGACCGACCGCACCGGATGGGCGATGGCGAACCCGTCGCTCGGGTTCACGATCACCGAGCGGACGCTGGCGGCCTTCTGCCGCACCGACCCGGAGTGGACCTTCCGCACCGAGAACCTGTGCCAGTGGTCAGACACGACGCTCGAGGGGCCCTTCCCGCCCGGCGCGTGGGAGTCCGGCTTCCCCGCCACGGACGAGGACGGCACAGCGGTCGAGGCGCTGTCGAAGATCCGCAAGAAGTCCGTGATGCGCTGGGGCGTCGAGCTGTCCCACGACCGCACCCGCGCCTGCATCGCGGTCGCCGGCTGGCGCAAGGACGGCGACGCGCACGTCGAGGTCGTCGCGTCCCGGTACGGCACTGACTGGCTGGTCGCCTGGTTCACCGAGCGGGCCGAGAAGTACGGCGGCATCGAGATCGCCCTGCAGACCCGCGGCGCGCCGATCTCCTCCATGCACGACGAGCTGGCCGCGATCCCCGGCGTCACGATCCATCGCTGGGAAGGCGCCGAGATGGGGCGCGGCACGGGCGCGTTCTACGACGCGATCTGCCTGCCGAGCGGGTCGAGCATCCGGCACAACCGGCAGCCGCTCCTCGACGTCGCCGCCGCGGTGGCCGTCACGAAGCCCAGCGCCGACACGTGGCTGTGGGACCGCTCGAAGTCGCCGGCCGACATCGGCCCGCTGCTCGCGGTGAACGCCGCGTACTGGGCGTTGACCATGATCGAAGAGCCGCCTCCGAAGTCGGCCTACGAGGACTACGACCTGATGGTCGTCTGAAGGAGGCTCCGGTGAAGGATCTGCGCACGTACGTCTCCCGGCGAGTGATCATCGAGACCGACACGACGATCGTCGAGGGCGTCCTCGCGCGGACCACGGCGACCACGATCGAGCTCGAGCACGCGGCCGAGCTGAAGCCCGGCGCGGCGCCGGAGCCCATCGACGGGATTGTCGTGGTGCCGAGCGCGCGCGTCGCCGTGGTGCAGGTCCTCTGATGATCTTCCAGTCGCTCGGCGAGCTCTCGTCGCACCTCGAGGCCAGCGGCGGCGGGACGCTCGACGTCGTCGACCCCGGGTACTCCTTGCTCGAAGGGTCGTTCGATCCACGTGACGTGTGGAGGGAGCAGCCGTCGGTCCGCAAGGTCGTCGACTTCGTCGCCCGCGGGCACGCCCCGATCCCGCGCAACCTGTACGAACGGGTCAGCGACACCGAGCGCAACCGCATCACGGACCACCCTGTCGCCCGCGTGCTGAAGCAGCCGAACACCACGCCCGGCATGACGGCGTACCGGTTCTGGCACACGATCATCGTCGACTACCTGATCTACGACCGGTGGTGCATCTTCCCGGAGTGGAAGCCCGACGGCGAGCTCGAGCTGCACCGCATCCCGGCGCGCAAGATCCGGTTCAAGACCAACGGTCTGGACGAGGTCACGCACGTCGTCACGTACGTCGACGGGAGGCGTGTCGAGCACGACGCGTCGAAGTTCATCCTTGACCACGGCTACGCGCACTCCGGCGCGAACGGCACGTCACCGATGGCGACGCTCGGCGACATCCTCCGCGAGCAGACCGAGTCGGTCCAGTACCGCCGCGACATGTGGTCGAGGGGCGCGCGGTTCCCGGGCGTAGTGACACGCAAGACGCCCTGGCCCAACGACAAGGCGCGCACCCGGTTCAAGAAGGGCTTCCAGCAGTTCGCCAGCGGCGGCGCGCAGGCGGGCGGCTGGCTGCTGCTCGAGGACGACATGGACGCGAAGGCGATCGACGGGATCAAGCCGTCCGACGCGCTCGACCTCGACGGCCGCACCCTGTCAGACATCCAGACGTCGTCGGCGTTCCACATCGCGCCCGAGCTGATCGGTGCCCGGCCGGGCACCTTCTCGAACATCAAGGCGTTCCTCGAGGCCCTGTACGGGCCCGCACTCGGGCCGATCATCACGGCCGTCGACCAGGCGCTGAACGCGTGGCTGACGCGCGGGACGAACCTCTACATCGAGGCGAACGTCGACGCGATGCTGCGCGGCAACTTCGAGGACCAGCTGCAGGCACTGCAGTCCGCCGTCGGCGCGCCGTGGCTGTCCCGCAACGAGGGCCGCGCCCGCCAGAACCTCCCTCCGATCGAGGGCGGCGACGAGCTCGTCGTGCCGCTGAACGTCTTGGTCGGTGGCCAGCAGTCGCCGCGAGACGGCGTCACGGCCGGCGGCGGGGGCGGCGTTGTACCCCGTGCGGCCGACGATGTCGCGAAGCTCGTCAACGCTGCCGCCTCGCTGATCCGGTCGGGGTTCGCCCCCGAGGCCGCGCTGGCCGCCGTGGGTCTGGACCCGATCGAGCACCTCGGGCTGCTGCCCGTCACGGTTCAGAAGCCGACCGATCCCGACGGTGAGATCGACGTCGACCTGATCAACGACCTCAAGTCTCCGGACGAGCTACGCCGCAAGGAAGGGGCTCCGCGGGTGCGCGTGAAGGCGCGGGCGCCCGAGTCCTACACGACGAAGACCGAGCAGGTTCTGACGGCGTTCTTCAGCCGCCAAAGCAGCGTGGTGCTGTCGGCGCTCGGGGCCGACTCCAGCGACTGGTGGGACGCGGCTCGGTGGGACAAGGAGCTGACGGACGACCTGCTGAAGGTCGGGGTGCTCACCTCGGAGCAGGTCGCGAAGACGACGCTCGACGCAGCCGGTCTCGACCCGGAGGAGTACGACGTCGACCGGACCCTGAAGTTCCTCGCAGCGGTCGCCAAGTCGCGCGCCGAGATGATCAACACCGCGACGAAGGACAAGCTCGACGCGAAGGTCGCCAGCGACGACGAGGACGACGCGCCCGCCGACGTCTTCGCCGAGGCCAAGGACTCCCGCGGAAGCCAGATCGCGACGACCCTCGTCACGACGTTCTCCTCGTTCGGCGCACACGAAGCCGCCCAACAGATGGCCCCCTCTGCCACGAAGACGTGGATCGTCACATCGAAGAGCCCGAGGTCGTCTCATGCGTCGATGTCAGGCGAGACGGTCGGCCTGAGTGACAACTTCTCGAACGGCATGGCGTGGCCAGGTGACCCGGTCGGCGGCGCCGACGAGGTCGCCGGCTGCCAGTGCGAGCTCGAGATGAACTTCAGCTAGCCCACCCGACCGGAGCCCGGCGCAGTGGCGCCGGCTTCGCCATGCCCGAAGGAGGGCCGCCCATGTTGATCAAGTCGGCACCGGTGCAGATCAAGGCGTACGACGAGGAGTCGGGCGTCTTCGAGGCCATCGTCAGCGTGTTCGGCAACAAGGACTCGTACGGCGACATCATCATCCCTGGCGCGTTCGCCGAGTCCCTCGCGGACTGGGCGGCCAAGGGCGACCCCATCCCCATCTACTGGTCGCACCGGATGGACGATCCCGACTTCAACATCGGTCACGTCCTCGAGGCCAAGGAGACCGACAAGGGTCTGTGGGTCAAGGGCCAGCTCGACCTCGTCGACCCCCTCCCCGGGTCGCGGGCCCCGCAGGTGCACCGGCTCATGAAGGGCCGGCGCGTCACGCAGTTCTCCTTCGCGTACGACATCGTCGAGGCCGGCTTCGTCGAGAACGACGACGACTACTGGTACGAGCTGCGCCGCCTGAAGATCCACGAGGTCGGCCCGACGCCCATCGGCGCGAACCAGGAGACCGAGCTCCTCACGGTCAAGGCCGCTGCCGGCGTGGCGCGACAGATCGCACGCGACGCGAAGGCCGGCCGGGCGATCTCGGTCAAGAACGAGACGACCCTGCGCAAGGCCCTCGAGTCCATCCAGGACTCCGCCGCGCAGATCACAGACGTCCTCGCCGCCATCGAAGGCGACGAGGCAAGCAACGACGACGAGAAGGCCAGCGGTCACGACCAGGCCAAGGACGAGGAGACCCCCGGGTCCAAGTCCGAGGAGTCCGGTTTCAACCCGTCCGCGTTCACCGCGTCGGCGCTCCAGGAAATCCAGCTCGCACACGCGGGCTGACAACCAGAAAGGCACGTCATGGAGAAGTGGGTGCGCCTCCTCAAGGAGGCACAGGCCGCGGCCAAGGCTGCTCAGGAGATCGCCGCCAAGGCCAAGGCCGAGGGTGATCGTGAGCTGACCGAGGACGAGGCGAAGGACTACGCCAAGCACTACGAGCTGGCGCAGTCCAAGAAGACCGCATCGGACAACGCCAAGAAGGCCGGCGAGTCCGAGGCGTTCCTGAAGTCGATCGCCGAGAGCGACGACGACATCGACGACGAGGACGACCCCGACGACGGTGGCGAGCTCGTCTCCGTCGGCGGCGGCAAGCGAGGCGGCACCCGGCTGAAGGCCCGCAGCTTCGGTGAGCGGTTCGTCAAGTCGGCGGAGTACACGGCGTTCGCGAAGGCGAACCCGTCCGGTGTCGGCGAGGGCTCCGAGGTCTCGATCGGCAAGGTCAAGGTCGGCACGCTCGACGACTGGCACGCCGGCCGCAAGGCCCTGACGTCGCCGCAGGCGCGCATCCAGAACATCCGGGTGCCGATGGTCGACATGGTCGACCGGGACCGCCTGACGTTCCTGGACCTGATCAGCCGTGGTCAGACCGCCGGCAACTTCGAGTACGTCCAGGTCATCGCGGTCACGCGCAACGCCGCTGTCGTCCCCGAGGCCACCTCGGGTACCGACAACGCCGCGCTCAAGCCGGTCAGCGAGCTGTCCACGCAGCTCGCCGACGCGAAGGTCTACACCTACGCCGACGGCTACGACGTCACGAACCAGCTGCTCGCCGACGCGCCGGCGTTCGCGACGTACATGGACGCCGAGCTGCGGTACTCGCTCGACGCCGTGGTCGAGGACAAGCTGCTCAACGGCACCGGGATCTCCGGCCAGCCGAAGGGCATCTACTTCACCACGGGCGTGCAGTCCGTCGAGTACACGGCTGTCGCCGCGGGCGCCGACGGTCTGCCGACCGACGCCACGGTGAAGGCGTTCATCCGCGCCTCGCGCATCGCGATCCTGAAGGTGATCCGGGTCGCCGGCGGCAACGTCGACGCCGTGGTCCTGTCGCCCGAGATGGACGCCGCGCTCGACCTGCTGCAGGACAACGACGGCCGCTACTACAGCGGCGGTCCGTTCGGTGGCGGGGCGAACACGCTGTTCGGTCGGCCGCGTGTCACCAGCGAGAAGCTGATCGACACCCACGCGGTGCTCGGCGACTTCAAGCAGGTCGCGCTCCTGGACCGTGAGGGCCTGTCCGTGGTGGCGTTCAACCAGCACAAGGACTACGCCCAGCGGAACATGACCTACGTCCGCGGCGAGCTCCGCGCGGCCCAGGTCATCTGGAAGCCGGCTCGCCTCGTGATCGTGAAGCCCGCCGCATGAGCGCCGACAAGGTGGGGATGATCGTCGTCGATGGCGTCCGGTACCGGCCGGAGGAGGCGAAGGCTCTCGAGCTGGAGCCGAGCGAGCCGACGCCCGTCGTCGACCCGTACGCCGAGGCGTCCGCGCAGGCCAAGGCGCAGGCCGAGGTCGACGCGGCGGAGCTCGAGCAGTTCCGTGCGGCGTCGTCCGACGAGGGTCGCGAGAAGGCCGAGAAGGACGCGGCCGAGCTCGAGGACCTCCGGGCTCTGGCGTCCGATCCCGAACGGCTGCAAGCGAAGCTCGCCGAGCTGGCCGACGCGAAGGCCGCGCCCGTGGACGGGGCGGTCACGACCGCTGCGGCGCAGCCGGCCAACAAGGCGCGCCAGCCTCGCGGCAAGGGCGCCTGATGGCGGGCCTGCCGGACTTCGCGACCACGGGCGACCTGACGAAGCTCATGTCGGGCGACGAGGCCGCGAGCGTCCGGCAGGCTCAGCGCGCCGTCCGCAACTACTGCGGGTGGCACATTGCGCCAGTCGTGACCGAGACGCTGAAGCTCGACGGGGACGGCAGCAACCTGCTGTTCCTCCCGACGCTGAAGATCGAGACGATCGTCAGCGTCATCACCGACGGCCGGGTCGTCGACCTCACGCAGGTCGACGACTCGACTGCCGGCTTCCTCGAGCTGGCGGCCGGGTGCTGGTCGCCTCGCCCGGGCAAGACCTTCGTCGTCCTCGAGCACGGCTACGAGAGCGCGCCCGAGGATGTCGTCGGTGTCGTCGTCAGCGCCGCCGCCCGCCAGCTCGACTCCCCGGCGGGACGGACGCGCGAGCAGGCCGGCGGCGTCAACGTCGGCTTCGCGCTCACCGGGGTCGGAGTGTCAGGCGGGATCGCTCTGCTCGAGCACGAGAAGGCGATCCTCGACAAGTACCGGGTCGACGAGTGATGTCGTTCTGGCGGGACTCGTGGGAACGTCAGCGGTTCCCGTTCGACGACGCCACGCAGGAGTTCGACCTCGACGGCGAGCCCGACAGGCTCCCGATCGCACGCTGCTCCATCCAGCCCGGCCCGCCGACCGAGAACCTCGTCGACCGTGAGGCCGACCTGATCGCCTGGACGATCTACCAGCCTCCCGGCCAGGACGTCACCGGCCAGGACTTCGGGTGGTACCAAGGCGAGCTGTACCGCGTCTCCGGCGAGCCACAGCGGTGGACCGGCGCCAGCCGCAGCACGTCGCACGACGTCGTGCTGCTCGAGCGGTGGAGGGGCTGACATGGCGAGCAGCGTGCGCATCAAGCGGATCAAGTTCCACAACGACGGCTTCAACGAGCTCCGCAAGGCGCCAGCCCTGGTGAGTGACATGATCGCCCGCGGGCGCCGCATGGTCGACGCGGCCGGCGGCTTCCCGAAGTTCGACGTCATCGTCACCGAGAACAAGTCCCGTGCACGCGTCATCGTCGTCACGGCGAACGCCGACGGGATGGTCGACGAGCAGACCGACCGTGCGCTGACACGGTCCCTGGACGCCGGCCGTGGCTGACAAGGTCCGCTTCCCGCACGCGGCCAAGGTGATCCTCGACCTGCTCAACGCCGAGCTCCCCTCGGGCGTGAAGGCGTACCCGAAGATCCCCGCCGCGACGACCAACCCCAAGCCGGGCAAGTTCATCGTCGTCAGGGTCGTCGGCGGCACGACGGAGACGCTCGTCACGAGCGCCCCGCAGATCACGGTCGAGGGCTACGCGGCGGCCGACAGCGACGCCTACGACCTGTGCGACCTCGCAGTCGCGATCATCCGCAGCCAGGACGGCGTCATCCGCGGCGCCCGCGGCTTCGGCTACCCACAGAATCTTCCGGACCCGACCACCAGTCAGGTCCGGTACACCTCCACCGGCGAGGTGCGCGTCTGGGGCGCGACCACCCCCTAGCAACACCCTCCATCTGGAGTCCACATACCTGCCCGAAAGGCGCCCATCATGACGAACGATGCGAACAAGGCGATCGTCGCCAAGCCGAAGGTCACCGGCGGCCTGCTGGTCGCCCCCCTCGGTACTCCGCTCCCGACCAACGAGACCTCTGCGCTCAACGCGGCGTTCAAGGCGGTCGGCTACGTGACGGAGGACGGCGTCACTCGCGCCGAGTCCCGCGACACGAGTCCGATCAAGGCGTGGGGTGGCGACACCATCGTGATCGCGCAGACCGGTGTCGAGGCGACGCTGCAGACCACGCTGGCGGAGTATCTGAACAAGCTGACGCAGGAGCTGATCTACGGCGCCGCGAACGTCGCTGAGACCGCAGCGACGTCCAGCGCCGGCACGAAGCTGGCGATCACCGGCAAGCTGGGCACGCCGTCGCCCAAGAACGTCTGGGTCGTCGAGATGTTCTCGGGCCCTGCCGTTGGTCGTCTGGTGCTGCCGATCGTCCAGATCACCGAGACCGACGACGTCACCTACAAGGACGACGAGCTCGCCGCGCACGGCGTCACCGCGGGGCTGTTCCCCAACGCGTCGGGCGACTACTTCTACGAGTACTGGGACGACGGCATCAAGACCAGCTGAGTCCCCACGCACGGGGGGCGGGTCGTCGAGTGGACTCCCGGCCCGCCCCCTGACTTCACCCATCGAGTCCACACCTAGTAGGAGTCCACATGTACGCAGTCCCGAAGTCCAAGGCATCGCTGCCCGAGAACCGCTTCGAGTTCCACTTCCCGCCGTCGAAGAAGAAGTACTCGATCCCGCTCCTGAAGTTCATCCGCCCCGTCATCGCCGCGGAGATCGCGGACATGGGCGACGCTCAGGCGTCGCGCCACGTCCTGCGGGCCTACTTCCCCGACGAGGATCTGCTGGCGCTGTTCGACGACCAGGACCAGTTCGAGGACTGGGTCGAGGCGTGGAAGAAGGCGTCCGGGATCGGCCTGGGGGAATCCGAAGCCTCGTCCGACTCCTGACGGAGCACGGCGAGGCCGTCGAGTTCGATCTGATGGCGGCCGGTCGACACATCGACCAGCTGGGCACGGCGGAGCTGTCGTGGCGTGACCTGTGGGTCATCGTCGGCCAGACGCATCCGCGAACGTCGGCGGTCTTCCGTGCCCGCAACCCCGAGGACTGGATGTGGGACCTGCCGTCGATGCTCGCGGCGTCGATGCTCGACGAGCTCCGGTGGCTCAAGTGGTCCAAGACCAAGAACGCCGGCAAGCGGTCGAACCCGCCGCCGGAGCCGACGATCCGTCCGGGGGTCGACCCGAAGAAGCCCGCGCAGATGCGCGTCGGTGACGCGATGACGCAGGAGGAGTTCGACCGGCGCTACGCCGCGAAGCTCGCCTCGAACTAGCTGTGTTCGCTCGACCGCACGCCGACCTGCACTGCCTTCGCGAGCAGTCCGGCGAGGACCAGGAGCCCACCGAGCGCCCACGAGGCGCGTTCGATCCAGTCGGCAGTCGTGTCCCAGTCGAAGGCCGTCTCGCCGACGTGGCTGATCCCGCTGCCGACCAGCACGACTCCGATGGTGATGACCACGAACGAGCCAGGCGTGAGCGGATTCATGCGCCCGAGAGTAGCCGACCTTGGGCGGGGGTGAGTCGTCTTGTCCGAAGGTATGAAGCTGGCGACCGCCTACTACGAGCTGATCCCCAGCACGGCCGGCGCGCAGGGC
>Ga0247730_1000989_pt1 | contig 17216 bp, 14 predicted proteins | sample UWRJL073202C2_FD_180959 | JGI IMG/M metagenome (GOLD analysis project Ga0247730, IMG submission 180959) | Plant litter microbial communities from Arlington Agricultural Research Station in Wisconsin, United States - UWRJ-L073-202C-2 | ecosystem: Environmental > Terrestrial > Plant litter >... | reverse complement strand
CGGTCGCCCCCGCGATGCGTTCCACCTGCTCGAGGCTGTCGAGCACCCCGCCCAGCGACCCGAGCAGCCAGTCGGCACGCGAGAGCCCACCGCCGGAAGCACCGGACGGGACGCCGTCGCCGGAGAACCCCGGGCCCGGGTCGTGATCGGTCAGATCTGTCATGCCCGAACTCAAACCCCGACCACCGACATCGCACCGACACAACCCCGCACCCGCCGAAAAACTGTGGACAACCGGGTTATCCACAACAGACAAGCGGAGAAGACACCACCACACAAGCGGAGAAGACACCACCACAACCACCAAGCTGGACAGATGTCGAGACAACCCTTGACGGGCGTCTACTGCCCGCGGGACGCGTCGCTCGTACGCTGATGCCTCACCAGCTCGTCATCAAGCACTGGAGTCTCGAATGACCACACTCGACCTGCCCACGCCCGAGAAAGCACCCGAAACAAACACGACCTTCGACCCGCTCGATTTCGCCATCGTCAAGGGCAAGACGTTCGAAGACCTCGTCGTAGGCGAGGTGTTCCGCGCGCCGAGCCGCACCTTGACCGACGCGCACAGCTCGGCGTTCCAGACGGTGTCGGCCGACAACCACCCCGTTCACTACGACGCCGTCTGGGCGAAAGCTCACGGCCACAGCGCCCCCGTCGTGCACGGTCTGCAAGTGCTCGCGTTCACCGCCCCCGGCGCGACGCTGTTTCCGCACGTGATCGGCGAAGTCTTCATCGCGTTCACCGGTCTCACCTGCGAGTTCACCGGCGAAGTGCACAGCGGTGACACCCTCTATTCGCAGCTCGTCGTCGAATCGTTGACAGAGACGGATGACACGGGGCTCGTGACCACGGCCGTGACGGTGCACAACCAACGCGGCGAGGTCGTGCTGCGCGGTCACCACCAGTACACGCTGAAGCTCACCCCGAAGCGATGAGCACCTCGACCGCACCAGCCCCCGCCCCCTCCGCCGACGTCGGAGCGTTCGCCCCGCTCAAGGTGAAGCTGTTCCGCGCCCTCTGGACGGCATCGCTGATCAGCAGCATCGGCGGCTGGATGCAGACCGTCGGAGCGCAATGGTTTCTGGTCGAGAACCACAGCGACGCGACGCTCGTCGCTCTGATCCAGACGGCGTCCGCGGCGCCGTTCCTCATCCTTGGCATCCCTTCCGGCGTGCTCGGCGAGTTCGTCAACCGGCGCAAGCTGCTCATCGTGGTGCAGGCCGCTCTCGTCGCGGTCGGCGTCGTGCTCGCGGCCGTCACTCTCGGCGGCGGTCTGACGCCGTGGCTGCTGCTGGCGTTCACCTTCCTTCTCGGCGCGGGATCCGCGATCCAAGGCCCGGCCTATCAGGCGCTCGTGCCCGAGATCGTCTCGCGCCCGCTCATCCCCAGCGCGGCGGCGCTGAGCTCCATCGGCGTGAACATCGCCCGCTCGATCGGGCCGGCGATCGCGGGTCTCGCCGTCGCCGCCCTCGGCATCCCGTTCGTCTTCGCGCTGAACGCCCTCTCGTTCGCCGTCTTCCTCGTGGTGCTGATCGCGTGGCGCGGGTACGCACCGCCCGTCCACCGGCCCGAACCCTTTCTCGAGGCGACCCGCGCCGGCATCCGGTACGTCTGGAACGCCGGCGTCGTACGCCGGGTCATGGTTCGACTGGCCCTCTTCATCGTTCCCGCATCCGCGCTCTGGGCTCTTCTGCCCCTCGTGGCGTCCCAGCAGCTGGGTCTGGATTCAAACGGCTACGGGCTGCTGCTCGCGGCGCTCGGTCTCGGCTCGGTCGGCGGCGCGTTCGTCATCCCCAAGGCCCGCGCGAAGCTCGGCTCCAACGTCACGGTGATGATCGCTTCGGCCGTGTTCGGGGCCGTCATCGTCGTCTCCGCGGTCTCCCGGTCGCTGCCGCTGACGTTGGCGGTACTGGTGTTCGGCGGCGTGGGATGGATCGCCGTCATCGCCTCTCTCAACGGCTCGGTGCAGGCGTTCCTGCCCGCCTGGGTACGCTCCCGCGGGCTGTCCGTCTACCAGCTCGTGCTCTTCGGCAGCACCGCGGGAGGCTCGGCGGCTGTCGGCGCGGTGGCCCAGGGTTTCGGTGTCGTTGCGACCAGCGTGGGAGCCGGAGTGCTCGTCATCCTCGTCGCCGCCAGCCAGCTGATCTGGCCGCTGCTCTCGACGGCGGACAAGGAGCGCGGCTCGGTCACGATCCCGCTCACCGACGTGCCGCCCGTCGACGACGTTCCGCCGCTCTCGATCAGCGACTCCGCCGAGACGCTCGTGCTCATCCGGTACACGGTCGAACCGTCGAAGCGCGCGGACTTCGTCGCCCAGATGCAGGTGGTGCGGCAGACGCGGCGGCGCACGGGTGCCCGCCGTTGGCAGCTCTACGACGACAGGGAGGAGACGCACGTCATCGTCGAGGCGTTCGCCGTCGGCTCGTGGCGGGAGCACCTCAGTCAGCACGAGGTGCGCACCACGGGCTTCGACCAGGTGCAGCTCGACAAGGCGCGGGCGCTCGTCAGCGGCGAGCCCGAGGTGCGGCACCTCACGCAGATCGATCCGGCCGCGCCGGCGGAGCCGGGGTCATGACCGCGGTCGGTTGATAAAGATCGCGGATGTCACCGCTGACGCGCCGACTATCCCTGTGGTGCCGCGTCTCGTCGACGGGCGGTCACTCCGAAGATCCCAACGGCCAGCACGGCGGGCACCACCGCCGCATGATCACCGAAGAGCGTCGACGCGACGGCGCCGACGAGGCATCCGCCGATGAACCCCGCGAGCAGCGGCCAGGTGTCCTTCCAATGGGCGAGGGCGGTCGGGGAGGTGCCGCGCGAGGCGACGAGGTCAAACAGGGCGATCGTGGCCACGACCAGATTGCCCGTCATCACCGCCGTCGACGGAGCCTTCGGCGAAGCGAGGTGCAGATAGGCGTTCTGGGTAGCCATCGCGCAGACCGCGCACAGGCCGATGGTCAGGGCAAGGCCGCCCTGCGGATCCGCCGAGGCCCGGCCGGCGAACGACAGCCCGGCCGCGACGACGAGCAGCAGCGCTTGGGCGCCGAGCATCAGGCGCTGCACGCGCGCATCGCGATCCGCCAGACGCCGCGAGACCGCGGTCGCCACGACGGTAGTCACGAGGAAGACGGGCAGGGCGAGCACGGCGGCCAGGCGGGGTGGTGTTCCGCTCACGACGTCGGCGGCGACGAGCACCAGGTTGCCGGTGACGTGGGCGGTGAACAGGCCTCCGAGCAGAATCCAGCTCGTCACGTCGGTGATGCCGGCAAGCAGGGCGAGCACGCCCGGCAGCCTGACGGCGGAACGCGGGGTGGTCACGACGGGGCCGACCGTGGTCATGCCGCCTTCTCCCGGCGGGAGACGATCTGGCCGTACACGTGTTTCGGGATCGCGAGTCCGGCCGCCATGCCGACGACGACGAGCGCGGCGGTGGTGCCGTCGGAGATCGCGCCGAGGAGGCTGGCCTCGGTTCCGCCGAAGGGCAGCTCGCCCAGGGCGTTGATCGCGCGGAAGAGGTAGACGCCGGGGATGAGCGCGACCACGGCGGCGAACGAGACGGCGGCGAACGGAATGTGCAGCCGGTGCGCGACCGGTGCCAGAACGACGCCGACCAGCAGGCAGGCGAGCGTGGCGCCGAGCGCGATGTTCCAGCCGAGGTCGTCCATGGCCCAGGTGCGCAGTCCGTGCGCGACCGCGCCGACCACGACGGGCCAGACGATCAGCCGGTAGGGGATCGCGAAGTACACGGGATAGGAGGCGGCCGCCACCGCAGCGGCGAGCACGTCGAGCCAGAGCGGGATGGTTCGGCCGGCCGGTTCCACCGGCAGGTCCGTTCCGAATAGAGCGAGTGCGAGCGCGAGACCCGCGCCGATCGAGAGCACGAGCACGGCGGCGTAACCCAGGCGGGCGAACCCGAGGGGGATGCGCAGCGCGAAGAGGTCGAGGAAGCCGTTGAGGATGTGTGGTCCGGGAACGAGGATCATGGCCGGGCAGACCGCGATGAGCCGTAACGACGTGCTCAGGTCGGCGTTGACGGCGATGCCGCCGATGATGCCCGCGAGAAAGGCCGCCGCGAAGACCTGGCCGATGGGCCCGACGTTCGCCCGACCGAGCCCTCGCCGAACGAGTCCGCCGAGGGCGCCGCTGAGGGCGACGAGCAGAACGGCGGTGGCGTCCTGTGCGCCGAAGATGATCGAGAGCGCGGCAGGTCCCGTCGCGCAGGCGATCACGAACAGCCACAGCGGCGACGGGCCGGCCTTGGCCGCCCGCTCGAGTTCGGCCGACAACGCGACGCGGTCCGCCGTCTTCGCGCCGATGGCGTCGATTGCGCGCATCGCGATCGCGACGGTCCGCATCCCGACGCCCTCGGGCGGCGCGACCGTGACCAGTGGGTCACGTGCACCGTCGAGCACGCTCACCGACGACCAACCGGGCAGGAGGGTGAAGCGGGCGTCGAGGCCGCGGTTGAGGCGTTCGACGGCGTCGAGGGTGACGGAGGTGGATTCGCCGTTGGTGTGCAGCAGCGCCGCCGCGCGGGCGACGAGCGCCTGATCGGCGTTCTCGGTCGCCCGTGCGGCGATGTTAGGGGCGAGCCGAGTCATCAGGCGCCGCCGACCCCGGCGCCGACCATGTCGAGCGGGTTGACGACCTCGTCGAACTTCCCGGCCGTGACCTTGCCAGAGGCGAGCGCGGCCTCGCGCAGCGAAACACCGCGGGCGATCGCGTCTTCGGCGATGTGCGCCGAGTTCTGGTAGCCGATCACCGGGCTGAGCGCGGTGACGAGCATCACGCTGTCGCCCACGTACTGGGCGATCTTGTCGCGGTTGAGTTCGGTGCCCTTGACCGAGAACTCCAAGAACTTCGCTGCGCCGTCGCCGAGGATGCGCGCCGAGTGCAGAAAGTTGTTGATGATGATGGGGCGCATGGCGTTGAGTTCGAAGTTGCCCTGCGATCCGGCGAATGCCACGGCCGTGTCATCCCCGATCACCTGGATGGCGATCATCACGATCGCCTCGCACTGGGTGGGGTTGACCTTGCCCGGCATGATCGACGAGCCCGGCTCGTTCGCCGGCAGCAGCAGTTCGGCGAACCCGGTGCGCGGGCCGGAGGCGAGCCAGCGCATGTCGTTGGCGATCTTCATCAGCGAGACCGCTGCGCCGCGCAGTGCGGCGTGCGCCCGCACCATCGCGTCGAGCGACCCCTGCGCCTCGAACTTGTTCGGGGCGGTGACGAAGTCTTTACCGGTGAGCGCGGCGATCTCTTCGGCGACGTTCACCGAGAAGCCTTCGGGGGCGTTGAGCCCGGTGCCGACGGCGGTGCCGCCGAGGGCGAGGCGCAGCAGGCCGGTGCGGCTGTGTTCGATCTCGCGGATGACCTCTTCGATCATGGTCGCGTAACCCGACCATTCCTGGCCGACCGTGAGCGGAACGGCGTCTTCGAGGTGGGTGCGGCCGATCTTCACGACGTCGCTCCAGAGCTTCGACTTCGCCGCGATCTCGGCGTGCAGGGCCTTCAGGCTCGGCAGCAAGCGCTCGTCGATCTCGGTGATCGCGGCGATGTGCATCGCGGTGGGAAAGGAGTCGTTGCTCGACTGCCCCATGTTCACGTCGTCGTTTGGGCCGACCGGCTCTTGGCTGCCGAGTTCGCCGCCCAGAAGCTGAATGGCTCGGTTGGAGAGTACCTCGTTGATGTTCATGTTGCTCTGTGTGCCCGACCCGGTCTGCCAGACGAAGAGCGGGAACTCGGTGTCGAGCTTGCCGGCGATGGTCTCATCGGCGGCCTGCACGATCGCTTTCGCCTTCCAGTCGGCCAGGCGGCCCGCCTTCTGGTTCACGATCGCGGCGGCTTTCTTCACGATGCCGTAGGCACGGTACACCTCGATCGGCATGTGGTCGTTGCCGATCGAGAAGTGCTGCAGCGAGCGCTGTGTCTGCGCTCCCCAGTAACGGTCGGCCGGGACATCCACATTGCCCATGCTGTCGAATTCGACGCGTTGTCCCGTGGCATCGATACCGATCGCAACGTCGGTAAAAATCGGAGTCGTTGTCGTGGTCATTGCAACCTCCAAGGCTGGTCGAGCAGTGAACGACCGGATGATCGTTCGTGCTCATGAACCTAAGAAAGCGGGGTCGTCGCGGCACTGAGCCGTTGTTTAGTCCTGCCTAGACATTCGTCGAGCGCGCCTGCGGGATAGTGCGTCAGGTGGCGACGGCGAGCTGACCGAGGGCGGATTGCGACTCGGGATCGGCACCCTGCCACACGATCAGAACGTCGTTCGATCCGGCCGCGAGCTCGAGCAGCTGGTACCTGAGCGACAGTTCGCCCGCGAAGGGATGGGTCGCGCGCAGGGTGCCGTGCGGGCGCAGGACGCGCCGTTCGGCCGCCCACGCCGTCGCGAACTCGCGGCTCATCGTCGAGAGCTCGCCGACGATCTGCTCGAACTCCGCGTCATCCTCGTGCCATGCCAACGCCGCGTGCAGCGCAGCGACGACCTGAAAGCTCATGTCCTCGGCGCAGCGGTACTCGCGCTTGGGAATGACCTCGAGAAACATCTCGCGGGCGAGATTCACGCCCTGGCGAAGACTCGGAAAGAGCGCCTCGGCCAGTCGGCTCGAACCGGCGACGTTGAGATGACGGTCGATGAGCGTCGCCGCGACGCCGTCCCACGAGCGGAGGAAGGCGACCACGTCGTCCCCCGGCACCATTCCGTCATCACGGTCGCTTGCGTTCATTGTGCAATCGTCGCCGATCGGTGGCTCGACAAATGTTTAGTGTTTTTCAGGGCCCACCGGAGGTTCAGGTGAAGGTACCACTGGCGGTGTTACCCAGCTCGTCGCAATGCGACCTACCGTCGGCAGCACGATGATGAATTTCCAGGACGTTGTAGACGAGCTCGCCAACACGTTGGGGCGCTCCGTTCTCATCGGCGACCCGAGCCACAGACTCATCGCGGCGAGCAGCCAGGGCAAAGACATCGACCACATGCGGGCGATGAACGTCATCCAACGCGAGGCTCCGGTAGAGCAGAAGCAGTATTTCGAGAGCATCAAGCTGAACGACGCGCACCAGCCGGTCACGGTCTCCCTCAGCCATCTCGGCGGACTCGACCGGCTCGCTGTGCCGGTTCGCGACAGCCGCCAGCACCTCGCGACCTTCTGGCTCATCGTCGAGAACCTACCGCCCCTGCGTGGTGCCGACTATGCGGCGATCGAAGCGGCGGTGTCGGTGACGCGCGATCTGCTCGCGCCGAAGAACGCCGAGCGCGAACCCGGCACGAGCGACGACATCATGGGGTCGCTGCTTTCCCCCGACTCGACCGAACGCCGGCTGGCGTTCGACGAGGCGGTGGCGCGACGTCGTGTCGAACGCGGCGAGCACACGCTCGTCTACGCGGTGGACGTGCCGATGGAGGTGGGCACCCTCGACCGGCTCGCATTCGCGCGGCACCTCTCGGCGCTGCGCACCACCTCGCTCGCCTACATCGGCGAGCGCAAGGACCTGTTGCTGTTCGTCGGGCGCACGAGCGACACCGTCGACTCCGAGACACTCATCCGCGGCGAGGCGAAATCCCGATCGATCATGGTCAACGCCATCGGCACGGCGCACCACAACCGGCTCGCCCCCGACCTGTTCGACGCGGCCGACCAGGCCGAGATGGCGGCGGGCATCGTCGCAGCGGTACCGCAACTCGGCGGTATCGGCGACATCAGCTCCCTCGGCGTCTGGGCCCTCCTCGCGTCGGTGGTCGGCGACCGCTCCTACCTGCAGGTGTTCTCGCCCGCCGCGTTCATGCTGTGCACCGAGGGCGACGAGACCCAGCGGCACACCATCGAGGTCTACCTCGACGGCGCGTGCCACGTGGCCGCGGTCTGCGAAGAGCTGCACATCCACCGCGCCACCCTCTACTACCGCCTCGAGCGCATGCCACAGGTCGTGAGGGACGCGCTCGACGACGGCGCGCAGCGCAGTGCCCTGCACATGTGCCTGAAGCTCATCCGGCTGTGGGAGTCGACGGGGCGGATCTGACCGCTCGACATTCGTCTAGGGGGCCGACTGGACGAACGTCGCACCGGGTCTTGACGGGCGTCTTAGAACGCGCGGCGAGGTGCATCGCAATCTTGGATCACACCCGCACCACCCCCTCGATGAGAAAAGAGAACACCATGTCAACAGAACCCACCATCGTGCTCGTCCACGGCGCGTTCGCCGACGCCAGCAGCTGGGCGCCCGTCACCCTGCGCCTGCTCGACGAAGGCCACACCGTCTTCGTGCCGCCGGTTTTCAACCGCAGCCTGGTCGCCGATGCCGCGTACATCAAGTCGTTCGTCGAACAGATCGACGGTCCCGTGATCCTCGCCGGCCACTCCTACGGCGGAGCGGTGATCACCGTCGCCGGTGTCGCCGAGAACGTCGTCGGGCTCGTCTACGTCTCGGCGTACGCGCTCGACGAAGGCGAGAGCCTCGGCCAGCTGCAGGGCGGCTTCCCCGACTCCGACCTGGCCGCGAACCTGGTCTACGCGCCGTACCCGATCGAGGGCGCCGACCCCGGCACCGACGTGTCGGTCAAGATCGACGCGTTCCCCGCTGTTTTCGCCGCCGGGGTGGCGGAGGAAGACGCGAAGGTCTTCGCGGTCTCGCAGCGCCCGCTCTCTGCGATCGCATTCGGCGAGCCGGCATCCGTCGCAGCATGGAAGACCAAGCCCTCCTACGGCATCGTCTCGAGCGCCGACCACACCATCAACCCCGACGTCGAGCGTTTCGGCTATAAGCGCGCCGGTCTCAAGACCGTCATCGAGATCGACGCTCCGCACCTCGTTATGCAGACCAACCCCGCCGAGGTCGCCAAGTTCATCACCGACGCCATCGCCGACCTCGGCTAAGCGCCCCGTCCCCATCACGACTCGTAAAGGAAAACGACCATGACCGGCAACCCGCTCAACGTATCGCTCGAAAAGGCGGCGCAGGAGTTCGTCGACGCCACCTCCGTTCCGCCCTTCCTCTGGACCCTCACCCCCGAAGAGGGTCGCAAGGCGGTCGACGGCGTGCAGGACTCGCCCATCGACAAGCCCGACATCGACGACGAATGGATCACGATCGACGGCGGCCCTACCGGCACCGTCAAGCTGCGCATCGTCAAGCCGAAGGGAACCACCGGAACTCTTCCGGTCATCCTCTACGTGCACGGCGCAGGATGGGTCTTCGGTGACGCCCACACACATGACCGTCTCGTTCGCGACCTAGCGATCGGCGCGAATGCGGCCGTGGTCTTTCCCGAATACGACCGCTCGCCCGACGTGCGCTATCCGGTCGCTATCGAGCAGTCGTACGCGGCGGCCCAGTGGGTCACGGCTTCCGGCGCCGACAAGGGTCTCGACGGGTCGACCATCGCCATCGCCGGAGACTCGGTCGGCGGCAACATGACGATCGCGCTGACGCTGCTCGCCAAGGAACGCAAAGACCTCAGTTTCGTCGCACAGCTGCTCTTCTACCCGGTGACGAACGCAGCGTTCGACACCGAGTCGTACAAGCAGTTCGCGGTCGGCTACTACCTGACGCTCGAGGGCATGGAGTGGTTCTGGAACCAGTACACGACGGATGAATCGGAGCGAGCCGACATCCACGTGTCGCCGTTGCGCGCCGAGATCTCGCAGCTGGCCGGTCTGCCACCCGCGCTCGTGATCAACGGCGAGGCCGACGTGCTGCGTGACGAGGGCGAGGCGTACGCCGGCAAGCTGCGCCAAGCGGGCGTAGAGGTCACGCAGGTGCGCTACGCGGCGACCATCCACGACTTCGTGATGCTCAACGCGCTGCACAACACCCACGCCTCCACGGCGGCGGTCGCGCAGGCGGTCGCATTCCTGTCCGAGGCGTTGCACGGCGAATAAGCCGTTCGGCCGGGTGGCCCTCGAAGGGTCGCCCGGCATCGCCGCCCGTTCTCAGACTCGGCTCGGAAACTTGGCATGATGGATTCAGACGTACTGGCCGCTCACCCGGCGAACACACCGAAATCGCAGGGGAGTGGCATGGGTATCGACCGAAAGACGCTCGTAGGCAGTGACAGATTCCGGCTTCCGCTCCGCGGGCGTTCGGCCGAGGCCGAGATGGTCGGCGCCGCGATCGCCGACGTCGATGCCGGCCGATCTCGAATCATCCTGCTCCAGGGCATCCCGGGCTCGGGCAAGACCCGGCTTCTTGGCGAAATCCTGACCTCGACGACGAGAGCCGGCTGGCGCACCGTCGTCGCGGTATCCGACCCGGAATCGCACCTCGTGCCGACGGCGGTATTGGCCGAAGCCGCCCTCGGCTCCGAACCGCCGCTGCTCTCCGCAGCCGATGTCGCCGCGCTCTCGGAGAGCCCCGACTCGCGCTACTGGTTCATCCAGACGCTCCGCAACGCCATCGAGGCGGCCGCGCAGCAGCGCAGCTTCTTGTTCGTCGTCGACGATCTGCAATGGACGGATGCCGCCTCTATCGCCGTCCTTCGCTCGTTGGTCGGCAGCCTTGGCGACCTGCCCATTCTCTGGGCGTTCGCGATTCGCACCGGCGAGCACGACGAGAATGTGAACACGGCGATCACCGAGTGGTCCGCGACCGCGACGGTCATCGACATCGAACCGCTCTCAGAGGCTGCGACTCTCGACATGGCATCCGACCTCCTCGGCGGCGCGCCGGACGCCCGGTTGACGGCGATGATCGGACGGGCCGAGAATGTGCCGCTGCTGATCAGCGAACTCGTGCAGGGTCTGGTCGAAGAGAACCTAGTCGCCGTCGACGGCGACACCGCGGCTGTGCAGGGCGACCAGATCCCCGAACGTTTCGGGGCGTCCATCCGCGAACGGATTCTGCGGCTGCCTCGGCGTGCATCGCACCTCGTGATGGTGGCGTCGATCCTCGGAAGAAACTTCTCCGTGTCGAACCTGGCCGAGCTTCTCGGAGAGACGACGAGCGACCTGATCGACGGCATCGATCTCGCAATCGAGGCCGACATCTTAGTCGACGGGTCGCCGTTGAGATTCCGGCACGACGCCATCCGCGAGACGGCGGAGTCGATGCTGCGCCCGACCGTGCGGGCGCACCTGCGTCGTCGCGCCGCCGACATCCGCCTGCGGTCGGGGGAGCCGCTGCTCGCCGTTGCGGCTTCGGTCGCCGATTCGTCCGAACGGGGCGACATCGCCGCCGTCGAACTTCTGCACGATGCCGCCCTGCAGCTAGCGCCCGCCGACGCGGCAGGGGCGGCGAGCTTGGCCAACCGCGCGGTGGAACTCGCGTCGTCGCCCGAACAGTACGGCCTCATCGCCGACCTGATCCCCGTGCTGTGGGCGGGCGGCCGCGTCGACGCGGCGAGAACGCTCGCGCACGGTCTGCGATCCGTGCTCTCGCCCGAAGACCGCGCACGCACGCAACTGGCGATCGCGCGGCTCGAGACCGAGTCGTCGTTCGCGGCTGCCATCGCTACGTGCAACGAGGCTCTGGCAATGGACGGAGTGCCGCTCGCAGTGCGCGCGCAGTTGCTTGCGGTGAAAACGCTGAACCTGGCCAACATCGGCGACTACACAGAACTTGCCCGATCGATCGGCGAGGCGCGCACCGCCGCTCGCGTCGCCGGTGACTCCGCCGCCCTCGCTACGGTGGACGCCACCGAGTCGGTGCTGCGCTTCTACGAACACCGCTGGTCCGACGCCGCGACGCTCATCGACGCCGCCGTCGCAAGTATGGCGCGGCGGCCCGGTTTTGACGCCGCGCAGTGGTTGCCCGAGGGGCTGTGGCCGGCGTTCCTGGCCAGCGCGACGGGAGAAGGCCGACGGGCACTCGACCTGGCCAATCGTCGCATCGAGGAGACCCAACGAACCCGCAGCGGTATCGCGCTGGCGTTCTGGACGATGGTGAAATGCCGGATGCTCTTCGACCTAGGCGAACTGGAAGACGCAAAAGCCCAGGCGGAGACGGTGATGACGATGGCGTCGGACCTGGAACTCGGCGACTTCGCTCAGGCCACCGCCGGTGCCGTGCTGTACCGGGTGGCTCTCTACTCCGGTGACTACGCGGCCTGCCAGGCCCAGGTGGCTGCGGTGCGCGGGATGGCCGACGGTGCCGCACTGCACCTCACCGGCTCGTGGCTGCTCGCGCTCACAGCGGATACCGATGGCGACCTTGCCGCTGTAACCGCACTGACAGCCGACGCTTTCGACACGCTAGATGCTCCGACGCCGTCGTTGATGACCCCCGCAGACCTCGCGGACGACGCGCTGCTGGCGCGCATGTGGCGCAAGACCGGTGACCTCGAGCGGCTGCAGAAACTCGCCGCTGTCTCCCGACTGCGAGCGCAGACAAACGCCGGCAACGCCCTCGCGGAGGGGGTCGACGCTCACATTGAAGGAATTGTCAGCGGCAATGCCGATTCGTTGCGCACCGCGGTCGAGCTATTGCGGCGCAGCGAGCGCCCGCTCGCGCTCGCGTTGGCTCTCGAAGATCTCGGTGTCGCCCAACTGGACGATGGAACGGGCGACTCCGAACGCTCGTGGAACGAAGCCGCAGACATCCTGGAAGAGCGCGGCGTCGTTCGCGACGCGAACCGCGTGCTCCGTCATCTACGCGGCATGGGCGTCAGGCGACGTCCGAAGACGCCCGAGCTGCACTCCGGCATGCTCAGTGCCCGCGAGCTCCAGGTTGCCGAGCGTCTCGCCGGTGGCGCGACCACAAAACAGATCGCCTCCGACCTTTCGCTGTCCCAGCACACAGTGCTCTCCCACGTGCGGCACATTTACGAGAAGTGGGGCATCTCGAGCCGCCGGGCGCTCGTCGAACGCGTCGCCAAACGCGGGGGCTAGGCGCAGCCAGCAACTGGGGATAAAGACTGGGCCGACGAGGGATTACTTAGCTCGCCCGGCGAATCAGTATGAGACACGCAGGGTCGTCTGACCCTCGTCCACTCCATCCGGAGAAGGCCCGTGTCTCCACAGTCGAATCGTTTTGCGCACTATTTAAAAGCCCGGCGCGCGCAGCTGAAGCCCGAGGATGTCGGGTTCCCCGCCGACCCCGGGCGGCGGGTTGACGGGCTCAAGCGCGAAGAAGTCGCGGAGCTCGCCGGCATCAGCCCCGAGTACTACACGAGGCTGGAACAGGGGCAGTCGTACCAACTGTCGGAGCAGGTCTTGAACGGTCTGACCCGCGCGCTGAAGCTCGATGCCGACGCGGCCGCCTATTTCTACCGGCTGGCGCTGCCCGAGCCACCCGTTCAGAGCGTTCCGGTGACACCGGTGATCAGCGATTCGGTCAAGCAGATTATCGAACAGTGGTCGGACGTGCCGGTCTACGTCTACGACCGCAACCAAGACGTCATCTCGACGAACGAACTCGCGCGCGCTCTCTTTCCGAAGATCGCGCCCGGTTCGAACGCCGTGATGACGGCGTTCGAGATGGCGCCGGAGGTGCGCGAAACGCCGCAGTGGCAGGCGCTGGCCCGAACCGTCGTGGCCGCCCTGCGTTTCCACGGCGACCCGGCTGACACACGGTTGCGGCAGATCGTCGGCGAGCTGTCGGTGCGCGAGCCGGTGTTCCGGACCCTCTGGGCCGACCATGACGCGGTGCCCCTCACCTCGGGCGTTGTGCCCGCCTACATCGAAGGCTTTGGGCTCGGCGACTTCCCCTGGCAGAATTTCTACGTGCCGGGCGGGCTATTTATGGGTGTGTGGCCGGCGCCGCCCGGATCGTTCGCGTTCGGAGTCATCGAGCACTTCCGTCGGCAACTGCGCGAGCGGGCTGCCGCTGTCGACGGGGAGTCGCGCGGGATCTCGGCCGGCGAGCGAGCCGTGCAGAGTCGCGGGTTCGTGCGCGAACTCGATTCGATCCGGTTGGCGACGGAACCGATCGAGGCCGACGACCCCGCTCTGTAACGCGCGTTACGCGACAGCCGGTGCGGCGTCGTCTTCACCCGCGGCAGTAAGGGCACCGAGACGATCGCGCACGTGCGCGATCGCGTCGCCCGAGAATTCGCCGGGCACGGCCAGATAGACCACCATAAAAAATCCGCCGGGGATCTCGAGCTGCTGCCAGGGGATCGGGCCGAAACCGAATCCGTCTACCGGGGCGAGCACAACGCCGGAGTCGAGCGGTCGCGCCTGATGGTCGGCCCACATCCGCCTGAAGTCCTGGTCGCGCACGGATAGGCTGCCCACGATTTCTCGCAGTCGCGGGTCGGAGGGTTCGCCGTGGAAGCGCAACGCCGCCACCGACCGCTGTGCGACGCTTTTCCAGATCTCGCGCTCGCGGTCTTCCGCACTCGCCTCGAAGACCGAGAGCACCACGTTGTTGCCGGCCGACACGAGCGATGGAAACATCGCCAGCGCGAGTTCGTTCGCCAACACCATGTCTTGGTTGCGGTCCATGACGTGCACTGGCGTGTCTGACCATCGACTGACCACCTGCTCGACGAGTTCGCTCACTGGGGGCGTGCGCAGCATCGCGGCGGCGGGCGGTGCAGGCAAAGCCAGGCGATAGAAGTAGGCGGCGGCGTATTCGTCGAGGGCCAGCGCCCGAACGAGCCCCGCCAGCACCGATTCCGACGGCTGGTGCGTTCTGCCCTGTTCCAAGCGCGTGTAGTACTGGGCGCTGATGTGCGCGAGCTCGGCGACTTCTGTGCGGCGCAGTCCACGCACGCGGCGACCGGGTTCGGGCGGCAGGCCGACGTCTTCGGGGCGCAGTTGGGCGCGTCTTGCGCGAAGGTACTCGGCTAGAACTCCGGGATTCGTCGACACCGTGCCTCCTGAAATCGCCACTGGACAGCTTTTATTATGAACCGTCTGTGTGTCGACTGTAGGTGCGGAGAAGGACCAACAGCATCCGTTTAGGGACAGAAACGGCGCCGGTACAGAAGTTGCGACGGATGGATAGGGCGGCAGGCTACCGGCGACGCCAGAATCTGTGGATGAGCATCGATCTGCAGCGCGTACGCAACGTCTTCTATTTCGTCGACGACCTCGAGGCGGCGGTGGGCTGGTATGCCGCGCGCCTCGGCCACGGACCGGAGACGACCGGACACTCGCTGGCCGCGTTCGACGTCGACGGCGTGCGGCTGACGATCCACGAGGGCGACGAGTTCAACAACCCCGGACCCGCGGGTACCTCTCCCTACTGGCAGGTGGACGACGTCGACGCGTTCGTCGCGGAATGGACGAAGCACGGCGCAGTGGCGCACCGTGGTCCAAAGACGGTCTTCACGGGGGAGAGGCTCTGCCAGATGCTCGACCCGTTCGGCAACCTGTTCTCGGTGGTGCAGCAGGCTGCGGCTACACCAACGACCGCTGCATGATCGCGGAAGACAGCGCGGCGACCGGTTCGTCGGGGGCGAGCGGGTTCGACAGCAGCGTGAACCGCACCTGACCGAGGGTCGGCAGATCGAACCTGTTGCTCACCTTCACCAGGTCGTCGGGGATGAGCGTGTGCGGGTAGACGGCGACGCCCAACCCGGCGCGCACGGCTGCCAGCACGCCGTTCACCTCGCGGGTGTTGCAACCGATGCGCCAGGTGCGTCCCTCGGCCTCCAGGGCCTCGATCGCGAGCCGGCGGCTGATGCTCGGCGACTGGTACATCACGAGCGGAACGGGCTCGCCCGGCTCGAGCAGCGTCTTCTCCTGCGCCATCCAGACCATCTCGTCGGTGCGCACGACGGTGCCGACGTCGGTCGATGCGGCGTCGGTCGCCTCGGGAAACTGCTTGATGAAGATGAGGTCGAGCTGCCCCGCCTTGAGCCTGCGGTGCAGCACCCCGCTCTGGTTGACGACGAGCTCGAGCGAGATGTGCGGGTACGACTGTCTGAAATGTCTCAGGATGCGCGGAAGCTGCGTCGTGGCGAGATCGTCGGCGGCCCCGAACCGCAGGCGGCCGCGGGTCGCCGATCCGCTGAAGTAGCTGGACGCCGAGTCGTGGGCGGCGAGGATCGTGCGGGCGAAGCCGGCCATGGCGTCGCCGTTGTCGGTGAGCCGAACCTCGCGGGTGTCGCGCGCCACCAGCTGGCGGCCCGACGCGATCTCGAGCTTGCGGATCTGCTGGCTCACCGTGGGCTGGCTGAGCCCGAGCTGCGCCGCGGCGCCGGTGAAGCTGCGCGTCTCGGCGACGGCGAGGAAGGTCTTCAACAGAACGGGGTCGAACATGGCGGCCTCTCATTCGAAAACGTAATGCCAGTTATACCCGCAATTGGGTATCGCGATCAATGGTGCGCTCGATAGCGTCGAAGAAGGCCCCATCTTCCGGGGCGATACGCAACTGATCCAGGACATACGTGACTACCGCGACCGGCTTTCCGCCAACCGAACCACTGACCCAGCTCACCTCCCCACCGCCGTGGAAGAAGACCTTCGACTCGCTGTCGGTGCGCAACTTCCGCATCTTCGCCCTCTCCAACCTCATCGCCATGACGGCCCTGTGGATGCAGCGCATCGCACAAGACTGGCTCGTGCTCGAGCTCTCCGGCAGCGTCGCCGCCGTCGGCGTCACCGTCGCGCTGCAGTTCGCGCCGATGCTCGTCTTCGGGCTCGTCGGCGGCGTGATCGTCGACCGCTACCCGAAGCGCACCCTGCTGATGATCTGCCAGTCGGTCGCCGTGCTCACGAGCGCGTCGCTCGCCGCGCTCGTGCTCACCGGCACCGTCGAGGTGTGGCACATCTACCTCGCCGCCCTGCTGCTCGGATTCGTCACCGTGGTCGACAACCCCGCCCGCCAGTCGTTCACCGGCGAGATGGTCGGCCCTTTCCACCTGCGCAACGCGATCAGCATGAACTCGTCGACCTTCCAGGTCGGCGCGCTCATCGGGCCGGCGATCAGCGGCGCCCTGCTCGTCGCCGTGGGCGCCGGCTGGTCGTTCGGCATCAACGCCCTCGCCTGCGTGTTCGTGGTGATCAGCCTCGCGCGGCTGCGCACGAGCGAGTTGTTCCGCACCCCCTCGAGGCCGCGCGAACGCGGCCAACTGCGGGCGGGCATCCGCTATGTCGCCGCGAAACCGGCCATTCTCTACACGATCGTCATCATGGGCTTCCTCTCGGTCTTCGGGCAGAACCTGCCCGTGATCCTGGCGTCGTACGCGAAAGACGTCTTCGACGTCGGAGCGGCCGGGTACGGCCTGTTCAACACCCTCGTGGCGGTGGGCGCGCTCACCGGCGCGCTGCTGTCTACCCGGCGGCGCGGCTTCGGCCTGCGCGGCATCGTCGTGGCGGCGCTGG
>Ga0247730_1000988_pt1 | contig 17248 bp, 10 predicted proteins | sample UWRJL073202C2_FD_180959 | JGI IMG/M metagenome (GOLD analysis project Ga0247730, IMG submission 180959) | Plant litter microbial communities from Arlington Agricultural Research Station in Wisconsin, United States - UWRJ-L073-202C-2 | ecosystem: Environmental > Terrestrial > Plant litter >... | reverse complement strand
CGCGCAAGAGCGGGCTCGATCACCGTGCGTCGATGAACGTCGCGCGCAAGGGCAACCTGACCACCGTCGTCGGTCGCAAGGACCCGGAGGCCGCAGCACTGAAGGGCGAGGACGGCGAGAAGTACCGCTGGGCTCGTGCGCAGGGTGAAGGCCACGACGGAGCGATGGCGTACGTCAACGGCGACAAGAGCCGTGACGACATCGCGAAGAAGTACAAGGATGCGATCGACAAGGCCAAGGCTGACACGGACGCGGATGCAGCAGAGAAGCGCACCGTCGCGAAGTTGCCGCAGGCTCAGCAGGACCGCTACAAGGCTGCTCGCAAGGATGGCGAGTCGCACCGTCAGGCTCTGGCGACTGCCCGTGACAGCGCTGCAAACGACAAGTCCAACGATCGCACCGCAGGCGGCGAGAAGAAGCCTGCTGCTGGTCCCACGGACGCAGAGAAGGTCAAGAACGCAGAGACGATGCACGGCACCGGCTCGCCCCAGCACGAGGCTGCCAAAAAGAGGTACGGCAAGAGCGAGACGGAATCCACCCAGGGTGGTATTGTCGAGGGCATGGAAGACACCAAGCCCAAGCCAGCCGTCCGCAACGCCGGTATCTACTACGGCGACGTGCGCGTCTCCGTGACGAACGCAGAGCCCTACACGGGGCAATCAAACAGCAACACGGGTGGACCTTCACACACGATCATCCCGCGCGACTACACCGCGAACTCTGACGGCTCTGCTGTCGTCAAGGGCGAGACGGTCAACAAGGACGGCTCCAAGAGCAAGCGCACCGTCCGAGTCAACATGCCCAAGGAGGACGTGCCTGACTACGTTGCTGCGGAGTTCGCGAAGTTGCTCCCCAAGAAGGGCGACGACGCCAAGGCCAAGCCGGTCGATGCGAACAACCCCAACGCCAAAGAGAACTTCGAGGCCAACAAGGCTGCGAAGGCAGAGCGTGACGCCAAGATCCGCGAGGAGTTGGACGCGATGTCCGACACCGAGTTGGCAGAGATCTTTCAGAAGCCGATCCCGTCGCGTGGCGGCAGCCGCTTCAACCGCAGTGACGAGGACGTTGCGGCGTTCAACCGCCAGATGATCGCTGGCGAGATCCTGCGTGATCGCACAGCCAAGCGCAAGGCTGATGCTGAGTCCATCGCGGAAGCGGAGCGCATGGGCGAAGACCGCATGCGTCTCAACGACAAGCAGGGTGCAAAGTACGACGCTGCTCGCGCGGAGGGCAAGGATCACAGCGAGGCCATGAGCATCGCCAAGAAGCCTGATGCTGAAGATGCCAGCGAGGTCTACCCTCTGGCTCAGGATCTCATTGGCTCTGCTGATAACGAGTCTCTGGCGAGCAATCTTCGTCGTGCTCGCGGGACTGTCGTTCAAACGGGCGACAACAGCGCCGGTCTTTCTCTCGAACGTGCTGCGTCCAGCCTTCTCGATGGAGACCGTGAGGGTGCAAATCGTTACATGGCACAGGCCGCTGGGCAGATTCGTGATCTGGCAGACAATCACCCGCAGAACAAGAACAAGACTTTGCGGCGTGCTCGTCTTCATCAGATTGCTGATGCTGTCGAAGGTCGATCGAAGGATGCTGACGTCAAGCCTGAGGCGGCATCTGATGATCACAAGCCCGGCGATCTCGTGCAGTTTGATACGCCTGACGGCAAGGGCACCGGCACCATCGTGCGCAAGAACGACGACGATACGTACACGGTCGCGAGCGCAGATGGCAACGAGTACCCCTTCGGCAAGGGCGCGCTGACCAAGGCTCCGGAAGGCGCAAAGCCGGACAACTTCGGTGACAACGACTCGTCGCAGAAGAAGCCCGACACGATCACCAGCCTCAACCCGTCAGACCACGGCATCTTCGAGGACTACGAGGCCGGTCGCGAGTTTCGTGCTAACGCGCCGCTGGGCGACAACATGACCACGCTCGCGGAAACGTCCGGCAAGGATGCTGACGACGACGTCACGCTCTACCGTGGCGCCCCTGAAGGCACAGGCGACACCATCCAGCCCGGTGACTTCGTGACGACTAGTAAGCAGTTGGCGCAGGACTACGCAGGCACCGGCCGTGTCATCTCGATGAGGGCGAAGTACGGCGACGTGCTCGACGACAAGGACGAGCCGGAGGGTGACGAGTACATCTACCGTCCTCGTGCTGGTTCGTCCGATGCTGTACCCGATGGTGTCAGCGACACGTACGAGTCTGTCACTGTGGGCGACCTGAAGGCCGGGGACGTTGTGCAGTACCAAGGCGAGAAGACGATCCTTCGTGTTGAGGATCGTGGGCACGGTCTTGTGGGTCTGGTCTTCACATCGACCAACGAGTTTGGTGCCAATGACAGCGTCATGGCTCGTCCAGATGTCAATGTGCAGCGCAAGGGCAACGGTGGTGATTCGGGAAAAGCCTGAGCCCCGCTGAAGGTAGCGGGGCAGACGCAGACACCAGTGGTCCGTTCGGTGCGTATAACGATGAGGAGTTGGAGTCAGAACTCGCTGACGCCCAACGCATCATCGACCGCAATGCGACCCGTGGTGTCCCTGCGACCAATGCAGAGGCACGCAAGGCTGACATCGTTGCAGAGCAGCAGCGTCGTGGTGGCACCAAGCCCGCGACGCCCAAGCAGGAGGTTCAGCAGCGCGAGACTGACATCGCCAAGGATGCAGACAAGACAGAATCCACACAGGGTGGTATTGTTTCACCCATGAGCGATTCCAACCGCAAGACAGTGACCATCAAGCCCACCGCGTACGGCCCTGACTCGCGTCCATATGACGTCGAGTTGGAGGACGACGGCGACGGCGACTTCAAGGTCTACCGTGACGGCGAGTTCGTGGGGCGCATCGTGTCCTTCCTCTCGTCGAAGGACCGTCCTGCTGGACGCCTGCGCATTCAAGGGGTCGAGAAGACCTACTGGGACTACCAGACCAGCGAGGACCGGGGCACCATGCTCTACACGCGTAACCTGTCGCGCGCAGATGCCATTCGCGGCATTATGCAGGACCGTGCTGCACAGAAAGCCAAGGCAGAAGAACGTGCCCGCGACGAGGAGATGAAATCACTGTCAGACGTCGATCTGGCCAACGTGGTCAACGAGAACAAGCCCGGCTCCGTCAAGGCATCGGCACTCAAAGAAGCACGTCGTCGCAAGTTCGAGGAGCGCAACGACCCGGAGATGGGCTTCATGGTTTCTGCTCCAGAATCCACACAGGGTGGTATTGTCGACGGCATGACCAACACAAACTTGCACCCGCGCGACAAGGACACCAGCGATGTCACTGCTGGTGAGCCCACGGCAGAGCGTCCACACGCTGGCAAGACGCCTCCGGAGATCGACCGCGAGTTGGCCGACATCTACGGCAAGCGCTGGGCCGCACGCAACGACCAGATGCGCTACATGGAGTCGCTGCGTGACGCCTACTACCCGCGCAACCGTCGTACGTTCAACCGCGATGAGCCCAAGCCATGGCAGGGCGGTTACAAGACCGACAGTGAGTTGATCGAGGAGATTAAGGCGCACTTCGCAGAGGCTGACAAAATGCCCACGGGTGATATGGACGAGCGCAGCGCCAAGCGTGAGTTCGAGTCCAGCATCTTCGCTGGCGATCGCTACAGCAGCCGTGACTCGCTCGACAGGTACGTGAAGGGCTACGACGACGCCACTGCTCTGGTCGAGTCGTTGGATGTCCAGACCAACGAGCGCGAGCAGGAGTTCGACGACCGTGGTGGTTGGAGCCGTGCCTTCCTCGTGGAGAACACGAACGGCCACGTACACACCAGCATGGGCTGCTCGACCTGCAACAAGGGCGACACGCCCACCCAGTTCGCGTGGATGCCTGACTACTCCGCCAAGGGTGAAGACACGATCGTCGCGGACGCCGGAGAGCGCGCATGCACGACTTGCTATCCATCGGCACCTGTGGACACGCTCAGCCGTCCCACCAAGATGTTCGGACCCAACGAGATCGATGCTCAGAAGGCACGTGAGCAGCGTGAGGTTGAGAAGCAGGAGCGTCTGGCCAAGAAGATCGCCAAGGGGCTGACGGAGGACGGTAGCGAACTTCGCGTGCCGTACAGCATGAATGGCAACGGGACGATTCGCACGGAGGGTATCAAGAGCGAGGTCACCGGTCGTCGTGCACTTCAGGAGGCTATGGCGGACGAGTACCGCTGGCAGAGGGCTGGTGACGACAAGGGCTGGGATGCCGTGTCGAAGGGTCGTCGCGAGATCACCCGTCAACGCGTTATGGTCCTGACCGATGCGATCGCCAAGAAGCACGGTCTGTCGCGGCAGTCGCTGTGGGATGAACTGGTGCCCAAGGCTGCGAAGAATGATGCGTGGCGTGGAACTGAAGCCATGCCCAAGGACCACAAGTTCTCCATACCCGGCGAAGACGGCGACATGGGCGCACAGGAGACGGACGCCCCGTCACCGGATGCTCCGGACTCTGTCACGCCAGAAGCCGTTCCTGAGACGCCTGCGGAGCCTGACGTCACGCCAGAGGCGCCTGCTGCCCCGCAGGGTGATGTCATCAACTCACTGAGTGCTGGTAACAAGGAGTACGCAGAGCGACTGTTGCGGAGCGCGCGTCAGCGGCCTGACTACCTCGCAGACGAGATCGACCCGTTTTTCTCGTGGATTCTCGACATCGATGCCACAGGTGACAGCCAGAAGACGGCTGCTGCGTTGTGGGAACTGCGCGTCAAGATGGACGGCGACAAACTGCCGGGATCGGATATCATCGAAGTTCCTGCGTCGTTCCAGAGGCTGCTCACACAGGCAGCACGTAGCGATCGTGAAGACCTCTATGACGGTGCACCGGAGCCCAAGGGAAGCCCAGCAGTCACGATCGGTGACACCGCACCCAAGGGCTACGGAGGTCGTAGCATCCCGGAGTCGAAGCCTTACGAGGAGTTCGAGAAACTGCCCTTTGAGCCCAAGCAGTTCAAGGACGGGATGGGCTACACGGCTACATCGCCATCAGGTGACTGGGACGTGCAGATCGTCCCGGAGAAGCCCATTACCCAGCGCGTGTGGCGCGGTGGTCAGGTCCAGACCGTCACCGTCCAGAACTACAAGATCGTTTTCAACGGCGACACGCTGAAGGCCAGCAACAAGAAGATCTGGCGAACGCCCTACAGCGCTACGGCCATGGCCACTGCTTCCGACTACCTCTCGAAGCGGACCAAGCAGAACAACGAGAAGGCTGCGACCAAGCGTGCGCTGCGAAGCCCTCGAACGGTGCCCGGTCTGTTTGACCTCGTGGAGAAGCCGCGCAGCGACGCCAAGGACAAGTCCAGCCGCAAGAGCAAGGCGCTCGATCGACTGAAGGCAATGGGCATGATCGCACAGGGTGCGAAGTCCAAGTCGGGCAAGGACATCGATCTCGACGCCAACATCCTCGAACGTTTTGCCAGCACCATGGAGGCGCACGAGCAGATGGCTCCGGGCTTCAGCCAATTCATCAGTGGCCTGAGTGTTGATCGTGATCTGTCTCGTGGTTCCGCACTGGCCTACAACAAGACGGTGCTGACGCCCGATCCCAACGACCGGTGGGGTCCGAAGAAGTTCGTGGAGCCCAGCACCATCTTCATCTCTCCGTCTGCCGCGTCAGGCAAGGTCGACGCTGCGGAACTGAAGACGGCGATGCTGCGCGGTCAAGGCCACTTCGCGGTCGAAGGCGATGATGCTCTCTCGGAATACTGGGGCATCAGCAAGGGCGACGTCGCGTTGCACTACATCCTGACGCACGAGATCGGTCACTCAGTTCAGCAGGTCATCCAAGGCCACCGCGAGGACGACAAGTCTGACGGCGATCGTGCGCGCAAGCGTCTGGTCGACGGCATGGAAGAGATCATGCTGAAGCACGGTGTCGTGAGCCCGGCCAGCGATGTCTGGAAGACCGGCAACTACCTGACGGACTATCAGGGCAGTGCGCGTCTGTTCAACAAACTCGACACCCACGTGAGCCGCTACGGCAGCACCAGCACGGCGGAGATGTTCGCAGAGACGTGGGCTGGCTACATGCTCGATCCAGAGCCCACGGAGTTCGTCAAGGAAGCAGGAGCGCTCATGGAGCGTTTGCTGAAAGAGCGCGTCAAGGAATGGGAGGAGGACCACAAATGAACAACATCGTGACTGACCCACAGGCGATCCCGGAGACACTTCTCTTCGACAAGGACTCGAACCTCATCATCAACATGGCAGCCGAAGCACAGGGCACATGGAAGTGGTGGGAAGACGAGCCGGACAAGTACGAGCGTCTGATCGAACTCCGCAAGGAGCACGACATCGACATCGAGGACTTCGTGTCCGACGACGAGCCGGAAGACGAAGAAGACGACTGACGGCAGAGGCCGCTGTACGATCGGTCCATGCAGACTCTGAACGAAGTTCTGGTGGACGAGCCGGAAGGCAATGCGTACAGCAGCCTCTGCCTGATGCTCATGCCGCGCGCTGAAGACATCGAGCGGTTCTACGAGCACGCAGGGCTCCAGTGGGACGACCTGCACACGACACTGTTCTTCGCTGGAGACGCGCAGCAGTACGTCAAGCGCGGGATCGACGCCCGCGCCGTCTCACGGGCCATCCAGCCATTGCTGCACGAGGTCAGTGCCACCACGGGCAAGGTCACCCGTTTCGACGGTGTCACGAACGACCACAACCCCGTCGTCGTGCTGATCGAGGACAACGACGAGATCGTGCGCCTGCATAAGGAGGTCGCAGAAGCACTGAAGCCGCTGGGTATCACGTGGCAGAGCGACTTCGCGTACAAGCCTCACATGACGCTGGGCTACATCGACGTCGACAAGCAGGTGGACCTGCCGGACATCGCGCACGAGCAGATCACCTACGACAGGCTTCGCATCGGCTTCGATGGCGTCGACACGGACATCTACCTCAACCCACGAAGCACCATGGCGGTCAAGTCCCGTGCTGCTGCGTTCGTCGCTGAGACGAAAGACCTCTACATGGGCGCGGACGGAATACGGCCAAAGGTGAGTGCCCGGCGTACTATCGTTCCACGAGGAAAGCGTGGACGGAAGGGCCGTGGGCCGCGACCGACCACTGTGCGCAACACGACGAGCAAGGACTGAGCATGTACGAGTTCACCGAAGCAGAGGTCGTCGAGGCTCTGTACCTCGAAGAGAAGGCGATCTCCCCCGGAGGACGTCCTGCTGACGACTCGTCGCTGGATCGCAGCCCCAAGCAGAACTGGGTCGAGAAGCGCGGTGGGCTCCCTCGCTACGTCCGCATGGTCGCCAACGCGCTCGTCCGTCAGGGCAAGAGCCGCTCAGCAGCGATCGGGATGGCCATCGGAGTCATCCGCAACTGGGCACAGGGCAAAAGCAACGTGCGCCCGCAGGTCCGCGCAGCAGCCGCAGCAGCAATCGCGCAGTGGGAGGCCATGAAGGGCTCCAAGAGCGCTGAGGCCGCGCTGCAAGAGACGTGGAACGAGAAGGACGCCCAGCAGATGCTGGAGCAGTTGGTCGACGAGCACAACCAAGCGTTGGAGGAGAAGGTCATGCAGGGCTTTGAAGACCAGTTCTCCTTGGAGATGAAGCACGCCAACGGTCCAGACGGCATCGAGTACAAGAGCGTCAGCGTCGCTGGCGTGCAGGTCGAGGACGAGGGCGACGGTGTCATCAGCACGTACGTCTCCGTCACAAACCTCGTCGACGGCGTGAACGACGTCATCCACGAAGGTGCGTACGAGAAGTCGCTGAAGACCCGCACGCCCAAGGGCATCTGGTCGCACGACTGGAACATCCCCGTCGCCAAGACGCTGGAGAGTAAGGAGTTGAAGCCGGGAGATCCGCTGCTTCCTGACACACTCCCGAACAAGAAGCCGTGGCCCAAGGACGCAGGCGCGCTGCTGATCAAGACGCAGTTCAACCTCGAAACCCAGCGCGGGCGCGAGGCATACAGCGACGTCACCTTCTTCGGCAGCGAGCAGGAGTGGAGCATCGGGTACCAAGTCCCACCCGGAGGCGCCACGATCGACAAGAAGACCGGTCAGCGCCACATCCACACGCTCAACCTGTATGAGTACAGCCCTGTGCTGTTCGGTGCCATGCCCGCAGCGCGCACGAAGATGTCGCGCAAGAACCTCGTGGACAACTTCGCAGGCGTGCCTGACGAGGAGATGAGCGAGATCAAGGCTGCGCAGTTCCAGAACGCAGCGATCAGCATGGACCTGAACCGGTTCGTCGAGTGGAAGGCAGCGTTGTTCGATGGCGGAGGCGCAGAGTTCGAGATCGAGATCAAGAGTGCAGCCCCCGGCTCGCAGGCAGACAACATCGACGACGAAGCGCCGGATGGTGCCGAAGACGCGGATGCAGTCGACGAGGACGAGATCGAGCAGAAGGCAGCAGCCTTCGATCACGACGACGACGAGCCCACAGGAGACGACGGAGACGACTGGGGAGACGACGAGCCCCGTGGTGTACGTAAAGGCCGCAGCGGTCGAGGTAAGCGACCGCGTGAAGGCGCTGTTGTCCCGCTCGTCGAAGTCGTCGAGGGGCTCAACCTCCCGAAGGAGCACGCGTCGCTGATGAAGGGCCTCGCGGAGGACTTCGATCTGGGTGTCGACGACGGAGACGACCAGTTCCGCGACGAAGCCGGAGACGAGATCCTCGCAACGATCGAGGACAGCAAGGACGAAGTCGACGACGACGTGCGTGATGCGTTCGTGGAGATCGCCAATGCGATCCTCGCGATGCTCCCGGACGACGAGGGGACTGACGCTGACGTCGTGCAGACGACCAAGCCCAAGCCCGTCACGCCCGCTGCTGCGCCCGTGGAGAAGAAGTCGATCTCCATGTCGCTCGACGAGTACGAGGCCTTCAAGCGAGAAATGTTGGCGTAAACGCACCCACCTGCTTGACGAATCTTTGTCTTAGGCAATAATGGTGAGTGCGTTCACGACATGAGCCCCATGCGGTGTTGACCGGCTGGTAGGCGGAGTCTCGACGCAAGTGCTGTCTGTGCATCTCACAGACCGTGGTCCATCCCTATCTGGGAGAGGGCCGATCTTGTGCAACCCCAAACCCCTGCTTTACCAACCCATCACCAGTGGAGGAAAACTGTCATGACCGATCAGACACGCGTGAAGGAACTGACCAACGCGCTCAACCTCGAAGTCAAGAGCCTCAACGAGGCCCTGACCGGAGGCGTCACCATCGAGGGCAAGAACGTCGATGTGGACCCGGATGCGTACGCCGACATCCGCAAGAGCCGCGACAACATCAACGAGATCAAGGCGCTGCTGCTCGACGAGTATGCGGGCACCGAGATCAAGTCGTTCATCGCCGGTCTGGGCGGGACGCCGGAGGATGCGCAGTCCGTCGCCATGCGGATGGCCGCTGGCGCACAGGGCGGCATGCAGATCAAGTCGCTGGGCGAGGCCTTCGTGGGCTCCACCGAGTTCAAGGATCTGCGTACCAGCGGTCGTCTCACCATGGACTCCCCGTTCATGGTCGAGGGCCAGCAGGACGTCTCGTCGCTGGGCACCTACGGCCAGAAGGACATCTTCTCCGGCATGGCTGGCGCGCAGCACCAGATCAACCACGGCTTCGGACGCATCCAGTTCGACCCCATGGTCCCCCGTGGCCAGCGCCCCACGCGTGTCCGTGACCTCTTCCCGGTCGCGACCACCAACGCCAACCTCATCGACTTCTTCCGGGTCATGGGCTACGCGGTGGGTGAGGGAGAGGGCGGCAACGCTGCTCCCGTCGCAGACCGTGACGGCAACACGTTCGGCCTGAAGCCCAAGTCGAACCTGCGCTTCGAGTCGGCGCAGGCGCCCGTCCGCACGATCGCCCACTGGGAGGCCGCGCACCGCAACGTGCTCGCGGACGAGCCCCAGTTGCAGTCCACCATCAACAACGAGTTGCTGTACGGACTCGCGCTGGAGGAGGACGACCAGATCATCAACGGTGACGGCACCGGGGAGAACCTGCTGGGCATCCTCAACGTGGACGGCACCCAGTCGTACACGCAGGCCAACACGGGAGGCACCACGCCGACCGAGTTGAAGTCGGACGCCCTGCGTCGTGCGGCCACGCTCGCGATCCTCGCGAACTACCCGCCCACCGGCTACGTTCTGCACCCGCACGACTGGGAGGACATCGAACTCCAGAAGGGTGGCATGCCGGGCTCGCAGGGTGACGGCGACGGGCAGTACATGCTCGTCACCAACATCTCCGTGGGTGCGCAGCAGCGCGTCTGGCGTCAGCCGGTCGTCGAGTCCCCGGCCATGCCGGAGGGCACGTTCATCACGGGCGCATGGGGAACCGGCGCTCAGTTGTACGACCGTCAGCAGGCCAACGTCCGCATCGCGGAGCAGCACGCCGACTTCTTCGTCCGCAACGCGGTCGCGATCCTCGTCGAGGAGCGTCTGGCCTTCGCGGTCAAGCGTCCGGAGTCGTTCGTGATCGGTTCGTTCATCGGCTGATCGTCGACAACAGTGCACAATGAGAGGGTCGCAGCCCTGAAGGCTTAGGCCGGACGGGTTGCGGCCCTCTCGCACATCTACAGGAGGCACGACATGGAGTTCATCCAACTTCCGCGCGAGCGAGGCCCCATCGGCTCAGCATGGGCGGACAAGAAGCCCGGCATGCACGCCGCACCGATCTTCGACGTCGAGCCTTGCCCCATCTGCAACGCCAAGAACCAAACCTGCACACATTTCCCGGAAGGACAGAACCATGGCTAAGCCCATCAAGAAGGCCACCACAGCACGACGCTCGCCCACGAAGGCCACGACCTCGAAGCCCGCAGAGGCTCCTGTCGTCGATGACGTCGTGGACGAAGAGGTCGACGACGAGACGGAAGGCGACGGTTCGCCCAGCCCGGACAACTCGCTCGACAGCCCTGACCTGACCAAGGACGGTGACAAGAGCGAGGAAGTCACTGACGGCGGCGACGTCGACTACAGCGACACCAACCCCAACCCGCCCCGCAGCGAGACAGGCACCCCGCTCGTCGAGGGCTCGCAGGATGACGGCATCGAGGACGAAGACGATCCGGAGGCACTGAACGTGTCGTACGCGGAGGAGCACGTCTTCGAGGCCCCGGAGGTTGGTGACGCTGATCACGGCGACGGTGTGCTGGGCAACCAGATCTCGCACGCAGACAGCGTCGAGAACCAGTCCGGCGCCAACCCTCCCGGCATCACCAGCAAGTCCGCGTACGGCAGCGGAGCAGCACCACTGTTGGTCGACAACGGTGAGAGCGTGGAGGCCCCGGAGCAGTCCAAGGCGTCCGTCCCGCTCGACTCGCTGATCCTGTCGAGCACGGAGGCGCCGCGCTTCGAGGCAGACGAGTACGACGACCGGTTCGTCAAGGTCAAGCGCAACGTCTACCGCGAGGTCTACTTCGGTCGCAGCAAGACGCCGTCGTACGTCAAGGAGTTCTCGAAGGGCACGCTGGTTTCCAAGCAGGGAATCGCGGCCCAGTAGCACTCACCATCCGGGGCATCTGGTCTATCCTTTCAACAGGGTGGCGCTAGGTGCCCCGGATTCACGTCTAGGAGCGACATGGCAGAGCAACGCGTCATCGACGTGGGAATCGTCATTACGACGAACCGCGCACGTACGCGCGGGGAACTGACAGAAGGTGCCCCCGGCAACCCCGGAGACACGGGCAACAATTTCTACGAAGACCCATCCGAGCCCGGCACGTACATCTACACGATTTACTCCAACGTTCAGCCTGATCCGTTCGATCCGGGCACGTTCTTTCCCAACGATGTATTGGTGGAAGACCCGAACGATCCGGGGACGTACCTGATCTCCGTTCCAGTCGATGGCGGAGACGGCGGCGAAGGTGGTGAGACAGAGATCCCTCTCGACGGCTGGTTCATGCACAACCCCGGCCAGACGGCTCCGTTCACTCCCGCAGCGTTGCCCACCAACGTCACGTTCGGTACAGACTCCGTCGAATATGATCCGGAGCCTTTCACCTTGGGCTTCCCACGCATCATGCTGACGAACATGCCAGAGGTCGCGGACATCCCCGTCAACGGCGTGCTCTCCTACGACTACGTTCAAGAAGGTCCTGATCCGGGTGAGTATCCCGGATGGAATGCAACACCTTCCATGCAGATCGGTTATGCCTTCTCGCTCGACTTCTCCGAAGACTCTGCTCTGGGGCCTGACTATCAGGGCAAGACGATCATTTTCTTCCAGCAGATCGACAAGAGTTACCATCCGGATCCTGCGGTCTACCCTCCGGGCACTGTGGGCACTGGTGGAGTACCGATCAACACGACGGTGCACATCGATCTTGCCTTCCACCGGGCACAGGTTGTCGACACCATCGCTGACACAGCCGATCTCTATGTTTCGTACGGCGCCAGCAACCCGACATTCTTGGGTGCTGGCCTATCCACCACATCTGGCACACCACGCCCTGACGCCACTGCATCCCGCTACACCAACATCGAGATCACAGGAGCCTGACCCATGGCATACAAGCCCGTAGGCGTCGAGTCGGACGGCTCATTCCCGACTCGCGTGATGAATCGTCTGAAGACGCTCATCCGCACCACCAACAGCGAAGACCTTGGGAACGGTTCGAGCACCTTGCGGGCCGAAATCGTCTCCTTGATCGAAGCCAATTCCGGAGACGGAGCAGTCATCAGCGTCGCAGGTCGTGACGGTGAAGTTGTCCTCACGTCCACGGACATCACCAACTTCGTAGAGGCAGCGCAGGATGCTGTTGCGGCGATGCTTGCAGGCGCCTCCGGCGTGACGTTGAACTACAACGACGCGGCCAACACGCTGACCATCACGGGTGGCGGAAGCGGTGGGCTCGACGAGGAAGCAGTCCGGGACGCGATCGGCGTGGCCCTTGTCGGAACCGGCTACATCTCTGTCGTGGTCAACGATGCTGCCGACACGATCACCATCACCGGCTCACAGGCTTTGACGGATGCGCTCGCGGGCAAGGCAGCATCGGCGCACACCCACGCATCCACGGACATCTCCGACTCGACCTCGTTCGGTCGTGCACTTCTCACTGCTGCATCCGTTGCGGCACAGAAGACCCTGCTGGCGCTCACCAAGTCGGACGTGGGGCTCGCGAACGTCGACAACACCGCAGACACGGCCAAGCCGGTCAGCACTGCGCAGTCGAGCGCTCTCGCTTTGAAGGCGCCGATCGCCAACCCGGTGTTCACTGGAACCACCCAGACAGGGGCGCTTTACAACAGTGGGGCTCGTCGTGGAGCACGTGCTGCTGCATCAGCAAACGTCAGTATCTCGTCTTCAGACGTCGAGTACCAAGACATCGATGCTGCTGGTGCCAATCGCACGGTGTCTCTCTCGTCGTCGTCGCCCTCTGGTTACACATGGACTATTACCAAGATGGATTCCAGCGCGAATACCGTCACGGTTTCCGCAACAACAATCAATGGGTCTGCTGCCCCGGTCGTGCTGACTAAGCAGGGCGATTTCGTCACGGTGATTTCAACCACGACCGCTGGTGCCTACACAGCCGCTGCCTCTCGAATCGGTGGGCCTCCGCAGCCCGCAGGCGCAGCACTCACATCGTCTGACGGCAGTGTGCTCGACGTCCGCAAGGTGACGCAGGCGCAGTACGACGCCATCAGCCCCAAGGTCGCGACCACCGTCTACTTCATCGCAGGCTGATCATGACGACACCACGCCTTTACCTCTCTCCGTTCACCGATGCGAAAGTCGGTGGGTCTACCAACCTCGACAAGTGCTACATCGGCTCCAAGCCGGTCTTCGACCGTGGTCTGGCTGTGCTCGACAAGCAGTGGCAAGCCGACACAGCGGCTGGTGCTGCTGCTGCGCTCAATGCGTACACGAACGGCGTCAACGAGATCGAGACGTTCGCGAACCTGACTGCGTTCACCGTAGGCACGGCGTCTGCCTATCAGGTCAGCAACAACAAGTTGTACACGCTGGGATCGACGTCTATCAAGCATGGCTATCGACCATTCACCAATGGCCAGATCGGTGACACGGAGAAGTTCCATCATTCGACAGTCGTCAACTGGGTGGCAGGGGCGCGTCTTGACTACCGTCTGTCGCTTGGCGCCGTTGCCTCTCCTACGTTGAGCAACGTCGACTCCATGGCGATCGGCCTTGGCATCAGTTCGGCAGGCAACTTCACCCCGCAGTTCGGTGGTTCGGTTCCCGGTGGAATCGTCGCAACAGACGTCACCACATGGGGCACTGGAGGAATCGGATCCGGACCTGTCTACATCGACATCGATTCTGATGGCGTTTGGGACTCGTTCATGATGTCCACAGCCAACGCTGCGTACGGCATCGCGTTCAAGATCGCCCGTTCGTCTCTCGTCGCTGCTGGTCTGAAGTACGGCTGGTATGGCTTGCTCACCGTCAGCGCCAACGCAGGGTTGAGCGGAAGCAACATCATCCACATCACCACGGTTCGTGGTTCCATGCAGCCGCACAGGAACCCCACGATCGGCTCGAACACCACAGACGGCAGCCACCATCGGTTCATGAACTTCCGTGGCACCGATGGATCGCTGCGGTGGTTCGTCATCCCCAAGACCTACAACCCTGCTGCACCCATCGAGATGATCTCGCACATGCACGGATCGCTCTCTGGCAACGAGAAGTCGTTCTGGACACGCCCTCAGTCGATTGAGTTCTGGCGTGCCATGATGGACGCCGGACACTGCATTGTCTCAACATCAGATGGTGCTTCTGGCAACGGCAACGTGGCGACCACGGGCGATCGCTGGGCCAACACGGCTAGCAACCTCGAACAGACAGAAGCGCTCGACTGGATGCGCGACAACTTCGCCACGAAGGACTGGATCCCCGTGGGCGAGTCCATGGGCGGCATGACTGCTGTGGGCATGATGAAGAAGCGCACCGTTGGCTCCCCCATTGGGCTCTACATGCTCAACACCGGCTACACCATCGTGGAAGCAGACAACGACTCGCGCTTCTCTGCTGGTGTCCGTGCAGCCTACGGAAACCTCACCACCCACCAGCAGGTCATCGACACCGTCACGCCATTCGATCCTGCTGCCATGACGGCTGAGCAGGCGTTCCGCAACATCCCCATCAGGTTCGTCGCTGGCGCAGACGATCCTGACCGTGCAACGCAGGGTGATGCGGAATACGCATTCGCCCTCGCAACCAACTACAGCCCTGAAGTCAGTCGCATCCAGAAGCCTGACGGACACCTTCAGTTGGGCTCGTACGACATCACCGACTTCATCGCATTCCGCGATCGTTGCCGTGCCTTCGCGGCAGCGGCGTAAGGAGCATTGTGGTCAATCACATCTTTGGCGGAGACGACGTCGAGCGCCGTGTGGGCAAGTACCCGCGCAACGTCCCCACGGACACGCTGATCAAGGTCTACGCGGATGCAGCAGGGACGAACCTGCTGAGCGTCGTGGACGAAGACGGCGATCCGATCACGTCGCTCACCGTGGACGACAACTCGCAGGTACCCCTCTTCGGCACAGCAGCCGACATCTTGCGCAAGGTCTACATCAGCGTCGCAGAGGGACCGTTGACAGAGTTGCGCTCGCAGGACTACTACCTGTCGTACGAAGACATCGGTGCGCTTCCCAGCGAGGAAGAGATCACTGCGTTGCTGCTGACCAAGGCCGACAAGGGCGTGGTCGATGCGCACATCGCCAACACGAGCAACCCGCACGGTGTTACGAAGGCGCAGTTGGGCCTGAGTGCTGTGAACAACACCAGCGACGCGGACAAGCCACTGTCAGACCTTGCGATCGCTGCATTGGGGCAGAAGGCTGCTGCAAGTGATCTCGCGGCGCACACGGGCAGTACCGCGAACCCGCACGCCACCACCAAGGCGCAGGTGGGGCTCGCGAACGTCGACAACACGTCCGACTTGGCCAAGCCCCTGTCGACGGCTGCAACGACCGCTCTGGGTGGCAAGGCTGACACTGCGCATATGCACACCGCGTCGCAGATCAGTGATCTTGCGGCGCGACTGGGGACGGAAAGTTCCACATCCGGCACGCCGCTCTACAACGCCATCACACTTGCGATCGACACTGCGGTCAATGGTCTCGTCAACGGCGCTCCCGGCGCCCTTGATCAACTCAACGAGTTGGCTACAGCAATTGGCAATGATCCCAACTTCGCTACGACATTGGCCAATTCACTCGCAGGCAAGCAGCCGCTGGACGCAGACTTGACACAATTCGCTGCTCTCAACCCCGGCACGAATGACACAATTCAGCGCATTGGTGGTGTGTGGGCTTCACGAACTACTGGACAGTTCAAATCGACCTTGGCGCTTGTAAAAAGTGACATCTCTGGCATCAGCAACGTCGACAACACTTCAGACGTTGCGAAGCCACTTTCGACGGCGGCAATCACGGCTCTGGCTGGTAAGCAGCCGTTCGATCAGGATCTCACTGACATTGCTGCGATCGCCCCGGCAGACGGCGATGTCATCCAGCGCGTGGGTGCGTCGTGGACATCACGCACCATGACGCAGATGAAGGCCGCTTTAAGCCTCGTCAAGGGCGACGTGGGCCTTGGCAACGTCGACAACACCAGTGACCTCGGTAAGCCGATCTCGATAGCACAGCAGGCCGCATTGGATGTCAAAGCAGGGACATCAAACTGCCTCGTTTTCACGACAACTGGTTCCTCTACGTGGACGAAGCCTGCTGGTCTGAAGTTCATCGAGGTCACCGTCATAGCGGGCGGTGGCGGTGGTGGATCAGGACGACGTGGCGCAGATGCCTCCGTTCGATCAGGTGGCGGTGGTGGTAGCGGTGCTGCAATCGTGCAGGGTGTCATCAGTTCGTCTTTGCTAGCCGACACGGAGTCCGTCGTCGTTGGCACAGGTGGAACTGGCGGCATAGGTCGCACCACCGATGCAACGAACGGCGCAGCAGGGACAGCGGGCGGGATTTCCTCGTTCGGCTCATCTGCACGAGGCGGACTGTTTGCTCGTGGTGGAGGTTCGGGTGCCGCAGGTGGAACAGCAGCAGCCGCTGGCGGCACAGGCGGTGGTGGAGCAGGCGGAGCATCGAGTGCAACCGCAGCAGGTGCGTCAGGGACAGCCAGCAATAACATGGCATCTGCTCCGGGAGCGGGCGCTGGAGGAACCATCACGGCAGCCAATGCTGCGACGATCGGCGGAGATGGTGGATTCGCCTACGCCCTCAATGGTTCCGCAGTCGCAACAAGCCCCGGCGTATCACCTACGGGTGCGGCTGATGGCGTGGCGCGACCGGGGCGT
>Ga0247730_1000987_pt1 | contig 17248 bp, 20 predicted proteins | sample UWRJL073202C2_FD_180959 | JGI IMG/M metagenome (GOLD analysis project Ga0247730, IMG submission 180959) | Plant litter microbial communities from Arlington Agricultural Research Station in Wisconsin, United States - UWRJ-L073-202C-2 | ecosystem: Environmental > Terrestrial > Plant litter >... | reverse complement strand
CATAAAGACGCGGCAGGATGCCTCGCGAAATTTTTCGAAATTCGTCGCGATTTGCCCCGAACGGGGGTCATTCACGTTGTCGCGCCAATCCGATTGCCGGGCCTTCTCCGGACCCCCTGTGCACTCGGAAACGACCGGCCTCACTGGTTCGGGGAGATCCAAGTGCTGACTTGAAGGAGTTCAGCAATGAACAACATCACGAAGAAGACCCTGCTCGCCACCGGTGGAACCGCAGCTGCGGCCGCTCTCGCCATCGTCGGCTTTGCCGGTCCCGCATCCGCCGACACCACGTCGGACACCACGAGCGAGTACAGCTCGAGCGACACCACCAACACCGACCTCTTCGGTGATATCTCCGACCTCTTCGGCGACGTCTCGCTCGCCGGACAGTCCCCGATCGTGATCGCTCCCCAGGTAGGCGACATCGGCACGGGCGACGTTCTCGGCGGCGACATCCTCTCCGGCGACGTGACCGCGCCGGTCACCGCTCCGGTTACGGCCCCGATCGCCTCGGGCAATGACACGTCGGTCACCGCTCCGGTCACCGCGCCCGTCACGACGGACGTTCCCGTCACCGCACCCGTGACGGCTCCCGTCACCGGCGGCGACACGAGCACGAGCATCGGCTCCAGCGTCGGCGACCTCGTCGACAACGTGACCGACGTCGACGGCCTCGTCGGCGACGTGACCGGTTCGCTCGGCCTCGACAGCGTCCTCGGCCGCTAAGACCGCCCCCGCAAGGCCCCTGCGCTTCGGCGTGGGGGCCTTCCGCCGTTAAGCAGGTTGCATAACTCAGGCAGGTTTTCGGATGACACGGGGCGCGGTACCGCGGATCCGCGGAAACCCGGGCCCCGAGTCATCCGCGAGACTTTTTCTGCCTGAGTAGTGAACGGCCACGTTCGTCATTCCGGAGAATCCGGCCAGGCTGCCCCGCCACCCGCGAGATCACGCGGCGCGTCGTCTGCCCGCCGCATCCGTCCGGAATCATGAACGCCGGTTGCATAACTCCGGCAGGTTTTCGGATGACACGGGGCGCGGTACCGCGGATGCGCGGAAACCCGGGCCCCGCGTCATCCGCGAGACTTTTCTGCCTGAGTTATGCAACCTCGGCGGCGGCGTCTGCGGCCTGCTTGTGCCGCGCGACGAGGTCGACCACCCCGAGCGCGAGCGCGCCCACGATGAGCGCGATCGAGATGAGCAGCGCATTGCGGAATCCGTCGCGGTAGGCCGCCAGCGTGATCTCGCCGCCCGACTCGCGCAGGATGGTCGCGAAGAACGTGGAGGTGGCCGCGGCGACGCCGATCGACGTTCCGATGCGCTGGCCGAGCTGCGCCATCGAACCGGCGACACCGCCCTCGGTCACGGGGATCTCCGCGAGCGTGAGCGTCTGGTTCGGCGAGATCACGAACCCGCCGCCGATGCCGGCGACGAACAACCCCGCGCCCATGCCGAACGGTGCGAGCTCGGCGGGCAGCGTGATCGCGAGCAACAGGTCGAGCGAGAAGCCGACGATCACGAAGCAGAGTCCGAAGACGACGAGCTTTCTGCCGAACTTCTGCACGAGGCGCCCGCCGACGAAGGCGGTGATCGCGGATGTCAGCGCGAACGGAATCGAGACGAGCCCGGCGAAGACCGGTTCGAGTCCGAGTCCCTCCTGCAGATACAGGGTGCTGATGAGGAACACGGCCGGCAGCGCACCGAAGTACGCCGTCGCGAGCAGCAGCCCGTTGCGGTACGACGACAGCCGGAAGAGGGCGAAGTGCACGACGGGAGACTTTCCGCGTCGCTGGTAGCGCAGCTCCCAGAGCACGAAGAACGCGCCGAACACCGCCGCCGACACCAGCCAGAGCCAGCGCAGGGGGCTGTCGTCGGGCCCGCCCGTGGTCAGCACGAACGGGAAGAGCAGGCTGAAGGTGGCGACGCCGAGCAGCAGCACGCCGAACAGGTCGAGGTTGGATTTCTTCGCCAGGCCGGTGCGCCGCGGCAGCAGCTTGAGCGCGAAGAAGATGGCCGCGAGACCGAGCGGGATGTTCATCCAGAACAGCAGGCGCCAGCCGTCGGTGGGGCCGCCGAGCAGGATGAGCAGGCCGCCGAGGCTCGGCGCGAATGCGGTGGAGACGCCGACGGTGGCGCCGAAGACGCCGAACGCGCGTCCGCGGGCCTCGCCCTGGAACAGCTGCTGCACGAGCCCGAGCACCTGCGGCATCTGAACGCCGGCCGCGATTCCCTGCAGGATGCGCCCGATGACGAGCGTCTCGATGTTCGGCGCGAGCGCGCAGAGCAGGCTCGCCGCGGTGAACCCGCTGAGGCCGATCACGAACATCAGTTTGCGCGAGTAGATGTCGCCGAGGCGGCCGGATGGCACGAGCGCGAGACCGAAGGCGAGAGCGTAGCCCGCGACGATCACCTGCAGTTCGGTGGCGCCGGCGCCGAGCGACTTCTCGATCGACGGCAGCCCGACGTTGACCTTGCTGAGGTCGAGGATCGTCAGGGCCGCGACGCTCACGGCGGCGGCGAACGCCTGCCACTTGGCGCGGTCGGTGAGTGTGGGAGCGGGTGCCGTCGTGTCGGTCATCTCGGCAAACCTACGCCAGTCGCGATTTCCGCCGCGTGAAATAACTGGGCCTTGCCTCTCGCCCCGCTATTTGGCAGCGAGCAGCGCCGCTCGCGCGGGGGAATCCGACGGCACGAGAACCTCCACGCGGGCCGAGCCGGCCGAGAGCGTCACGACGCTCACGCCGAGGTAGCGCGGGTGGTCGGCGACGTCTGCGCCGGTGAGCACGTCGAGCGCGATCACCGTGCGGGCGCGGGAGACCACGGGTGCACCGCCACGCACGATCCACTCGCGCCGCGAGATGATCTGCAGCTCGGTGTCGCTCAGCGCGAGGACGCAGGCGTGCAGAGTCGGCGGCACGATCAGGTCGAGCAGGCGGGCGACGCCGCCGCGGCGACTCGTGAGCACCGTGCGGCCGTGCGCGGCGACGAGCCGCACGCCGGGCTCGCGGCGGGCGAGCTCGCGGAACGTGGTGACCATCAGCGCGTCTTTGCGGCCCAGGTCGTCGAGGCCGAGCGGCGGCAGCGCCGCGGGTTCGGGGTGGGTGCGACGCGGCACCGTGCGGTTCGCCAGCCCACGCAGCAGGTCGACCAGCTTCACGACGGTGTCATTGCTCGACCCGTTGTACGCGACGCTCACCACGTCGCCCGCGAGCGTGCGGATGACGAGCCGGGCGTCGAGCAGGTTGACCCAGTCGGTGATCGCCGCGACCTGGTCGTGCGGCACGCTCACCTCGGTGAAGCGGTCGCCCGCGCGGCTCAACACGGTGAGCCGTTCGTCGGTCACCACGAGCAGGTGGTCGTAGAGGTCCATCTGCGCGTTCGCCTCGCGACGCGGGATGTCGCGGGGAAACTTGAGCACGGTGCGGGCCGACGCGAAGTCGATGGGGTAGCTCCGGTACATCCGGGGCACCTCGTCTACCGACGCGACCTCGTCGATCCACGGACCGAAGGCATCGTATTCTGCGGTGCTCACCGCCGTCATCGGATCTGCCACATCATTGCGCTCCCACCATCGTGCGTACCGTATGCACTATGCCACTGTATGGGCATGACATCGATGCCTACCGCCTCGGCTCTGCACCACCGTCTGCGCCGCATGACCGGCCGCGATCCCGACCAGCGGCATAGGGCGGCGACACCGCTCGAGCTGCTGTTCGACCTCACCTTCGTCGTCGCGTTCGGCCAGGCCGCCGACCAGCTCGCGCACTATGTGGCGGAGGGGCACATTCTCACCGCGCTCGGCGGCTTCGGGTTCGCGATGCTCGCGGTCGTCTGGGCGTGGATCAACTTCAGCTGGTTCGCGTCGGCCTACGACACCGACGACTGGGTGTTCCGGGTGCTGACCATGGTGCAGATGGTCGGGGTGCTCATCGTCGCACTCGGCGTTCCCCGGCTGTTTGTCTCGATCGACGAGGGCACCCCGTTCGACAACAGCATCATGTTGGCCGGCTACGTGGTGATGCGCATCGCCATCGTCGCCCAGTGGTTGCGGGCGGCAGCGCAGGATCCCGCCCGGCGGCAGACCAACCTGACCTACGCGGGGCTGATCTTCGTCGCGCAGGTGGCCTGGGTGGCGGCGTTCTTTTTGCGGCTGGGTTCGCCGTGGGTGTACGTGCCGCTGCTCGTGATCGCCGTTGTGCTCGATTTCGGCGCCCCGATCATCGGCGAGCGCCGCGGCGGCACACCGTGGAACGCCGCCCACATCGCCGAGCGGTACGGGCTGCTGCTGATCATCGCGTTGGGCGAGAGCATCTTCGGAACCGTCGCCTCGGTCTCGGCGATCGTGGAGGAGGACGACTGGTCGAAGGAGGCGATCGTGCTCGTGGTCGCCGGCACCGGGCTCGCCTTCGGCACGTGGTGGACGTACTTTATGCTGCCGTCGGCCGAGGTGCTCGGCGTGCGACGCGGCCGGTCGACGGTGTGGAGTTACGTGCACATCCTGATCTACGCCGCGATCGCCGCAACCGGGGCGGGGCTGCACGTGGCGGCCTACGTCATCGAGCACCACGCCGAGGTGGGCGAGGTCGCCGCGATCTGGGCCGTCGTGATTCCGGTGCTCGTCTTTATGCTGGCGTTCTTCGGGCTCTACTCGTACATGGTGCGGGCGATCGACGCGTTCCACTACGGACTGCTGGCCGGTGTACTCGCCACCCTCGCAGCATCCGTCATTCTCGTTTCGAACGGCGCCTCGATGGCGACCGCCTTGCTCGTGGTGATGGCCGCGCCGATCGTCGTGGTGGTGGGCTACGAGGTGCTCGGCTACCGGCACGAGGCCGCGGTTCTCGCCCGCCTCGGGGGAAATTGATATTGAACTCTTCGGTTCAGTGATGTACTCTGAACCACATGGTTCAGCAAGAGGTTCTCGACCGCACGTTCGCCGCACTCGCCGACTCGACCCGGCGGGGCATCCTCGCCCGGCTGGGTGACGGACCGGCGACGATCGGCGAGCTCGCCGAACCCGCGGGCATGACCCTGACCGGTCTCAAAAAGCACGTGCAGGTGCTCGAGGATGCCGGACTCGTCACGACCGCCAAAGTGGGCCGGTCGCGAGAGTGCCGGCTGGGCACCGAGCGGCTGGACGAAGCCATGGAATGGATCACCCTCTACCAGCGCCTCTGGGAGCGTCGACTCGACGGCCTCGAGGCCTACCTGACCCTCGAGAAAGGAAGAAAAAATGACGAATGACACCGACACCCTCTCGCTGACGATGAGCCGCCAGCTGCCGGCCTCCCCCGACGACGTCTTCGACGCCTACACCGACGCCGAAAAACAGAAGATCTGGTTCTCGATCCTCGACACCGAACCCGGCATCGTGGAGATCGACGTCGATCTTCGCGTCGGCGGCGAGCAGACGGCCAAGTGGGGTCCGAGCCGCGACGAGCTCTTCGTCGAGACCCAGGTCTTCCGCGAGATCGACCGGCCCAACCGGCTGGTCACGACCTCGACGGGCAGCACGCCCGACGGCATGACGATGACCACCGAGATCGTCGTCACGTTCGAGGGCAACGACGACGGCACGCTGATGACCGTGACCCAGAGCGGATTCCCCAACGTCGAGATGCGCGACTTCTTCACGCAGAACGCCTGGGTCGGCGCGTTCGACCGCATCGAGGCCTACCTGACCCGTTGACGCGTGTGTCGCGCCCTCCGCACAATGGTGGAGACACGGAGGGCGCGACATGGCCAGGCTCATCTACACCGCGATCACCTCACTCGACGGCTACATCGCCGATGCCACGGGCAACTTCGACTGGAGCACCCCCGACGACGAGGTGCACGCGTTCGTGAACGACCTCGAGCGGCCGATCGGCACCTACCTCTACGGCCGGCGGCTCTACGAGGTGATGGCCTCGTGGCAGACCGTGACCGCCGAGGATTCGCCGGGCGTGATGGCCGACTACGCGCAGTTGTGGCGCGCCGCCGACAAGATCGTCTACTCCAACTCGCTCACCGAGGTGAGCACGCCGAAGACCCGCCTCGAGCACGGCTTCGACCCCGCAGGCATTCGCACTCTCAAAGAAAGTGCCGACCGCGACCTGTCTATCGGCGGGCCGCGCCTGGCCAGCTTCGCAATCGAGGCCGGACTGGTCGACGCGTTCGGCGTGTTTGTGAACCCCGTGATCGTGGGCGGCGGCACCAAGTACCTACCCGAACACGTGCGGGTCGACCTCGAGCTGGTCGACGAGCACCGCTTCGGCAACGGAGTCGTCTACCTGAGCTACCGTCCGCGCACGTCGTAGCTCTGCGCTACCGTTTCCCTATGGCGAGCCCCACGGATCCAGCGCGCCGGGCCGTCATCCGCCAGGGGCTCTCGGTCGCCATCGCGACGGGCCTCTATGGCATCAGTTTCGGCGCGCTCAGCGTGGCCAGCGGCCTGACGATCTGGCAGACCTGCGTCACCTCGCTGCTGCTGTTCAGCGGCGGCTCGCAGTTCGCGCTCATCGGCGTGCTCGGCGGAGGCGGCAGCGTGGGCGCCGCGGTCGCGGCCTCGTCGTTGCTCGGCGTGCGCAATACGCTCTACGCCCTGCAACTCACCCCGACCATGGCGCCGCGCGGGCTCTGGCGCGTGCCCGTCGCCCAGCTCACGATCGACGAGTCGACGGCGGTCGCGATCGCGCAAGACACCGTGCCCAACCGCAGACTGGGGTTCTGGGTCACCGGCATCGGCATCTACGCGGGCTGGAACCTGACGACCCTCGTCGGCGCGCTCGTCGGCGACGCGATCGGCGACCCCAAGCAGTACGGACTCGACGCCGCGGCCTCCGCCGCGTTCATCGCCCTGCTCTGGCCGCGTCTGAAGTCGCGGCAGCCGGTCGCCGTGGCGATCGCGGCCGCGGTCGTCGCCGCGGCGCTCGTGCCCGTCGTGCCCGTGGGCATCCCGGTCATCGCGGCGGCTGCGGTCGCCGTCGTGTTCGGGCTGCTCACCCGCCGGCGCACTCCCGAGCCCCAGCAGCCGGACGGGACGATCCTGTGACCGTCTGGATCGCCATCATCGGCGCCTCGCTCATCGCCTTCGCGCTCAAGTTCGCCGGCTACACGGTGCCGCCGTCGTTTCTCGAGAAGCCGCGGGTCTCGCACATCACCACACTGCTGCCCGCGGCGTTGCTGGCCGCCCTCGTGGTGATGCAGACCTTCACGTCGGGTTCGAGTCTGGTTCTGGATGCCCGTGCCGCTGGCCTCCTCGCCGCGATCATCGCGCTGGTGTTGCGCGCGCCGTTCATCGTCGTCGTGATCGTCGCGGCGGCGACGGCAGCGCTGCTGCGGGCTTTCCTCGGCTGGGCCTAGGGATTCTCGGGCCGCTCGCGCTTCTCGATCAGCCGCGCTTCGAGCCGGTCGATGCGCGCCTGCTTCTCGTGGAACTCGATCTCGGCCTCGAGATCGGCGAGTTCTTGCTCGGTGGTGCGGAAGCCGCGGGCCGAGCTCTGGGGCGGCTGCATCTGGGTCGGCTGCGGTTCGCTGCGCCGCGGGTCGCCGAAGCTCACGTAGTCGCCGCGGGCGCTGTAGTCGTGGCCGGCCATGAACCAGACGAGGCTGCCGATGAGCGGCAGAAACACCACCAGCAGAATCCAGCCGATCTTGGGCAGGTGCTTCACCCTGTCTTCGGGCCTGGTGATGATGTCGACGAGCGCGCCGACGATGACGGCAAGGATCACCAGCGACAGGAGAGACATGAGGCATAGTCTAAACATGTCGCGCGGGCAGAGTATAGATACCATTGCGGAGTGAGTGGCGGCGACATTTTCGGACTGGTGTTGGAGACGTTGATCCTGCTCGGATTCGTCTCCGCGGCCGTCTGCCTGGTGATCTGGCTGCTTATGCGCGGGTCGAGCAGCGCGCTCCTGGAGACCACCGCCATCATCATCCCCTCCGACGAACTCGCGAGCGCGCGCTGGATGGCCGACGACGGCTCGCTCTACTCGCGCGAGCTCGACCACCACGAGCACGACGCGGTCGGCGCCCTCGAGAGCGCGACCGTGTTCTACAGCCGGCGCTCGCCCGAGAACGTGCGGTTCACCCGCCGCGGCGAAGCCGAACGATCGGTACTGGTGCTGTTCGCCATCACCGCGGCGATCGGGGTCGCCAGCTTCGTGGCATCTATGATTCTGTTGATCGTCGAGGGTTAGGGCCGGTTCCCACCGCCCCGTCGTCGCCCCTAGCCGACCAGCTGCGGGTACATGTCGACGATCGAGCCCGACAGCTTCGACTTCACGTAGACGCTCGCGTCGTCGGCGAGCACCTCGTAATCGCCCGCCTCGATGCCGTCGAGCGCGCTGCGCACCACGTCGGACGCCTCGCCCTTGGGCGCGTCGACGTCCACCGTCATCGGCGTCGCCGTGTAGCCGAGGTGCAGGCCGACGACGTGGGTTCCCTGCGGCGCGAGCTCGAGGCGCAGGGTGTTGGTGGCCGACCAGAGCGCGGCCTTGCTTGCGCTGTACGCGGCGCCGGTGCCGAGCCAGCTGAGCGCGGAATGCACGTTGAGCAGCACGCCGCCGCCGTTCGCGGCGAGCACGGGCGCGAACACCCGCGCGACCTCGAGGGCACCGAAGAAGTTGGCGTCGAAGATCAGCCGGATGTCGGCGATGTCGGCCGTGGCGAGGGCTCCGCGCTTGGTGATGCCGGCGTTGTTGATGACGACCGTGGTGTCGGCGGCAGCGAGCGCGGCGGCCTCGATCGACGCGGTGTCGAGCACGTCGAGGTGAAGCGGCACAACTCGCGGGTCGCTCCACTCACGCGCGGAGCGGGCGGTCGCATAGACCTTCGTGGCCCCGCGCTCGAGGCTCTGCGCGACGAACTCTTCGCCGAGACCCCCGTTCGCTCCGGTGACGAGAACGACGGCGCCTTCAAGACTGATGGACATGTGTGCGGCTTTCTTTTGATGGTTTCTTTGTGAGGGACAAGACGGTCAGCGCGCCGAGCGCGAGCACGAAGGCAGTCGACAGCGAGAGCGCGATCCAGGCCCAGACGGCTGCGCCGGGCAGTCCGGATGCCGCGAACCACCGCACCGCATAGTGGGCGGTCGACGCGATCGGGAAGGTGAACACCCAGAAGGTGAGGCTGAACGAGAGTTTGCGGAATTCGCGCAGGAGAACGACCTGCACGAGCAGCATCACGACGAGCACGCCGGTGAGCGCGAGCTGCACCTCCCCCATCGGGCCGGGGTGCGCGATCATCCAGGCGATGCTGGCGGTGGCCGGCGCCGCGAGAAACGCCGACAACGACGGCTTGGCGCCGTCGGGCAGCGGGCCGCCGGTCATCAACCGCACGACGACGACAGTTCCGATCACGAACCAGAAGAACAGGCCGACGCCGAACGAGGCGATGGCCACCTCGTGCAGCCCGACCGAGGTGAACCCGATGCTGGCGACGAAGGCGCCCGCGACGACGGGGATGAAGTACCCCGGGTGGATCGCCGCCATGGTCACGCCGCCGGTGAGCCAGTGGGCGAAGATCTGGGTCGCGACGACGGCGAGCGCCGCAACGAAGACCACGACAGCCGCCGTGCCCAGGCCGGGCAGGTAGAGCGCGTAGTGCGACGCGAGCAGGATGCCGACGAGCGGGATGAGTGCCGCGAACGGTCCGGCCGCCGGGTGCTTGACGTCGCCGTCGAAGGTTCCGCGGCGGCGCATTCCCTGGGCGAGGTAGACCGCGCCGAACACGAGCCAGAGCACACCGCCGACGGCGTAGAAGACCTCGCTGGGCCAGGCGGGCGCCGCGAGCAGCTGGTATGCGGCGTACCAGCCGCCGCCCACGGCGACGAGGCCGAGCGCGATGCCGAACAGGCTGAGCGGGATGGTGGGCGCGGCCTTCAGCGACGCGATGCGGGTGGGCGCGGGTACAGCGGCGCGGGTGTGGTCGGTTCGTGTCATCCGTATCGCCTTCTTCGCTTGCCGGGCTTGTGCCCGAGAGGTTTATCAGCTTAGCTTTCTCTAAGAGAGTTAATCAACGAGGAGTTCTGATGCCGCTGCGTTCTGACTGGTCTTCGGCCGTCTGCCCCATCGCTCGCGGGCTCGACGTGCTCGGCGACCCGTGGACGCTGCTGGTGCTGCGCGAGCTAATGCTCGGCAACCGGCGTTACGACGGGCTGCGCGGCATTCTCGGCAGCTCGGACAACGTGTTGAGCGACCGCCTGAGCCGGCTCGTCGACGCGGGTCTCGTGGTGCGCAAGCCCTACAGCGACGGGGTGCGGCCCCGGTACGAATACCACCTCACCGAATCCGGGGCGCAGACCCTGCCCGTACTCAACGCCCTCGCCAAGTGGGGCGAGGCGAACACGGAGTCACCGACCGGCAACGAGATGCGGGTCTACTGCGCGCGATGTGGCACGCAGAGCGCGTTGGCCGACTGGTGCACGCACTGCGAGGCGTCGCTCGAAGTGGAGAGCACCGAGTGGGAGCGGCCGGTCGCGCCGGGCGTGCTCATCGAATTGGCGCGCTGACCGCGGGCGGGATCGCTCGATCGCCTATGCCACCGCAGGATGGCACAAGGAAATCGAGACTACGACTTCGTAAAACATGGTTTCGAGGCTGCGAACGTCAGCGCTCGAGTCGCACCAGCAACACGGGCTCGGCGAGATCGCCCCAGCCGCCGGTCAAGACGTCGCCCTCGAGAACCGACCCCGGGGCCGGGTAGCGCACGACGGTGACCTGCGAGCTGCCGGAGTCCGTGCCGCTGCCCTTCACCCGCGCGGTCGGCTCGCGCGTCACCATCTCACCGTCGATCTCGATCAACAGGTCGGCCTGGTGTCCGCCGGTACGCACAGCATCAGTCACGGTGGCGAGGTACACCGGGTCGCCGAGCCCGTCGTAGACCCAGCGCGGGCCGAGCACCGAGTGCTGCATGGTGCCGATCAGCGAGGCCTCGGCACCCTCGAGAGGTGCGCCGCGGTAGGTGACCGGCACCTGGAAGACGGCGCCATCCGGTGCCGCGGTCAGGATCGTCTCGACACCGACCTCGCCGTCGGGGTCGTCGAAGCGGTAGGCGGCGACCGGCGTCAGCTCGGCGCCGTGCTCGCCGAGGTACCACGGCTGCGTCGGCAGCCAGTCGCGCACGAGCTCGAGCTTGGACGGGGTGACTGTCGCTTGATGCAGGAGGGCCATGCGTCCACTCTAGGCAGCGAGCATCGTCAGCGTCGTGTTCCACAGTCGTTCTGCCGCCTCGCGGTCGGCGGCCCAGTACGCCGCGCCGGTGCCACCGACGGTGGGCTCGCCCGTGACCGGCGACTCGTTGACGTCTTCGAAGTAGCGGCCCGTGACGCCCTCGACGAGCGGAGACGCGGCGAGCAGCACCGAGGTCGCTGCGCCCTGCTGAGGAGTCTTCCATCCCGGCGGAACCTCGAGCGTGTTTCCGTCGGCGTCTTTGGCGCCGACGAAGGCGAGCGCGGTGTCGTCGAGGTGGCGCTGCAGGTTGGTCATGATGCCGCCCGGGTGCAGCGAGTTGACGGTGATGCCGTCGGCCGCCCACTTCTCGGAAGCCGCGAGCGCGAAGAGCATGGTCGCGGTCTTCGACTGCGCGTACGCGCTCCACGCCTCGTAGGGCCGGTCGTCGAACTGGATGTCGGCGAAGTCGACGGGGGCCATGAGATGAGCCGACGAGCTGACCACCACGACGCGCGCCGAGCCCGCGGCCGCGAGCGCGTCGTGCAGGCCGAGCAGCAGTGCCGCGTGGCCGAGGTGGTTGGTGGCGAACTGCGCCTCCCAGCCCTCGGGCGTGCGCTGCAGTTCGGGCAGCGCCATGATGCCCGCGTTGTTGACGAGGATGTCGAGCGGCCCCTGCCAGCGCGCGACGAATTCGGCGATGCTCGCGCGGTCGGCGAGGTCGAGCCGGGCGACGTTGACCTCGCCCGTCGCGACGGCGCGGATGCGATCGGCCGCGTTTTCGCCCGCCGCCAGGTCGCGCACGGCGAGGGTGACAGAGGCGCCCGCGGTCGCGAGCGCCAGTGCGGTTTCGAAACCGATTCCGGATGCACCGCCGGTGACGACCGCGCGCTTTCCGGCGAGGTCGATACCGGCGATGACATCCGCCGCCGTGCTGGTTGCGCCGAAGGGTGTTGTGGTGGGCATGTTCGAGCCTTCTTTCTAATCCAACTGGATGGTTTAGTTGACGATACGCGTCGTTTCCCCGCATGTCAACCACCCGGTTGGTTTATAGTTGAAGCATGCCCTACGACTCCGCGGCCACCCGCGCCCGACTGCTCGACGCCGCCTACGACGAGTTCGTCGAACGCGGTCTCGCGGGCGCGCGGGTCGACCGCATCGCCTCGGCCGCCTCGGCGAACAAGCAGGCGATCTACGCCTACTTCGGCTCGAAAGACGCGCTGTTCGACGCGGTGCTGGACGCGCGCCTGCAGGTTCTCGCCGACCTTGTGCCGTTCACCCCGCGGGACCTGCCCGGTTATGCAGGCACGCTCTTCGACCAGCTCGACTCGGATCCGGGCCTGGTGCGGCTCACGCAGTGGAAGGCGCTGGAACGCCCCGACGCGTCGGCGGCAGAACTGGCCGCCCACCTCGACAAAGCGAACTCGCTCGGCGACGCACGCGGGTCGACTGCCGAAGCCGGCATGGACGCGATGATGTTCGCGCTCGCGGCCGCACAGTCATGGAACTCCACGGCAGGCGTCATCCGCAACCCCGCCGGCGACGACGAGTCCGCGCGCAAGGCTCGCCACCGCGCCGCCATGGTCGCCGCGGTGGCCGCAGCGACAGACGCCCTGCTGAACCCGGCCCGCTGAGCGACGAGAGTGCAGTTGTGGCGAGTGAGCGCGCCGCCGCACCCGCCACAACTGCTCACCCGCGCGCGACGCCGGGCTAGTCAGCCCGCGCGAGCCCGCCCTCCGCGTCGAGCTCGATCGTCGCCGTGAGCCCGAGTCGGCCCAGGAACGCGTCGTCGTGGCTCACGACGAGAACCGCGCCCCGATAGCTGCGCAGCGCGTCGACGAGCTGGTCGACGCTCTGCAGGTCGAGGTTGTTGGTCGGCTCGTCGAGCACGAGCAGCTGGGGCGGCGGGTCGGCGAGCAGCAGGCGCGCGAGGGACACCCTGAAACGTTCGCCGCCGGAGAGCGTGCCGATCTGGCGCTCCACCGTCGCGCCGCGCAGCAGAAAGCGGGCGAGCCGGTTGCGCACCTCGACCCGCGGCACTCCCGGGGCCGCGTCGAGCACAGTTGCGGCGTCGTCGAGGCCGTCGAGCCGTTGCGGCAGGTAGCCCACCCGGTCGGTGTGCAGCACTCCCCCGGCTCGGCCGGGTTCGGCCGGCCGGCGGTAGACCAGTTGCTCGAGCAGCGTCGTTTTGCCCACGCCGTTCGGGCCGACGAGCGCGACCCGCTCGGGGCCCTGCATCGTCAGGACGCCGCTCGTGCCGCGCAGCTCGGCGATGCGGCGGCTGTTCGGCACGTCGGGGTCGGGCAGGTCGACCCGGATGCGCGCGTCGTCACGCACGAGCGCGTCGGCCGCGTCGAGCGTCGCCTGCGCCGCCTGCACCTTGCTCTCGGCCTGGGTGCGCAGCTTGCCCGCCGAGACCTGCGCGTTCGACGCCTTCTGGTTCATCACGATCTTGGCGGCGGTGCGGTTCTCCCTCGCGGTCTGCGCCGTGCGGGAGCGGTGGGCGAGTTTGGTGTGCGTCTCGACGCGCTGCCGTTTCTCGACCTTCACCGCCTGCTGCGCGGTGCGCGCGGCCTGAACGGCGGCGGCCTGCTCCGCGTCGAGGCGTTCGCGCCACGCGCTGTACGGTCCGCCGAAGACGGTGAGCTTGGCGGAGTGCAGTTCGGCCGTGTCATCCATCAGTTCGAGCAGTGCGGTGTCGTGGCTGACGACGACGAGCGTCGCCGGCCACGAGCGCACGAGGCGGTACAGCTTCGCGCGCGAGTCGCGGTCGAGGTTATTGGTCGGCTCGTCGAGCAGCGCGATCGGGGCGCGCCGCAGCCGCACGCCGGCGATCGCCGCGAGCACGGCCTCGCCGCCCGAGATCTCGCCGACGGGCCGGCCGAGGTCTGCGACCCTGAGGCCGATGTCGCGCAGGGTCTCGTCGGCGCGCGTCTCGATGTCCCAGTCGTCGCCGAGCACGTCGAAGTGCTCGCTCGCGACGTCGCCGCCCTCGATCGCGTGCAGTGCCGCGAGCTTGGGCGCGATGCCGAGCAGGTCGGCGACCGTCGCGCCGACGCCGAGGGTGAGGGTCTGCGGCAGGTAGTCGACGTCGCCCGTGGTGACGATCTGCCCGCGGGTCGGCGCGAGTACGCCCGCGATGAGTCGCAGCAGCGTGGACTTGCCGGAGCCGTTGGCGCCGACGAGACCGGTGCGTCCGGTGCCGAAGGTGGCGGTGATGCCGCTCAGCGCGGTGGAACCGTCAGGCCAGTCGAGGCCGACGTCGGTCAGGGTGATAGAGGAGTTCTTGGGGGTAGACATGCGTCTCCGGAGTTGTCAGATGGAGCACTGACAGCGGAGGCCGCGTGGCGGCGCAACGTGTCAGCGCGCGGACTGCGCGAAACCGTTGACGATCTTCACCGGTATGCCTAACTCTCGGGAACAAGAACGTTCAAGAGTCTCGCAGACGAACCGGCCCGAGGTCTACTCTGTCGTGCAAACGGAGGAGGAAGCCATGACCGACCAGCGCACCTACCCGAACGGCGTCACCTGCTGGATCGCCGCCGCCGAGCCCGACCCGGAGGCTGCGAGCCGCTTCTACGGCGAACTCTTCGGCTGGACCTTCCGCAACATCGTGCCGCCCGGCGCCCCCGTCTACCTCATGGCGTCGCTCGACGGCGGCGATGTCGGCGCCATCACCGTGGGCGAGACCGCCAACTGGTACACGTTCGTGGCCACCGACGACGTCGACGAGACCGCGGCCGAGATCGAGCGCGCGGGCGGCACCGTGGTCGCCCCGCCGCGCGACGCCGGATCCGACGGCCGTACCGCCACCGTGCTCGACCCGCAGGGCGCCGAGTTCCGTCTCTGGCAGGCGAACGAGCATCCGGGATCGCAAGTGGTCAACGTGCCGGGGTCGTGGAATTTCAGCGACCTGCGGTCGACAGATCCGGATGCCGCGAAGCGGTTCTACACAGAAGTGTTCGGGTGGCACTACCTCGACTTCGGCCCCACGGTCGAGGCCATGATCCAGGTGCCCGGTTACGGCGACTACCTCGCCGCGACCTCCGACCCCGACATCTACGAGCGCCAGGCCGGAGCCCCGGAGGGGTTCGCCGACGTGATCGGCGGGGTGGAGCCCGCACCCGACGGCGAGCCCGCGCACTGGCGGGTCAAGTTCAGCGTGGCGAGCCGGGCCGAGAGCATGGCCGCGGCCGAGCGGCTCGGCGGTACCGTGATCGGCACCGACGACCAGGTCTGGGCCGATCTCGCCGACATCCGCGACCCGCAGGGTGCCGTTTTCACGATCAGCGAGTTTCACGAGCCGCGCTAGTCACCTGCCCGCGGTGACCGTCGGGATGCGGCGGTCGAGCACCGTGAGCGCCGTCACAACGACGCCGATGCCCACGATCGCCCAGCCCAGCCGGTGGAACCCGGCGTCGGTCACCGACGGCCCGAAGGCGATGCTGATCAGGCTGGCCGAGAAGATCGCGCCCAAGTAGCTGAAGGTGCGAAAGAGACCGGATGCCACGGCTATCGTTTCGGCGGGAGTCTGGATGTACAGCGCCGCCTGGTTGGCGAACCCGCTGAGGCCGTTGGTCACGCCGAAGAGGATCGTCATGCCGATGAGCGCGGCGATGAGGATGGTCGACGAGCCATCGATCAGCAGCATCGCGACACCGGTGACGATCACCGACGCGGCGCCGATCACGAGCGGCCAGCGCACCCAGCCGCGGTTCGAGTTGATGCGGGCGAGCACGATGCTCACCGCGAACACGGGCAACAGCAGCACTCCGACGGCGGTCGACGAGAGGCCCGCGCCCTCTTCCATCCACTGGCTGGCGCCGTAGAGCGCGGTGTAGGTGGCCAGCCCGACGAGCATCTGCCGCAGGTAGGTGCGCTGCAGCGGCGCGTTGGAGGCGAGCGTGCGCACGTCGATGAGCGGTTGGGCGGCGCGACGTTCCCAGAGCACGAGCGCGACGAAGAAGACGGCGGCGAGCGCGAGCACCCACCAGACCGGGGCCGCGAGGTCGCCGAGGAAGGCGATAAGGCTGACGATCGTCGCCGCGAAGAGCGCGATGCCCGGCAGGTCGATCGCCGCGAGCAGGCCGCGCTTCGACCTCCGCGCAATCGGCTCGTCGAGGTCGACGCCGAAGTAGGCGAACGCGAAGACCACGATGGCGAGCGGGATGTTGACGAGAAACAGCGCGCGCCAGCCGAAGGCGCCCGCGAGCACTCCGCCGATCGGCAGTCCGACGACCCCGGTGATTTGGGCGGCGATCGAGAAATTGCCGAGCACGCGGCTCGGCACGCCGGTGCCGAGCCGGTCGGCGCGCGCCCGCACGAGCGACATCGCCGTCGGGTAGCAGGCGGAGGTGCCGATGCCGATGAGCGCGCGCGACACCAGCAGCGCCCAGAACGCGGGGGCGACCGCGCCGACGATGCCGCCGAGCAGCAGGATCGTGATGCCGATGAGGAAGATGCGCTTGGGGCCGAAGATCGTCGAGAGCTTGCCGAAGGTCGGCTGCATCACGGCGCTGCAGAGGTAGAGCACCGAGACGAGGGTCGCGGTCTGCCCCGGGCCGGTGTGGAAGTCGGCGGCGATGCTCACGAGCCCCGTCGCGATCATCGAGGTGTTGATCGGGTTCAGCGTTGAACCGAGCAGCAGAGGGAAGGTGAACCGCCACCCGAAGGCGGCGCGTTCCGTCGTCTGCTCGCGCGTAGACATCCGGCTCTTTTCTTTAGTATTACTTAGTAGGTACTTAGGTATACTAAGCACCCGTGAGCGACAAGACAAGCGAACCCGACTCGAGCACCGACCTCAGCGCCGAACTGCGCACCGCCGTCGGTCGTGTGCACCGCCGGTTCCGCTCGGAACGCCTCGACGGCGAGCTGGGCGACGCGGCACTCTCGGTGTTGCTGCAGTTGCGCAGGTTCGGGCCGCGCGGTCTCACCGAACTCAGCGAGCACGCTCGCGTGACGCCGGGGTCGATGAGCCAGACCGTGAACCGGCTCACCGAGGGCGGCCTAGCCGTGCGCACCCCCGACCCCGACGACGGCCGTCGGGTGTTGTTCACCCCGACGCCCGAGGGCGCGCGGCTCGCCGCCGAGACGAACGA
>Ga0247730_1000985_pt1 | contig 17278 bp, 25 predicted proteins | sample UWRJL073202C2_FD_180959 | JGI IMG/M metagenome (GOLD analysis project Ga0247730, IMG submission 180959) | Plant litter microbial communities from Arlington Agricultural Research Station in Wisconsin, United States - UWRJ-L073-202C-2 | ecosystem: Environmental > Terrestrial > Plant litter >... | reverse complement strand
CCCTTGCCAATAGACTGAAGGGCCCCAGTGTATCGAGCTTGCTCGTACTAGATGTGATAACCGAGGCCAATTGCCTGTCTGATTCGGCGTCTACGAATGACATGAACGACCTGAGCAACGACAATATCGACGTTTCATATTTTTATATGTGCGTTTGTACTTCCTATCCTATTTATCGAGTGTTACATGGGTGCACGAAAGTGTTCAAGAGCCCACGAACACCTCTCGGCACATTACTTCCCTTTTTCTTTCCTCCTCATTTCCTTCCTCTTTCCCTTGTACTCAGTGGACAGCATATCTCGCGGAATTTTGAGGCACCCAACGTGTCTAATTTTGATTTTCCCCCTTCAATGTATCCTGTTACCTACTCTTAGATCCTCGTTTCTTTATGACATCAAATGCATTGATCGATGAGCTACAACTGTCAATCTTTTCCAGAATGGGAACAAGTACTGAGAGCGCTGAGCTTCATCCTTCCTTCCAAGTTCCGTCGCAATCAACGCCGCACCGACACTACCGGCAACCTTTATGATTCGCGGACCTCAGTTGATTTTCATTTCCAACGCTTTTCTTCATTGACTCATCTCACTCCTACATAAGCCACAGCTTGTAGATTTTGGGCATCGTTGTTCCCTGGAACGACCATGACCGGAAATGCTGCTGATGAGGTGTCCCCTCTGCTTTCCGCCGTACCCAATGTTTACGACCGCTTTACTCGACGTGAAAAGTATCTCATCGTAGCCGTTGTATCGTGGGTAGGCTACCTGCCATGTAAGTTCATCTCGTTACAGAATCAGTTATCTGAGACTGAAATAGTGCAGTATTTATTTCAGGGTCTTTCATGCCTTCGATACCTGACATAGCTCGGGACCTCAAAACGACAGAGAGTGTGATAGGGTTAGTCAACTCGAACGTTCCTGAAACTGAAATTGGATCAAACAATGCTTGTCTAGCCTAGCTGTTTCCCTCTCTATCCTTGCGGCTTCTGCAGGTGCCTTGATTTCTTCGCGATATTCGAGTTATTGTAAGCTGCTGAACCTGAAAGACTGCTGTCAGAATTTACTCACTAATCCATGTCTCAAAGATGGAAGACGTTCTGTCTATCTTTGTGGCCTTCCTTTCGTCTTCGCGGGGTCTATCGGAATTTCTATGGCCCGTAACGTCCCTGATATGTTATTTTGGCGCTTTGTTCAAGCCATGGGTGCTTCACCAGGATTTTCGGTTGGCGGTGGTGTCATTGGCGATATTTACCCCATAGAAAGGAGAGGTACTGCCATGGGTATCTACTTCGCTGCCTGCCTGCTTGGCTCTGCTCTAGCTCCTTTTGTTTCCGGGGTGATATCGAGCTACACATCGTGGCGTTTCATGCAAGTGACACTCGCAGGAACAGGATTGCTTGGGTTCCTCCTCATCGCGTTGTTCTACCCGGAGACTATGCATCCTGGAACTCGGGGGATCGAAAAATGGCGTCAGAAGCATGGCTATGGTGACGAGAGATTTACCTTTGTGTGGCTTAATCCGCTGAGAGTAGTCGCTCTCCTTAAAAGTCCCAACCTGTTGTCTGTGTCAGTAGCAAGCTTTACTATTCTTCTATGTGAATATCGTGAGTTCTTCGTGCTTTTGAATACACACTGCATAAGCTAAAAACTCTTCACTAGTGATGATCACACCCCTTGCATCGATTCTTGTATGTATCCTCGAGCGCCAGTACAGACGATATGGCTAAAATCTCATTAGCGTGACTCATATGGGATTGACGACCGGGCAATAATCGGGCTCTGCTACGCACCACTAGGGCTAGGAAACATCAGTAAGTCTTATCCATAGTCTCACAGATATTACTGTTGAACGAGATATCTCTGCTATCAGTTGGCGCTCCATTGGCAGGTCGCCTTTCAGATTACTACGTTGTGCAATATCGTAAATCTCGCAATGGAGTGTACTATCCAGAGGATCGTCTACGTGGCACGCTAATTGGAGCAGGAATTTTGTGTCCTTTGTCTGTATTAGGAGCAGGAATCCTCGCCCAGTTTTCCCATACCAGAGCGGGATTGATAGGTCATCTCTTCTGCTTGTTCTTCGCAGGAATCGGAGTGCGTCTTTCTCAGATAATCTGACAATTTTGTATCTACGGCTTAAACGTCTCATAGGTGGACACAGTGCTGAGCCCAGTTGCTGCCTATGCAGTGGACATTATGCAAGAGAGAAGTGCAGAGAGTATGGCTGCTACGAAGTGAGCTGGCTACAAGGTCATGGTCCATACTCGTCTGACTAGGTCTGCTTTGCTCCTAGTTCATTCCGCGCACTTCTATTGGCATCTGCAGTGACGGCCATCTTCCCACTCATCGAGGCGATCGGCCTAGTAGCAACACACGCAATTGTCGCTGGAATGGCACTTCTGTCAGTTGGGTACGTGAGTGTCTGTTGCTCAAATGGCACGTGCTTACGTTCTGCCCAAGTATCCTATACTGCTGCATTCGATTTGGCGATAGGATGAGAGCATTGGTTTCGTTAAACAGTGCTCAATGATAACGGCACGCATATAGAGCGACCTTCACAAAAACCAGCCAAACTAGGACCATTGGAGAGACTTAGAAGTCTCAGCCAATAATGGTAAGGGTCGTATTCAAACGGAAGTATATATAAAATTAGGCATCAAAACAAGAATACAACATTTTCAACGTTTTCCCGAATACGAAGACACCAACCAGTGCCGGTATTTCTTGCGACGAAGCTGCAGGAAATTGGCCGGTTTAATCCCAAAGTCATTGTTGTAAAATGATTGATAAATTCAGGATGTCCCCCGTGTTGAAAGTCATCAGATAACGCAGCAGGAAATGTCTTCCCAAGGTCGCTTTGAGGGTGTCCGTATGCGATAGGGTTTGCGTCAGCACCTGGCTTCCGCACATTCACCGCTGGCTGGAATCCGCTACCTAACGTCTGTCAGACAACATATAAGTATGTTGTGCTTATATAATTCAGAGGATAACCGACCTCTTTAACCATATGAAGAAAAGTATACTCTCAGACGTAGCTTGCTGGCTTTATGAATTAGATTTTCCGTGATGTCTTGCATCCCTAAATCCTGAGATCCAGGTTATTCAGGATAGCTATATGAAGATGATATACCGCCTAGATGCAAGACAGACTTCTATTGTCCAGAAGTCATTGGACCAAGCTTGTAGCTTCTTCGATCTCTTGACGACCAAGTGGGACATCTGCATCGTTAAATCTATCCAGAAGTGCTGGGGTTCCCCCATAATACTCTTTATTTAATAGATTAAATAAATGCGGGCGTCTGAAGGATATCGAGGGGATCTGAGCAGGATAATCATTAGCCATCTGCGAAGAGAACAGCGCGTTAATTTTAGGGCAAATAGAGGCAAGCAAAGCTTACTATGAAAGTTCTTCTCGTATTCGCGAAGTTGTGCGGTACTGGCGCAGACAGTGTTGAAGCAACATGCAGCAGGTATAGATGGCAGTTGACAAGATGGGAGTGAAGAGCACGGAAATGGCAGCTTAGTCTGACTCTAGTTGAATGACACGATCACGTGGTGTGATGTCACGAGGTTCCCCAGCGCCCAGGTCCCAGGACCATGAGTCCTCTACGATGGTAGGTATCTTGGTTTGAGTTTTACAACATTCATACAGCTGAATGTGCCTCACAGATACGTTCTGAATAATCGGATCTCTGTTAGCTGCGGATTCTCGGTTTGTATAACAGCAACAACAACAGCTGTGAAAGACTTGGAAAGTACTTCCTGCACTCGCACTCGTCACTTCTTGGTGTGCATGGCGGTCGTGGCAAAAGGTGTAGAGCACTCCGTTTCCTATGGAACTCGCTTGGCCTGCGTTCTCTTGGTGTGCATGCACCGCAGATCCGAGACAGCATACCGGCAAAGGCTGTGCTTCCGAGCATCATATATACCTGTCCAAATAGTAATCATGTCTCCTCAACTCAGATCCCCTCGTCAAACTCGATGCCACCCATTTCTGCTGCACACGAAGTAGCTCCTTGCTCCTGCCATGAGGGATTCCACTACTATCATTGTACTTACTGCTCAATTCATTCCATGATGTCACGCGTTGACCATACTCGGATGCAGACGTGATATTCTTTGGTCTGGCCGCAATCCTGTACGGGCTTGCTCTGTGGGATCGATATCTATATCTTTCCACCAATGAATCTAGACGACTGACCCTACAGCGCAGTGAGTTAAAAAAATGATTCGTTGGAAGGTGTTCATACGCTTATGTCTTTGTTATAGCATCTCAAAAACATCCTGAGGCTTCTTATGGCGCTATCAAACATGCAAGCATTCCTTCGAAACATAGCCCAGAGACAGGTGAGCGCCAATGGACGATGATGGTTGGTGTCCGTGAAGTACTTACTTGCGCAAGGTTCCCCACCGACTCCACAATATCTCACTGTACCACCCAAGACTCGCTAGTATATACCTTAGATTCAGATTTAAAACTCCCTTATGATACCGCGATGATAATAGGATTTGATAGATTACTGCCATGCTAGTCACTTGAGAAAGCCCCTGCGTTGTGCAAACATGTAGGGATAAAGTTGATATTAATAGATCGTTCCGAGTCCTCGAGCTGAGAAGAAAGAGTGTGCAAAAAGATAGATTACGAATCGTATAGGACAACACGGAGGGCGATAGCTGTAGAGTAAATGAGTGACAAAGCAAAGTGCAGAAGTGAAAAGTGTCCCAGGATGTAGTCCATTCAGTAGTAGGAGAAAGATACTTAACCAGCGTTCAAAGCCAGCTCGACGGGACATGCAGCATCTGTGATTTGCGTCGCGGCTCTCGATGAAGAAACCAGACCTTGAATGTGCATTTCCAGCTCCAGTCGGAATTTTACCGCTGCGCTCATGGTCGTCAGCCTATGAACCGGTGATGAATAGTGGGATAAACGGAGAGCTTACTTGGACGGGTGCCATCTGTGGTCTGCTGAGCTTTTGTGTTCTTGCATGCATCGTACCAATTTAGCCAAGTAGGGTCGGTAGCATTTGGTGCTTTGTAGGAGAATGTGATGGGCAAAAGGATATCTGGATATGCTTTCGCTGGGACTGTGTAGTGACCTAGATCACCTGTACCGACCTGGCGACCTGTGTCAAGATCGTACACAGTTGCATACAGGTGGGTGAATGTGATCGGAATGAAGCTCCCCTGCGTGTTGAGCTGCAGGTCAGCGAATGCCGGGAAAGTGAAATTGGCAGGGGCTCGGGGGAAGGCCGTGGTGATAGAATATGCAAAATCGCCCGTCGCAGCGGTAAGTGGCTTGTCACCATTAAATGACACGCCGGGTACTCTGGGAATCAAGAATACCAGCAGAAGACCAATCCTAGATAAATATGAGCACAGATAGAGTATAGCAAATACGAACAAGAGGCATACACAATGCAAAAGCCAAAGCAAGCAAAGACAGCAACTCTCTTGGTACAGCACCCGCCGCGCTTGCCTTGTTTGAACTCTGTCCAGTATCTCCTCCTGGTCTCTGCCCGCTTCTCAGCCTTTCCAGCTTTGGTCATGTCTCTCATTTCACTCTTGCCCCACTCTGGCCCTAGTGCGGGCACTGTAACCATTTCCACTGGATGGGATCCATCGTCCTCAACCTTCGAGGGTGTCCCAAGTGCTTGATATCTGATGGTATGATTAATGCGCTATTCTGCAGCCAAACGCAGTAGGTAGGCTCACCCATCCGAGCCAAATGGTGACTTGCTGTATCGAGGCCCCGCATTGTTGAAGTCTGCATAGACATCCCAGGGGTCGTCAGGCGAGTGTTGGCTCTCTTCATCTCTTCCGCCTCTTAACGGCTCCTGTCTGCCATTGTCAAAATAAGACCCTCTGCTGTATCCGCCAGTTGCCGCCCCGGGTGGCAATGCATTCTTGCTCGTGGTATCTGGGTTGTAGAACGACGAAGCATCGTCTCTGCTTCGAGAGGGCTGATGTTGAGTGTACTCCACATTGAGAGCGTCCATAGACCCTTTTCGGCCATAAAATGAAGAAGTGGTGGATTTGCGGTCGTAATCCATGATGGAAGAAAACGAGCTCGCTGAACCGCCAGGCGAGCAATGAGAGAAGAAAGTGGTGGTCAGCAAGTGGAGGCGGTCTCGAATGTCCAAGGCAACGGGGCTCCGGATCAATTACCTCTATTTGGGACCGCGGCCACCGAACGACCTGGTTTCAACTTTGAACACTTGTTGTTCTATAATGGCTCCAAAATTCGTCCCCAAGACTCCAGAGGAGATTGCTGCTATTGCAGCCAAAATGCGCGTCTCAGATCCCAAGGTGGACAACGGCGCATTTAGCTCAATCAAGAAAATGGACGCGTTTATCTGGCTCAAAATGCTGGGAGTGACGGATATTTCGAACGCGGATATTCGATCTGATGACGACGAAAAGGCCAGAAATAAATTGCGAATCGCCCTTTGGGATACTCAGAGGATTGGCAATATCTTCCCGGGCACAACTCAGCTGGAAACGGACCTTAAAGTTGACAGCCTTCGGACCTGGACGGATTGGACGAAAGCAAGGCCAGAGCTCAACCAGAGACGCATAGGCACTTACAAACTGGATATGCTCCGAGATGAGGCTAGATTGAAATCGTGAGTAACAAACACTCACGTACCAAGAATGCGAAAACGAAACCTTAGTATTTGAAGATACGTGTGCACTCAATTCAGCGCCGCTGCTTTCACTCAGGCGGAAAACATGCAAGGTATTGCAAATACGGCAGGCCGAGCAGCATCATGGATTGGAGTTAAGGGTATCATGATCAAAGCCTCGACTGATATTACAAGCGAAGGTTGCCTCGTCCTGCTCTCGGCTAATACCATGTTCTGACCATGAATTTAGATCAATCCAACACACCATTTGTGACTTATTTCTCTGGAGATCCCAAAAACATGAGCATGTTAATAATGGAGATTATTGACGTCAAAGAATGTCCTTGGCCTGAACCCACCGGAAAGGTGATTCCATCTCACTTTGGAGTATGCGCACACGGACACATATCTGACGTCCACGGCAGTTTTTGCAGCAGTTGAAAGAAGCGCAAGACGCAAAATACGGTGTGGATCCTGACGGTGAGATTGTTGCGCTTGCAATTGTTATTACAATTCGTTAACTTGGATCAAAGATCCCCTGGCCCCTCCCTACAAAACCCCTACTATGCCATTGGTTCTTGTCAGATACTCCTACCTCGAAGGCAGACCAAAAGTGATTGAATTTCCCCCTCAGACTTTGTTACTTGGAATGTATCTGACGATAACAGGCAGGGTCTATGCTTACTGGTCGCCTACAAGAACGTTTTGGAGAGGGTATGCCAGGAGCATCTCAAGCTGAGATTTCTCGGAAATTCCAGATGGAACTTTCTGCAGGGGAAGAGGTCGAATCATCGCATCTTCGCATGTTTGCTCGCCTACTCTCATTCAACTCAGAGCTTCTTGGATCTGACTACGTTGGGGAAATGCAATCTCACTGGAATGGTATCTCGCGTCAGGTAGCGAATGAATCCAATATCAGCTTCTTCGTACCGTGTCTTCGCTTGCGATGGAGGTGTGCCTCGTATTGGGACGCCTACGATAGCATGTACTGATTTGAATACCATTCATAGGGCAAAAGAAGAGATCGAGGTCGGCTTACCTATCAAAGTTCTTGGACAGACTTGCAGGAACTGCGGCAAAGAAGCTAATAAGCTTATGTGTACATCGTGCGCCAACTAATCCCATTCTACGTGTCTGATCACTCATGCATCAAGTGTAGATGCAAGTCGGTGGTAAAGTCGTGAAATTTACCCGGATGGTCCGTTCGCTGACTTCAATTCAGCACTACTGCAGCTCGGAATGCAACACTGCGGACTGGCCAAGGCATAAAATCAACTGCAAAATGTCGAAAAAGCTTTTGACTGACCCTGATAGTTTCCCAACTGATGGTAAGTATTGGCTGAGTGCTAGGACCTACGCCGCTTCTACACTAGAGTGGGGATTCTCGTTAGAGCAAGAGGCGAACAAATACAGTGGGGCGGTCGCTGTGGGAGAAATTCCGCACAACGAGTACAGAGATGAACCATTCTTGGTATCTGCTACACTGCCTCGCGAATATAGCATATCCGGGCGTTTCAAAGGACAAACAATGATGCTATGGGATCGACGCCGAAGCATCTTTGCTAGATCGGGACCCGGGGACTCAGTGGTGATGCAAGAGCTGAAAGGCCCAGAGTTCGAGATCCCTTTCCACGCTCGAGGTCACGAACAGTTCACAGAGCTTGTTTGGTCTAAAGGAATCAACAAGGAAATCGTTTACCTTTGGGCGCGCCGAGTAGGCGACTGTTTAGAACTTGAGTGCGTGCATTGAGCTGATATTCTGAGAGCTCAACTGACACAGCGATCGCATTCATAACCTTGTAAACTATCCGGACCCCAGTACTGTCAACTGGCGGTGAAAGGCTCATTCAGCCACATATACTAGTGAAAACCTAGTGTATGGCTCTGTATATCATTTTGATAGCTGGAATTGGACTAAAGGGAGCTATATCCCCACCCAGCTGTTAGCTGAACTGATTTAGCTCCATCGCAGAGACTCTATCGCATGAAAGAACATATTGCTGCCACCTGAGCCATCGCTTTTTGTCTGATTTAGCCCTATGGTCTCAGTGGCGCAGCGTGCAGTACCGCACGTCAGTAGTCCCGGGGCCCACCAAATCAGATTCACGTGCCAAAGACAATTTGAACACGATATAGACGAACGTCCCGGCCGTTTGACTTGTTCGACTACCATGGACACAAAGTTCACCCCAAAGACTCCGGAAGAGCTTGCTGCAATAGCCGGCAATATACGTGTGGCTGACCCGAGCGTGGACAATGGGGCATTCAGCTCTGTCCGGAAGATGGATGCTTATCTCTGGTTGAAAATGCTAGGAATCACCTCCATATCGGCGGAACAGATGAGCACTGACGATGACGAGAAAGCAAGAAGAAAATTGCGCGCGGCTCTCTGGGATGTTCAAAGAGTTGACAATATCTTCACCGGGAGCTCTCTCTCTGGCTCGCCTTTGCCGGTGAACAATCTGACAACTTGGAAGGACTGGCGAAGACCCCACCAGGAGCTCTTTGAACAGTCCGCGGCTGGTAGTCAGACCGTTGACGTCAGGAAAGAGGAAGATGCGTTGAAGTCGTGAGTGTTTTCACTATATGGGGCGGTATCTCAGAACTCAAAACGACTGTAGGCACGTTCATACGCATTTCAGCATGAGTGCCTTTACGCAAGAGGAAATCCTCAAAGGGATTTATAACACAAGTCCCGATGACTGGTGGACCAGTGTCAGAGCTGCAATGCTCAGAGCTGCGACTGATATCACTGCAAAAGGTAATTTTACCCTTGTTCCTTGTGACCTTCCTTTCTAAAGTTCTAACAGATCTGGAAAACACTAGATCACCATTTGTGTCGTTCTCCTCTGCAAGCCAGGAAGATCCAGCGATGCTTATGATGGAGGTTCTCGATGTGAAGGAGTGCCCTTGGCCTGAGCCAACAGGAAAGGTACTGCTATTGGTCGGTATGTCGATCAATTGAGGAAAGCTCATACTATCTCAACAGTTTCTGGAGCAACTCAAAAACTCTCAACATTTAAAATATGGCATAGATCCAAGTGGTAAGTTGTTTAGACGCATTTAAACTTACACCCGGACTAAGTAGCTAATTTTTGAAGAACCGCTGTCTCTCGTATACCAATCTCCGACATTTCCGATGATTATTGTCAGATACTCTTACTTAGAGGGACGCCCCAAAGTAAGCTTCCACGTGCGATTGAGTCAACGAGCTTTTGTAAATTTTACCACATTAGAATGGATCTAGGCTCGTCAGCCATCTGCAGCAACAACTTGAAGACAGCATGCCAGATTCTTCTTCCGCTGAAGTGACAAGCGCATTTCACGAAAAATTAGTGAAGGCAGTGGAGCTCAATCCTCAACACCTTCGCATGTTTGCGCGTTTACTTTCTTTCAACTCAGAGCTTCTTGGCTCTGAATATATTCAAGAGACTCAATCCCACTGGAAAGGGATTTCTCTAGAGCTGTCTGAGGAGAGCCAGATTGGATTCTTTGTCCCGTGCTTGCGTCTGCGATGGAGGTTTGTGAAGCGGCTTCATGTTTCCGCCATTCGATCTGATTGTTTTCTCAGAGCAAAAGAGGAGATTGAGCGCGGACTAACGCCTATCAAAATCCTCGGACAAACATGCAAGAAATGCGGGAAAAAGGCGCAAAAGTTTATGTGCACATCGTGAGTGAAGTTCTGGTCAGACATGTACATAATTTCTTACCTGAATTTTAGATGCAAGTCTGTGGTGAGTGTCCAATGGTTGCTTTCGTCGCGACTCTAAATACTTAAGTCACATTCTTGCAGCACTATTGTGGTAAAGAGTGCATCACAGCGGACTGGCCGAATCACAAGGCAGTTTGCAAGCTCTCGAAAAAGCTCTTTGCTAATCCATCTAGTTTCAATGAGAAGGGAAAGTACCTTGTCAGTGCAAGGACATATGCCCCTTTCATGCATGAGTGGGGATTTTCTCTACAACAAGAAGCTAACAAGTACAGTGGTACCAACCACGTTGGCGAACTCTCCAGAAATGAGTACGGCGAAGAGCCGTTCCTGGTCTCTGTGGCCCTCCTACGGTCCTACAGCGTTGGTGGGCGTTTCCATGGACAAACTGCGATGATATGGGATCGACGTCGGAGCATTGCACTCCGCTCAGGGCATGGAGATCCAGTTGTGATGAAGGAACGGGGTGGTGGATTCGAGATTCCATCTCACGCCTCAGGTCATCAAGATTTAGTTGCCCTTGTGCGATCCAAGGGCATACTCGATCACGAACTCATTTACCTCTGGGCGCGCCGAATAGGCGATTGCATTGAGCTCGAGTGAGCCAAGTTCGTCTTATCACTCTTGCCGTCCTTTTCTGACATTCTTTCTAGTCTTGTGGACTACCCTGATCCCAATAGCGTCGATTGGCGATAAGGAGTACGATGGTACTTAAGCCAAACATAGGTGTACAATTACAAGACTGTCAATTTGTCCAGCTCAGTTTGAATCTCCTTCACAAACAGCATCTTGTCATATAGCTTCTTCCCACATCCTGAGCATTGCAGCTTCCAACATCTTGTTGCCTCTGACCAATCATCAGCTACTAATGCACGAAGGAGAGTTTTGCCCGAGGGATGCTTGTCCATCTCCCAAAATATTCGCGTATAAAGCTTTTCCATGCAGGCTTCTGTATCAGATGAGTTGCAGGGATGTGTCTCGGTCGGGAGCCTGGTGGTACAGCTCGAAATGCGACGAAGGCCTTCGACAAGCTGATCTCTTCGCTCCCTTCTAATCTTGACGAGCCGCAGCAGAGCACTGCTTCCAAGTATGGAGAGGTCTTGCGCGAAATTATCGTCCCAAACATCCAGCTCCAAGGCGTGGCCCGCCATAAACTCTGCCTCGGCTTGCCAGCCCATCCGCATAGCCAAACCGTACAGCTGGATGACCAACGAAGTGTTGGAATTGGCAGGTAATATAGCGTATGCGGTCACAGACCCCTGGAGAATCATCAGAGGCCCTGGAGCCCCCCACATTGTCAACTGCACAACTGCTTCTTCGAGATCTGGAAATGGCAGCGGGAGTGTGACTGGCAATCCGGACAACATGAGCATTAGAGGCGTCAGCACACTTGATGGCGCTGTGAGGCTAATGGGCATATTGCAGTTCAACAAGTCACGAAAGAACGTGGTTGTATCGCGCAGGATGAACGATGCTACAGAGTAGTGGACGCCATCGCTGGAACATAGAATGGTTTTCTCGCTTCCAGGAGACTGTGAAGGAGTGAACTGGGGGTGAAAGACGACAGCATCTGTAGAGCAACTCATTCCTGTGGAAAAGCAGATGATGAGGGTCAAGAGTAGCAAGAGTAGGTAGATAAATGTCGTTACTCTCGAAGAACCCTGGCCCTGGACTCTTGAACGGAACGTGCACGATGCGTGGCTGGATATGTCACATTTTGGTTGCTGCGTGCTAATTACGAAAAGCAAAGACCATCGCTTGATTGATCGACCCTAGCTGATACTGTACGCAGAAACGCGTAAGTTCCTCACTCGACGTCGACGCGTGCACATCTCACATGAATGCGGGGCGTGAGAACATTCAAGAACTTGAACCAATGTGCTCATAGGGTTTCGGTGATGGGGTATATCCTGTTTTGGCGATATACTACGTGGGCCATCCCTTTTTGGCCATCCAAGCCTCAAGCCCTGACTTTGAATTTCAATCTCCCACCGCTGATTGAACGAACGCCTTCACCTCCACCTTGACTTGCTGCAATCTGCTATTGCACACATCTAGCGTCATTTTCTACCTGAGCCTGTATTTTTCCTGGCAGAAACTATGAATCGTCCAGGTTAGTGAGCGGTCATGCATCTATGATGAGATTTCGTCCACTTAGAGTTCTGAATGTTTGAATAAAACAGGACAACCACCAGCTAGACCACCCAGTCTTGGTCCAAATCCTGGTCTTGCGAGCCAATTCCGACCGCCATATCCCTATACAATGCAGCCTCGAAATGTTAATGTACTTCCCACCGGTGGCTACGTTCCAAACCTGCAACAAAGGACGCCTGGCGCTCAGACGCCCGGACTTGGCGTGCCACCACAGACGCCATTTATCCAGTCAAGAACACAAAGCTCTTTCCCGTTCTCTGCAGGGCTTGGGCAGCAGCAGCATCAGCCTTCTTCTACGACGACATTGCAACAGCAGCCACAACCGCCGCAACAGCAACAGCAGCCTCAACCACAGCCCAATGGATCATCGCCATTCACCCCAAGTTTAGGAACGGCACCCTCAGCATCATCAGCCAGTGAAGTTGGGCTTGATCCCAATGACTTCCCAGCCCTGGGCTCTACATCATCGAACGCAAACTCCGGAGGATCGAACGGAGGAGCGGGCTCAGGCGCGACTACGAGTTATGCCAGTCAAGCAAGCGCGTTAAGTGCAGCTGCAAACGGAGGTGTAATAGGCGGTGGCGGAACTATAGGCGCGAGCCAGTCGAGAGACTTTACTCCAGACGATTTCCCGGCTCTTGGTGGTCAGGTGCAAGCACAGGGGCAAACTCAGACACAGGACGTTAGCCATGTGCATCCACCGCCTGGCTTGAACGGGTTCCCTCGTACAGATTCCCCGACACAGCAGAGCAGACAGAACTTGTTAGGGGCATTAACCGGGGAGATCACCCGGTCGGTACCAGGGATGTTGAATTTAGGGCCGCAAGCGAGGGGATTGCATTCTGGATTCGGTCAAAACCATCTATCAGAGGCAGAGAAGCAGCAGCAGCAGCAACGGGTGCGTCTACCGATCATCGTGAACCCTGTATTCTTACTGAATGCCTGTGCAAACAGAATAACTTCAACTTGAAGTTGAATCAGAGCGCACAAGCGGCGTGGACATCACCTAACATGAATCCTGGTTCTCAATCACAAGGTATCGCAGGTGGCGCAAGCTATACCGGCACGTCTCAGGCATCTGCGCAACAGCAAAACGGGAACAATCCACCCTCATCACATCTCGTAGGACCGCCAGGTGTGCCCCCTCCACCAGGTATGTTATGCCGCTGAACTCTGCCGGCTGAATAATGATGCAAATCTCCGTGTCTTAGTGCAACATACAAGCGGAAGCTCTCATGGACAGCAACATCCTCAAACGCCAGCACAACAGGTTCTCATGAGTGCTGCAGATCGATGGGGTCTGCTGGGCCTCCTTGCTATGATAAAGAGCTCGAACTCTGACATAGATCAGAATCTTACAATGATTGGGAGTGATTTGGGTACAATGGGCTTGGATATGGGTTATTCAGGGTGTGTCTGATAGGAAGCTTGTCCCTTCGAATGTTAATTAACAAGCAGGTCAAGCAATTTGTACTCAACCTTTATAACTCCGTGGTCGGACCAGTCCGTTGCACACCTAGTCGAGCCCGACTTCCATCTGCCATCAGCATATAACATAAACACGGCGCCGCCAGGCCCTGCGAAAGCGGCAGCCTTCAGCGACGAGACATTATTCTACATGTTCTATGCTTCTCCCCGAGATGCTCTGCAGGAAATTGCAGCACAGGAGCTGTGCGTTCTACCTCTTTCGATTCTTAAGCATTCTGACTGAAAGGATTACCAGATGGAATAGGAATTGGAGATACCACAAAGAGCTCAGGCTATGGATAACCAAAGAAAGTGGCACAACGCCCTCGCAGAAGGTTCCAGGAGGTGAAAATGGGCAGTACACCTATTGGGATCCGGAAAACTGGATTCGAGAGCGAAAGGACATGGTCGTCATCTATGCAGATTTGGAAGAGAAGAACGTGCCAGCCTTTGCTCCCGGGCAGACTCTTTCTCTTGCACCGCGACCAGGTCAGCAAGCGCAACCTCTAGTTGGCTCTGCTGCATAAGTGTCTTACAATGGACGATTGCATGTCTGCCAGTGTTTGTGTAACATATAGCCTCTGCACTGTCCTCCTCCATTTGTTATCTTCTTTCCCCTTCCCATCCGTGTTCTTTAATCATTATATTGTCTGTGATTCTCCTTTGTTGTTATTACAGTCAGCCACCAGTATCTACCTTGAGCTGAACACTTGTACCCTTCCTTTCACGAAGTAAAGTCCCGAAGCTCGGATCAATGACAGATGATCGGAGATCAGTCAGGATGAAGGTTTGCGTCACGAATTACAATCATATCCTTCTGCTCTTCACACGCATCGAATCGAGGCATTGGCCTAGCCAACTCTCCGTTTAACACTCTTATTCCCGTGCTACCACCCCCACCCCCAGTCAGCTCGCTCGAATACACGATGCAGCAGGCGACGCCACTTCCTTTGATGTCCAGACAAGGACATGCAGGACACGTTAAGAGGTGCTTGTCAGGTCTTCCCAGCTCTCAGGTCGATTTGGATCCTTCGAAGTACGTCTTAGGCCGTGTAAAATGTCGAGAAGAAACAGACTCATATCTATGCAGACTAGCTGTGGGATTCTACTGCATTGGCAGTCTTGATCTGTTGGGATTGCTGCAGAGCAAGACCTCTGAATTCGATCGTGAAAGCTGGAGAGAATGGATCTGGGAGCAGTATACCCGTGCGTGGCTTTGAGTATCTCTTCGTTTTATAATGAGGCGTTTAGGATGTTTATAGACAATGAACATGGATCGGGTTTTAAACCAGGACCTTTCATGACTGTGCAATATCCGGAGGTGAGTTCGCGGCAATCCGTGATAGGCCGACGCGTCTTCTAAATGACTGTATTCAGAGCGATCATGGTGGTCCTCATATTATCATGACATATACTGCTCTGCTTTCCCTCGCCATTCTGCGCGATGACTTCTCGAGATTGAACAGAGCTGGGTTGGTGTCCTTCATAAGAAGCTGTCAGAAAGCAGATGGGAGGTCAGTATAATTTGCTAATGCTTCTAAAAGTGATTCTTACTGCTCTGTGATTTAGCTTCTCGACGACTACGCGTGGCGTAGAAACCGATCTTCGAACTTTGTACTGTGCCTTTTCAATAAGCTGCATGTTGAATGACTGGTCCGGGATGGATATGGCCAAAGCTCTTGCTTTTGTGGAATCTTGTAGGGTAAGTATTTGTTTATAGATTATCCGTTTTAACGACAACGACAATAGACATACGAAGGCGGATATGGGCAATCTCCTTACTGCGAAGCTCATGGTAAGCGCACAGTATCTTTCTGCTTGTGTTAGTTACTGAACACTATATCTACAAGGGGGTACGACCTATATAGCTATTGCAGCAATCCATATGGCTCCAGGAGAACACGTACGCCTCTCGCCTTTTCAACGCAAGTCGACCATACGTTGGCTTCTGCAAAATCAACATCCAGATGGAGGATTCTGTGGTAGGACGGGCAAGGAATCAGACGCATGTTATTGCTTCTGGTGTGCAGCCTCCCTTGAGGTAAGCTGGCTTCTCTTCTCTTTTCGCAGCTCGGTTCCTGACCAGCTCGCTCTAGATCTTGGGTGTCAAAGATCTTTTAGACGTCACAGCATTGAAGACATTTCTTTCGTCATGTCAATTCAAATTTGGCGGAATATGCAAGGCACCAGGGGACCTTCCAGGTTTGTTTCCCTCCTACAAAGCCATGATGTTCCAGCTCTTGACGCTGTAAAATTCAGATCCGTACCACACTTACCTTTCGTTAGCAGCGCTGTCAATATACCCTTTGGATGCGAGTTCAAATTTACACGATCCGTCTTGGAGTTTTGACCCTCTAGACCCAGTCATCAATGCAAGGAAGGATACCTCGAACTGGGCTAGGACATATATACCTGATCCATCTTCAAGACAGGAATAACGCTTTCTTCGTTGCCTTTGTAGTGTAATCAAAGTATATTATTTCTCAATATCAACAATCAAGTACGTGTATTCGAGGCCATTCAGACAGGAATCTATTGGTGCAAAGACAACGGGTCACGCTTTGAGATCGACTCCATGTAAGCCGGGCAGAGCTGGTCCCATGCGGCTATAGATTAACTCGTTAGCTTTCCGAGGATACGCATAGAAAAGTCCTGAGTTCAACCTACCAGATGGGTGAATATCGGTGGTCCATTGTTCGGGGATCTCAGCCATGATAGCACCGAAGCCACTGGAAAAGGATGAGAAAACGCGGTCAACACTGAGTGGAAAGAAACTTACATGTTGAAATGCCAATCGATGTGGCTATCGCAGATAGGGAATTTAGAGACTGTACTACTATTAAAATTCAAATGGCACATACCAATGCAACAACCAAGGGCCAGAGTTATCTGTGAGTGAGAGCGTCTGATCAGAAACTGAACCGAGGGTTATAGGATTTTAGCTGCATACCTGTAGCAAATCGAATAGTAGTGAAATCACCCAGAGCTCCAATGTCAACAACATCACGACGAGGCTAAAGAACGTTCAGCGTATGACCTTCTCAGGTAAAATATTGCATACGCACAGGGTTGACATAGTTGTAGTTGGACATGCCAGCACTGCGGACAACGTCGAAAGCGTGCTGAAATAAGTATGAGTTTCCTATAGCTCAAACAAGGGGAGAGAGAAAGCATACACCATGAAGATGGATAGGATGGCCACCACCGATGGATCCTGAAGGGTGGGTGAGTATACATAGCATTCACCATGCAAGAAGGTGCTTACCACCAGGGATGGTGATCTCAACGACCTTGTTGGGAGGCAAGTAGTAAATGCTTCCTTCGGG
>Ga0247730_1000984_pt1 | contig 17283 bp, 17 predicted proteins | sample UWRJL073202C2_FD_180959 | JGI IMG/M metagenome (GOLD analysis project Ga0247730, IMG submission 180959) | Plant litter microbial communities from Arlington Agricultural Research Station in Wisconsin, United States - UWRJ-L073-202C-2 | ecosystem: Environmental > Terrestrial > Plant litter >... | reverse complement strand
AGCATGACTTTTTAACTCCTCCTGAAGATGACTTCCCAAGTAGTGGAGGTGCTTCACCGGCGAGCGACTTCGATGCGGATGATCAGTTGCATGTTCGGCCCTCAATGCATTCAAGGGTTCCGACCAACCGCACAGTTAATTCGAGTAAAGCCAAGAAAACTGCGAGATTAGACGTAGAAGAAGATGAAAGAGTAAGACGTTATCTCGGACCAACCGGTCGGAGAACGGAGAATGTGAGAGTGACAAGCTGGGCTGACCCAAAGAGCGCTTTATCAGAACACGAACCAGGGATGGAGGATGGGGGAGGGGTAGAAGGCAATCAACCTCAATCTCGCCCACATGAAAGAGGTCACACACGTGGGGACAGTCTGCTGGGCGGCGAGCTTTACGATGAGCCTATGAGCATGGATGAATATGTTGAACCGCACAATGCGCAACCATCATTAGTGAGGTTCGTCCATGCGCTCTACGGCTCTATTGTGTTGGCTATTGCTAATTCATCGATACAGAAGACACTCGTATCACAATCTTCAGTCGATCAACGTTGAGAGAAGGATACCCCTCAATAGATTGAGAATAGATGTCAGCCTCTGTGCTGAGTTCCTGGTCCAGACTCGAAGAGAGGAACATCTACGGAACGTGGCCTTGACACTCGAGGTGTGCTATGTCGATGTAATATCTCAATTTTCTCATTGCTGACTTAATCTGGCACCAGATACTCACACATAAGCTAACAAAGGCCGCAGAGCAGTTGGAAAACGACTATCTATCACATCAAGGAGAACTATCTACTATCGCAGACTCGTCTGTATTTATCGACCTGGACAAGCTCGAGGATCGTGTGAGCAGTATCGTGAACGCCAAAGACACTTTGATCTACGAGAAAGGCATGTTCAGTCATAACGCTTTATGGGGAGCCGTAGCCCCTCATCGCAAGGCTATCTGGCGGAGTCGAGAAAAGGTTTTTGGAACTGGTGGAGCTGGAGGGAAACAGTGGCTGCTGAATGGTGGCACTAGGTATGTAGATAATCTAGGACGAACGGAGAGCGAAGCAGAGGAGGAGGAGAGGCTGTTTGCTCAGGATGAGGATGATGATGTGAGTACAAGGGAAGGTAGCGTTCAGCAAATGGAAGAGCAAGAGCCGGAACCTGTAGCGAGTGGTGGATATGGAAAGCCGATGTGGATGTTGCGAATATTTGAACGTTGGAGTGCTATTCGCTCAGAGGGGAAACCCAAGGCAGAATAGTTTACATGTAGCACCATCGCAGAATCAACCCTGATTTTAACGAACATATCTACACGATTGCGATATCCAATAATAATAACTTGAACAGTATACAAATAACAGTCCGATTATCATACATCATACATTTCTTGAAGTTGCAGTCCGTTGTCTAGGTCGTAGCAGAGGATGAACCTAGCGGGAATAATTCAGAATCCAGACTTGCGCGAAGAAAGAGAAGAGCTTACCATTTCAGTAAATACAGGGAGTAGCTTTGGGATATGATGGAGCTCTGGAGGCTTCAACGCTTGCTTGACTTTCTTGGGCTTTTTTGGTTTCGGAGGGGGCGGGCGTGATGCAGTAGCCCCGTGGTGTAAATGAGATTGCCCTCCTGTAGATCTAGATTCCAATGACATTGTGTCAGAAGATGACAAGGGGAAGGCAGGACTAGGAGGTAGCGGTTTCTGGAAAGCAGGGGAAACCACGCCCTGAGGAAGCGGCGGAACTGGAGGCGCAGAGTCCGTACTCGCTCGTCCCGCAGCTACCTTCAATGATTTCAAGGATCGCATGCTTCTTAATGAAAGGGTCCGCATACGACCTGCAGGAGGGATATCGTTGTCTTTGGGTGGGAGAGGGGGTGGAGGCTGATCATCGGCCGTCTGGGTCGACCGCCTGGCCACTACAGGGGACGATGGAGCAGAGGCTCGCCCCATCGAACGAGGTACTGTCGATGGTATGCGCGGCGTGTCATCCACACTGTCGGTTTCATCGCTGCCCGTTGTCGAATAGGTGTCATCAGTGCCAGCGTCAGAGTCCTCGTCAGAGTCAAATTCCGAATCGTCTTCCTCATCGGAGTCTTGCGCCGCCAGATCATTTGCGTCTCCCTGAATAACTTCGCCGAACGAGATTTCTCCAGCAACACCATTGAGAAGATTCTGCGTCATCTCGTCCTCTGCATCTGCTTCGCTGCCTTTCGCAGGAGCACCAAACCTCCGACGAAGCTTGTTCTCGTACATCAACTTGAGCTTATAATGATACAGGGCCACTTCGTCTACCTCTGCTAGAATTTCAGAGCGCTCCTTTCCTGTGTGAGGAAGCAGAAACTCGAGGCTGATAGGCTGTAAGAGTCCTTCGCGAACGACAGTTAGGAAAAGCTCGATCCATCGCATCAGGCTATCAAACAGCCCCTCCCCTTTGGAGTGAACTTTGTGAACGAATTGGTAAAAGGATTGTTCATGCCGTTGTACGAGACTAATGAAAGCCTGGACTGTTCTGTGAGGGTCTTCCTGTGCCACTAGTGGTAGATTAAGCAATGAGACAATAGGCCAGAACATGCAAGCTCGCTTACTTTGCTCTGTAGACTCGACAGTGCGGATGAGATCATTGAGAAAGTTCTGAAGATCGCCGATGGAATCCGCAATGCTAGCTGCCCGATACACCTGCGCCAACGGTGAGTAGAATATTGTGATGATGTCCTTCAAGAGTTCAGACGTAAAGCCCTGCAAGGGGATGCTTCGTTAGCTTAGAATGAAGAGTGTGTGTGTCTTCGTACCTCGAATATCAGAGCAATTAACTGCTGTCGATCTCTGAGCCTGGAATACAGATTCGCCAGAACCTTCAAATCCTCGTACATCCATGCATCATCGTCTTGCGGACCATCGTCGTCGTCCGAGTCGTCTAATTGCTCTCGATGTTGCATATACTGGGCATGAGACCGATGTGCACGCGCTACACGTTGCATTTGAGCCCTATTGAGAACTGGAGCTTCACCAGACCGAAGAACAATTGTGAGCAGGTTCATCTTCTCTGATTCTAGAACAAACGTTCCCATTTAGCTATCGAGTCAACGCAAGAATGCTTATCAACGTACCAGCGTCCGCCTTATACAGTTCTTGAATTTCCCGAGGAGCATAGACGAACACCCTTATTTTCTCGCATAGCATAGGGTCCTCGACTTTGTCTTTAACCGCTTCGATTTCCTGTTCTAGTATCGTGACCTCCTCTTGTAGCGATCCAGAGAACATTCTAGACACACATAGATTGAGCTTGAACATATTGTGGTGTAATGTGCCGAGCTTACCTCTGTAACAGGCTCCTTCCTCCAAAGGGCTGAGCTAGAAATAAGTCTAACAAAGCTGCAAAAAATCTTGATCTATACTTTCTGCACATGTCATTAGAAGCCTGGCTTACTTCTGATCATGCTCATAGGATTGCTAATCTTTAGAGCAGCCTTGAGCATAAAGTACGGCATTAGACCATGGATTCTCTTAAGAGAAGCAAATGTTTGAGAGGCATTGTCGGAAGCAACAAACTGCTGAAAGATAGTCGAGGCTAGACTAAGGAAGTTATGCGTGAGCAGCTGCAGCCTATCTCGGAGAAGCAAAAAAAAAAGTATAACTGACGACATGCGGGCCCACTCTAAGACAGCTTGGTAGTTTTGAGGTAGATCTCTCACATTTTCCGTCACTTTAATCGTGGCAAAGACAGTTGTAAGACCATCTGTAAAGATTCGTAAGAGACTTTATACCAGAAGCTATTGCACATAACGTACCTTTCCCCATGATATCACCTTTGACGCTCTTGACAGCGCCTCGCAGAGCTTCAACTCGACTGGCAATCTCCCTTGCGAACTGCTTTCTGCCCTCGTCCCGAATACGGTCGGCTTCCTCGCGCTGACGAGCATCTTCTCGCTCTTCCGGGGTCAGTGTCGTTGGCCCACTGAGGAGGAAGCTTTGCAACACAGGGGAAGAAGCTATGGTAGAAGACGACAGTAAAGAGTGAATGTAGGCTCGCAATGTGAGGCGGTTTTTCTCTCTCGCCAATCGTGAATTATGTGCAGGCATAGGAGCGGCAGGTGAAGAGTAGTCAAAGCTTTCAGTCCGTGATGGAGAGGGACTCAAAGGAGCTTGAACATTGACTATTGTCCTGTCTTTAGCAGGCGGAGTGGGGATCTGCTCCTCTGGATGCATCTTGTGAAGCTTCGGTCACGAAGTGAGGACAGGGTTTAGGAATAGAGAATCGAGCAACTCACCTCATTCGCCAGAGTCTTGAAATCACCATATCTCCTTGAGACATAGCGATCCTCATGATGGGATCTACGCGTCCGTATGATGAATTCTTCATGGGCTTTGCTCCTTACTCGGCCTTTATCTGCGACTGTCCTAACACTAATCACGTTGACTTCAAAGACATGATTGAGCTTCATTAGCTTCTTCATCCTCTTGCTTTCTTCTTGTTCCAGCTTCTCGAGGTCTACCTGAGTCAATCTGACCACCTCTTCCTTCTCTTGCAGCTTCGTTGCAGCACTCATAAACAGACTCAAGTTCCTTTCCACCTTCCCTAATAGTTTCAACCTGACTGCTTTCTCTGAATTCTCAGGGTTCTCGTCAAAAATAGACGTTGGGGAGAGGTTGCGGGAGAGGACGGAAGCAATGAATGGCTGCAACTTCTCAGAGTAAAAGTCTTTGGGTGCTGCAGCCATGAAAGGAAATGTGATAACAAATTGTCGGAATATGTATCGCAGGAAGGGTAACGATAATGTGGGTGCATCGCGGGGAGGCGGCGTGAATGGAGGGCCAAGGTAGGACAGCGTTGAGACGTTGCCTGGTGCAGCAGAGGTAATCGCATCGAGCTCGCGGTTGAACTGGAGCTGTATAAGGCTCTTCTTGAGGTAATGTGCTCGTACAGGGGTCAGATCCGGAGGCGGGATGTCTTCAGGGGTTTCAGAAATTGGAGAAGACACAAGAGCTGGACCTGGGGCGATGCTAGATGTATCATCTACAGTGAGAGTGGAGGGCTGTTGCGGGATATCCCTTGTGGGTTTCCTTGGTCTGGAGCGCGAGGCGGCCACACCATCCGAAGAGGAAGCCATGAGAGAAGCTGCAGACCAGAGACAGTGCATTTGGCCACAGCCCATGATGATGCGTCTACACGTGACTGACTCTCACGGTCTGAGGTCCATTGTCGAATGAACTCTTGTAGTGTGTAAAACACTTTTCTAGCCGTCCAGAAAATTTCTACGCGTGCAATTATATTCCAAGATATTTTTACATCTCAAAATAAGAAGATAAAGGTCACATATATTGAACAAATTGAATGCCTACAGCTTTCGGCTGCTTGAACTGGCAGCCTATACTATTTTGAGTATGTTTGGGTTTCGCCAAATTGCTGCATATAATCATGCTTTTTAGACCTGATCTCAAGATATTTTAGTGTAAAGTGCTCGAAGAAATGGGAGAGGTAGCATAGTGCCAGTAGCCAATGATGTCAGCTCTTACTGTGCCTACGCTTTGACATACATGCTTGGAAAGTGGCGCTATCGCTGGCCTGCCCTAGCTTGCACTGCAACCATCACTTCTCGCCTGCATTCTACTATTGCTAATATCTAACAAACTGGATCCAACGAACAAAGCTATGACCAGGCCTAGATGGGCTCTGAAAATGGAGGCAGTTATGTGGAGGCAACTCATGGGCATAGGCATGTATCTGCATCACAGTGCCAACCCAGTTTCACCCAACGCAAACAAGATCGTGAAAGCCCCTGTAACTGTCTCCCCCATTGAAGGAGAAATTGACCTTCACATTTATTTTCCCCCAGACTACGACACGGCTGATCCACCTCGGACATATCCTGTCGTAGTCAACTTCCATGGTGGAGGCTTTACTATTGGCAGTGCCACCGACGATGCCAGGTGGGCACGCGCTGTCAACGAGTACGCTGATGCTATTTGCGTCTGTGTTGCCTACCGTCTCGCCCCAGAACACCCCTTCCCCACACCTGTCGAGGATGGCGTAGATGCCGCTCTCTACCTGGTTCATCATGCAGACGAGCTCAGAGTAGACCCTCATCGCATGGCATTCAGCGGTTTCTCTGCTGGAGGAAACATGGCCTTCAGTGTGCCTATCCGATTTGCAGAAGAATACAGCCTTCGCCGCGTTAAGGGAAATCCAGAACCTATCCAAGTCGCCCCAGTTGCCATTGCGGCCTGGTATCCATCCCTTGACTTCACCGTTCCCAGAGCAGAGAGGCGGGGTACCAATGTTCGCCATGACAAGGAGATGGCCAAGTTCTTTCACGACCTGTTCGACGCTAGTTACCTGCATCCTCCGAAAGAAGTCGATCTGCACTCTCCATGGCTAAGTCCCGCCCGCGCACCAGACGTGATGGTCAAAGACTTGCCCAAGAATATCATTCTGTACGCCTGTGAGTGGGATGGGCTTCTGCTAGAGGCAGAAAAGTTCAGAGATCGGTTGAGGGCCGACTTCCCGGAGAAGAGTGTCGTGTTCAAGAAGATCCTAGGTGTATCTCATGGGTTCGACAGGTCTCCAAATCCATTGACCTGGGACCCAAAGACAGAGGCCATGTATAAAGACGTGTGTGACGAGCTGAGAATGGTATTTTACGGGCCAAAGATTGACGGGAAAATCGAGGACAAGGACCACGAAATATCCCTTCCCACCGCCCTGGAAGCTCAGCAGATTCTGTCGCATTAGTTTGGTAGAAACACACATTGAATCGTCCCAGATATGTACGCGCTCGAATGTAATAACACGCCCACATGGACCTACTATCAGTTATGTAATCACAGCCAGTGCAAAAACTGGACCGCCAATTGGACGACGCGTTTAATGCTCTAAGCTGTCATATTCGCCAGCTGAACAGGCGTTCTGAGAAGCGTCTGCTCAGTTATTGCTCCGTGGCTGCACGTCTCGGTATGTCTGCACGCGACCTAACTAATCACAATAACATTGCTCACCGTGTAAACCAGGATGCCTGCACCAAGTGCATTCACCGACATTGATGCTCAGAGCATCGTCGCTGGGCTTACTTTACATTTCCTCAGCCCCACGACATTATTTTTTGACTTGGAGGAACCCCGTTCTACGTTCTCTGTCTACCCAATGTTCCACCCACTCTCCACACAGAGGAAGCGTCGACGGCAGCCGCCTTCGCCGTCACCAGAGCAATGTAGCTGGCTTGAAGCACTCAACAGACAAGGCATTTACTCGTACACCCGAGATGGAGGACTTCTTTGTCAGAAAACAACCTCCGTACCCGTTTGGTCGTTCTTTGAGCCCCCCTCCCATCCCACCACTCTATGGGGGCAAATATCGAGACGAGACAGGCTTCGCCGACCCTCCAGCGAAGATGTACCGGTATCGTGCATTGCGAAAACACCACTCCAATCATGCAACTACTCCCTCTCAACGCGTCCAGGACGTTGGCGACATGGTATATCCCAACGAAGACGTTTTCGACTTCTTTTGCATCAAGCGAATACCTCTTCCAAGTCAACGCTACTATGCCTATCTCCATATCATCGGTAGCACACAGAGTGAGGCGGATGCCTGGGCAGCCTATTCTTTCGTCATGAAGGGGTTCCCTTCCGTTCTTGGTCAGCCTCCAGTACCCTTTCCCTACCTTCATCGCCTTTGTCGTCTTCTCGCAAGCAGATACCCCAAAAACCACACGACCCATATTCGTCTGTTACAGGTGATGTATAATATTTATAGTCACGGAGGACAGTTGAAGCTCTTTGAGTGGAATGCTCTGTTAGATTGCACGGTCAGAGGGTGGAAAACAGTACAGCTGGTGGACTTTGATAGAGCGTTGGACCTATTTCATGACATGACTACAGGCAACCCACCTGGATTCACGCTCTTTCCCGACCGATTCCCGCATTCCTACGATGCCCTTCCCCAGCCCATGCAACCCGACATTTACACCTACACTACTCTGCTTAATATCGCCGTAATGTCGCACTCGCGATCCTCCATTCAGCAAGCTTCGGAGATGCTGGATGCAAGCGGAATCGTTCCGTCTCGTATTACACATCTTACATTGCTGAAACACTTCACGAAGGTCCAACATCTACATAGCATCAGGGTCACCTTGCAGAAACTGTCCCAGCAAGGCCACGCCCTTGGTCTTGATGGGGTCAACGCCGTGTTGTGGGCTCTATTCCATTGCGATAGCGTGGACCTTGCCCAAAAAGTCTACCAGGTTCTTCGACATGCTCTTCCCGCAGCAGAATCTCATGAAGATGACTTTGGCCGTTTATTATCTGACAACGAGTTGGGTATGCTTCGCCAACAGCTCGTTGAAGAGTCGATTAGCATTGCACCCCTCATGCGCCCCAACGCAATCACATTTCATACTATGATACAAGGTCTGGCATACCATGGCCGGTTCGCTGCAGCGATTCGTGTGCTATCGGACATGATGGGTTCTACCAACACCGATCCGGGAGCTTCCCTTGAGCGAGTCGATGGAAGTGCTGTGGAATACCCAACTTATTCAATGTCGTTTCCAGTGTTTCGAGCCTTGTTTCTGGGATTTTCGCGCCACGGCGTCCCTGTCCCTCAAGAACCCAGCGATAGCAGAGATGAGACATCGTGGACGTTGAAGAGCCTGCGTGCCGTGTTTGACCTCTTTGTAGACATGGGGAGTGGAAGCCGCCTTCCCAGACCGTTGGCATATTGGATCATGGTCGCTTTTGACAAGACGAGCAAGCACGATGTCGGTCTCTTGAGAGATGTGTGGACGGAGATGGAGCTAGCGTTTCAAGTTTCTCTGGGTGGGAGGAATAATCGGTTAAGGACATTGAAGGCAATCCTGTTCACCAATGGTTCTCGCAAGTACATCAAGCGTCATGGATTCAGGAAGCGTCGTCTGCACGAACACAAGAGTCATGAATCTTGAAATAAATTATGTACATAGGGTCTCCCTAGAAGTCAATTATACAAAGCTTTCTCCTTGCTCGTTCTTGATCATTGTTTGCTCTGTCTCCATGCAAGGTATTCCTCCCATGTCGCAGAACATTTCTTGCTTTGGTATCTCCGGAGTCTGATACTCTTCCTTAAATCTTCAGTAATTGCTCCCGTATAACCCGACTTCTCTATCGCACTGTCTACAGCTTCCAACTTGCTCCAACCCTGCGCTGGAATAACGTCTGGCAAATAGGTAGCAGAATAAGACTGCCGCTTGTGAGCGAATGAAATCCGGATGCCGTGTACGCCGATAGTCCAGTCCATGTACGAGGAAGCATCCTCAAAGTCAGTCAACAACGAGATACTGTGGGCGAGGATGCTTAGTATAATCGTCTATTATCCAAGAAACAGAACGTTGTCACGTACTCGCACTCTAGAGACTCGAGCTCTGATCTCGAGATCTTGCTGAATCGCGTGTCCTGAAAGGCGCTTACGAGGGCATAATCTGCTAGCCCTTCGTGTAAGGGCATAGCCGAGAAGTTACCGATGCAGCCTCGCAGCCTGATACCTCGTCCAGGCTTGTGGATGTTCCAAGTGACGAACAGAGGACTATGCTTTCAATTAACGCAAGCCAATCATTTCTGGCCCAACGTACTAATCGTCATTGGGAAACTCTGGAGCGAGGCGACTTGTATTCGGGACAAGAGCGCAGTAAAGAGTGTCAAAGGCATAAAAGCAGTGCTCTGGAATGCAAACATTGGACTCGTCTTTGCCAGACATCATGGTAGTACCGGACTAAGATTCGCTACTTCACTCAAGCAGTCCGAATTCAGTAATGTCAACCATGTTGATAATTGATGGGAAGAGCCCAAGTAGATAACGCGAAATATTTGCTAAAGATAAAGTACACGGCAAGAAAGAAATCGGAACGGGTAATATGGGCGTTAACGCGTGTGGGATGTTTATGTACAGTGTTATAAGATAAAATGGGCTGGCGTTTGACATGTATGCCTTACACATTGACAGTCAATGTACGAAATTCGATAGCAGAACAGAGCTGGAAGATGGGAGGAAAGCGAAAGGACAGAAGCACAGAAAGGAATGACAGACTGGATACAGAAATATGGCAAACGAGTGGCACAAGCAACGACCAGCGCGCCAAAACTTCAACAACAGCTCCAACTGCCGGTAATGGATCGCTTTGACTTTTCCATCGCCTCTTCTCTCTCAGCTTGAGCAGACCATGTCGGCGTCGGAGGTGAAGATAACATGACGCTATCTCGCTTCTTCTCTTCGTTTTCCTGCTCTATGGAGTCCTTACGCGCAATGATGGCTGAGATCAAATGGTCGAACAGGTCATCGATTCCTGAGCAGCAGCACCGTGTCAGAGCATGGAGTAGTATGCACATGGAGAGACTAACCTTGTTCAGTCGCCGCAGACACTTCAAAGAGTTGCATTCCCTTCTCGAGTCCCCACCCTGGCGAACCGTCATCCGCGGCATCGGTGTCGGCATCTTCGTCAGCTTCATTGAGCCTGTCGTGCTCGTCATCTGTCATCTCGTTCCAGCCGCCTGTAATGTGTGACCTGAACCGAGGTGGCTGAGGTCTAGCAGTCCTGCCGGTACTTGTGGCTGTGGTATTCGACCGCACTAGTGAAGCTTGGGGGTGCTGGCGGGACGAAATCACTGTAGACTTGCTCCGCGACGGTCTGCCTTGAAACGAAACATCCAGATATGCGCTCGTTTGTTGCACAGGAGGTTCAATGGGGCTGGTTGGCGGCGACCTAGCGCTGAGGCTCGGAAACGAAGTGAACCTCGGGCGAATGTAAGATAGCGCAGTATGCTCCGGCAAAGGCTCAGGCGCCAGGAGTTGAGGGGGAGGAAACCATTTGTGCAGGGAGGTGCGAGCCAGATCCTGGCTGACTTGACGGTGGCGATGGAGGTCAGCTTTCGATCCAACAATGTAAATGATCAGGTCGGGGGAACAATTCTTCCGTAGCTCTGTTATAGCAATTTGTGTCAGATGGTGGCATGAGTAGCGTCGAAAAGTTTGTGTACCTTCTAGCCAGCCTCGTACATCCTCAAACGTGGATACATTCGTAATGTCATACAACAAGAGAGCTGCATTTGCACCTAAGGGATACGAATTTGAGTAAACCAAACTGATGTGCGGAACCAGCGATATCTACCTCGATAGTACATGGGTGCCTGCAAGGACGGCAGTCAGTGACAAGGTCGCAATGCGCGAGCACTTGAGCCAAGGAACGCACCATACTACGGAATCTTTCTTGGCCTGCAGTGTCCCATAATTGCAGCCTGACTTTCAAACCCTGTACAGAGACTTTCTTGGTCACGAAGAACGCGCCACTGGTGGAGGTCATATTCTTCGGGTCAAATTTGTTCTGAGTATACCTCTGGAGTAGGCTCGTCTTGCCAACACCTGGATTGAACCGTTGTAAGTGCCCCGCACGCAAGAATGAGCATAAGCGTGTCAAACCTGAGTTGCCCATTACGACAATCTTGCTATCAAGGCCCTGTTCATATCGAGATCGAGTGTAGGGGTCCATGAGTGAACAAAGCGCGACCAAATCCGTGATAATAATGCTTAAGCGTGAAGACGTGTTCTAGGAAGTGGACGTGACGTGCGTCCTGAAATCGTGAGTCGTTAAAGAGCGCCAACAAGTTTTGGCCCAACAGCCGCAAGGGCTTGGTGGTAGTAGGAAGGAAAGAACGAATGTTGAAGCTGTGGCCTAGCACAAGAGCTGAATACGGAAGTTCCGAAATCTCAGGGTGAATTAGCGGCACACGTGGTTAAGCATCTCCGTATCGCCAGATTAACAAGTCTGCATTTCTGACAGTCATTCCACACCGCAGCTCCCATATCACGGATCGCATCCTCAATCGAGACAAAAAAAAACATGATTATCTTGCATAAGTCATCGCCATATGGATTTTTTTATGTACTTGGAAGGGGGGCATGACAATAAGATTGCAGATAATATATCTACTCCTGTGCAATGACTGGGAACTCGAACACCACATCCTTGCCAGTCAGGCGGCGGTAAACGGAGGAGAAGGAGTCAAGCTTGTACTCGAGTGATGTTTGGTCCTTTGAGTCAAGGTAGCTGTGCGATGACAATAAACATTTGAGCGTGGATGAAACGAGCATGAGTAGACTCACACTTTGAGGAGTTTTGAACCGTCAACGGCAACGCGAGTGCGCTTTCCAACAATCTCAGATGGGAAAACAAGATCCTCTAATATCCTCTCGTGGACGTTGGTCAAAGTCCTGCTACGAGGACGCTTTTGCTGGACACGGGAAGTACGGGTGGGCTTTCGCAGGATACGGCGCTGGGCAACAAATACAACATGACGATCTGAGAACTTCTTCTCAAGTTCACGGGTAAGTCTACAAGGATGAGCTCATCAACGTCGATGTTACAGTTAAATGTGGATCACATAAAGTGTACGCACCTTTGCTGGAGTTTACGGAATGCCTTCAGCTGGGGAACAGGTACAAAGACAACAATGGCCTTCTTGCCACCTCGTACGTCAACTTCACGAGCAGCGGAGATCTGCAGGGGCCTAAGCTCAGACTTGAGATCCGCGACGTTGTTCTCCAAATCAAGCAGAGCCTGAGCAATGCTAATCTCGGTCTCGTCGGGGGCTCCGGATGGGGCGTTTGCGGTACGGAGGATCTTGTGGTTGACGGACATCTTGATGTGAAGCCTGGAGGGATGAAGGTCAGCACCAAAGTCCTTGCAACGTTATCCGGGTGCCCAAATGCATGCATCCAGCCTAAATCTCCATTCTTTTTGCTCGTTACTCTCTCATAGCGCCCTCCGAAAGCCTGAAGATGCGTTTGGCCATAGATTCTGCTCACCTGGTGCTGTGATTAGCCGTTCCTTGTCTTGAATCGCCTGGGTGGACTGGTGTTAGTGCTCTTGCGGCCTGATCCAAACGTGGGAAAATGACTCTTGCCGCTTCGCGGCCGGCATCAAAGCGTTTCCTCATTAGAACGTCCTTATAGATCCTGCACGCTTCAATTTAACAAGTTCCTCTTGTACATTCAACTACTACTTATTGGTTTTGTAGTCATTAATCCACTGCTTTTCTATATCACCCTTCGGAAGGACAACAAAATGCAGAGCTCCATCTCTCAGCTCCAGGCCATCTTTGGGTTGATCATCTTTCGCCTTTGCAGCCGCAAATACGTCTCGCAATGTCATCTTCTTTCCCACTTTGAGCAATCTCTTCGCCCCAGTAATCGCATATATGTTAATTTTCCCATCAACATAGTCCCCCTTTTTATCCCATTCCGGCCGGGCAGCTTTAGGCGGGAACATGCGCTCTATGTGAAGGCCTAATGGCGTAGTTTCAACATATTCTGATATCACATCGGAGGTCGCATATTGAGGATAGAACCAGAAGACCGGGAAAATGAGCGTGCTATTAGTCGGGTCTCCCGTGTCAAAGTGTGGATTGTACGGATTTTGTGAGGATTCTGGATTTGGCACTACGATTATGTTTCGCTCCTGCCAAAACATGTAGTGAGCGTATGCATAGAAGGTTAGGAGGGAGTCGTACCTTGTATGCAGCTATTAGGTGTCTGTCCTTTCTCAGCTGCGCTTCTATTCGTTCTTTCTTCTTAGCCTCCTTCTCGTCTTTCGTAGCCTTGAGCTCGCGCGCCTTCTTCAGGATATTCGCGATGCTCGGATTCCTAGGATCATGAGCAAGACACCGTTCACAACAGTCGATGGCTTCTTCAAATTTCTCCAGGGAAGTCAAAGCAGAGGCCGAGCGATAGTATGCTTTCGAACATTTCGGGTTGGCAGAGATCGCTGTCGAGCAGTCGCGCAGAACAGATCCATAGTTTCCTTCACAGGGAAGAGCAGTTATTCAGTCGCATCCAAGTATTTTTCGCTGCAAGAAGTCTCACTGAGCTCTAAATTGCAAGCCGCACGATTACAGAGCAGTGCTTCCAATACAGCGGCATCTGTGGGCTTTGCATCTATGCCCTGCGTATAGAAGCCTAGAGCTTCCCGAAACCGCTTTCCCTTGTAATATTCATTGCCTTGCTCCTTAAAGTTCTTCGCGAGTTCTGAGTTTTTTGAGCCAAGGCTTAGAAATCCCGCAATGCCTCAACGTACCGTCTGGACTACCTTCGTGAACTAAACTTTGCAAAGCGGCTAAAGTGGGATTCTCGCTCGGATCCTCTGGCATTGTTTGCATAAATAGTGGCACATTGTTTAGATCAGAAAGCTTTTTATCCAGCTCTCCTTTAGACCTTTCGGCGGGACCAATCGGAGCAGTCATCGTGGTGGTAAAACGTAGAACGTAGGTAAGAGTGATGGTTAGTGACGGCGAGTTCCAAATTAGGCAGTTCCGGCAGACTCCGTAAACTCTTCCACCTCAACCACCACAATGCCTAGTCTTCAGAGGACTATCCGTAGCATATACCGCGTAGGAGTCAAGGAATGGTGGAGACAATTGCAGTATATTGGAGATGCCAAGTCTGGTCGCCTTGTGGGAACAGATCAGTGCGTAAACCCACCTGGAGACCTTTCAGTGGCTGACATGGGTCTTGTAGGTTTGGTAACAGATATTTTGAGAATATGAACGCAGAGGAGGAGGTTCCCGGTATGCTTTGCGCCGAATAACATACCTGCTCTTAGCTTACGAGTCTTCTTAGGTCGTCACCGATGGGTCGACTACTCTCAGGTGCGTTTGACCACGAGTTCCATTCAGTGCGAAAACACTGACATTTCTTGTTAGCATTACTATCATGCGTCCCAAGTTCCTCCTGAGTGGCACTCATGGATCAGCCACATCCGCAAAGACCCACCAACTGAGGACGCCATCTTGAAAGCTTCTGTCCAACCGTGGCAGCAGGTATGTCTTATAGCTATGTATGCATGCAAAGCTCTCACGTAGACTCGCCAGCCTTGGACGGAAAATTTGACTGGAACTCGTGGAGCTTATAAGTCGTACAATACAGCTGCCCCCAAGGTTTATGCATGGGAGCCTAAGACTGCTCCTCGCAAGTGATCTAGAGAATGAAATAGATTTGTTCCTCTTTTACTTCCTCATGAGAGCGTCAGTCACATATTCTGCTATGGCTAAGGAGGACGTCAGCCCAGGACTCTCAATCCCTAACAAACTGACCATCGGGCATCCCCCTGCTTTGTCGACTCGGAATAAGAAATCCTGGAAACTCCCTGCTGGTCCTACCAGTTTCGGACGGACTCCTACATAGTCTGGTTGCAACCCTTCTAGCTGTACTCCTGGCAGATACTGGCTAACAGACTTCTGAATCTCCTTCATTCTACTATCGTCGGGAACGAGATGCTTCCACCAGAACTCTGTGGCATCTTCTTCGTTAGACGGAGGTGCTATGAACTCTATATCTGGTCCAAATTTGATGTTCCCATCCATGTCCAGTGTCAAGTGCGTTCCAAGGGACTGGAACCCAAAACCATGGGTCTCTGACCGGGTGTCTGGGCAAGGATAGATGAGGCGGGACACCTTGGACACGCCGGGACCTTTGTATGATGCATATGAGCCTTTTGCATAATACATAGGTATCCTTTCGTCTTTGGGAAGCAACGCATTGACGATGAGAGGTGCTGAGAGACCTCCACAGTTATAGACATTGCGGGCTAATAGCGCGTCTCCTTCACTCGAGTCTCCTGTGACAAGCTGAACCACCCATCCCTGCTCCTTTTGGTCGGGTGAACGATCAACTCGTACAACACGCGTCGAGTAGACCAGGTTACCGCCCTCAGAATCCAGTACATCTTTCTCAAGATTCTCCATGAGAGAATGCGAATCCACGATGCCAGTAGTGGGACTCCAAAGAGCAGAGACAATATCTTTGCTGAGGTCTGGCTCCATTTCTCGCGCTTCGTCGCCCGAAATAAGCGTTGTGGGCAATGGTGCACCAGATGCAGAAGAGCCAGGTGGCCAGACTAGTTTACGAGACTTGTTGTGAAGGTTCTCAATGTACGCTTGTTGCCCTTCCGTTGCTACGACGAGCTTCCCGGTACGTTTAAATGGAACGGCATGCTGTTCACAGTGTGAATACAAGAGTTCTCTCCCGCGTAGACAAAGGCGTGTTTTCAGCGAATCTGGAGGATAGTATAGCCCTAGTAATACCCAGAGTCAGCGTGATCACTTTCGTGTTCGATTGAAGGAACCAACCAGAGTGAACAACTTCGGAGTTGCGCGAGCTACCAAACAATGGTGAATACTAGAACAGCGAACGGTTGCATGGGGGCATACCTAGTCTCGTTTCCAAAATGAGAGTGCTTCTCGACGAGATAGGTAGACTGGTTGGGAAACAGTGAACATAGTCTTTGGGCAAGAGCAAGCCCGACAACACCTAGTCGATTCCATGTCAATGAACGTCAATATCCCCACTGTGTTTCAGATGCTCACCTCCTCCAATAACGAGATGGTCAATCGTGAACTCAGGAGTCTAAGTTCAATGATGTGAGGTTGACTGGCTATTGCAATTGGTGAAACATTGCGCACTTTATACCTGAAGCGTCCACTAGCGTTCAATGCCGCTGTTAGCCCTCGTACGGGTGCGGACATGGTTGTAGTGGGAGGAACACGTTCAAGAGTTGAAGGATGATTTAAAGTGAAAAGAAATCGGACTTGAGCTCCGAAATGTACTATTTGTGCGCCATGCAGGTCCGCGTACAACCGATTCCACGATACACTAATTACAGAAATAGAACAATGAGGTAACAGTATTGGTAACTACAGGCCACTCGGAGAAAATCGAAAGTAATAAAGAGATAAAAGACGTCGAAAGCGAAAGGAAAGTCTTTACAACCGAAAAGGAAACATACGCTTCACTAGTCCGCAAAAAGTACATGCTTGTCTGTGCTTTCCAACCAAGCTCGAAGGTCGTCGTTGTCAGAAAGCCCGACGAGTTCGTTATTGTTCAAACTGTCCCTGTATCTGAGCTGCGACACCTCTCCACCCAGCCGCGCCTGCACCTTGTCCATCAGTTCTGCATGTGTCACCTTGGGATGAACACGGATAGCAATCAGGTCGTCTGAAAGACGATCAAAGATTTTGATTTTGATGAATGCAGTTTGAGGGTTCGCAGCCGAGATCGGAGGGTTGTTGAGTGTATGAGTTGTAGCAGTAGAATGTGATCGACTTCGCCCAGAAGGCGCAGAACCTGATGGCCGTACAGAGGAGATAGATGAAGAAGACTGAGTGTGCGATTTGCCACTGCTGCTGGAATGCCACTTCGGAGGGTAGTCACCGCTCTGAGGCGTGCTTGAACGCTCCGAAGGCGAATTAGTGCGGGACAAAGATGGTTGAACTCGTTGAACA
>Ga0247730_1000983_pt1 | contig 17290 bp, 16 predicted proteins | sample UWRJL073202C2_FD_180959 | JGI IMG/M metagenome (GOLD analysis project Ga0247730, IMG submission 180959) | Plant litter microbial communities from Arlington Agricultural Research Station in Wisconsin, United States - UWRJ-L073-202C-2 | ecosystem: Environmental > Terrestrial > Plant litter >... | reverse complement strand
GAGGCTAATCGACGACACTGGCCGCAGCAGGTCGGCAATCGCATCAGCCGCCGGAGTCTGACCCTGGCTGAGGCTTTCCCGCAGGCCACGGACCTTGACGACCATCTGTCCAAGCTGCTGAGCCTGTTCTTCAAGGGCGGATTGATGGGCCGCCAGCGCCGGCTCCAGACAGCGCCGATCGCCGCCAAGCACGCTCGCCACTTGCGTCAGGCTGAGACCGAGCGCGCGCAGGCCGGCAATCTCTGCCGCGCGCTGCATCTCCAGCGGGCCATAGGTGCGCCAGCCGGCGGATGTCCGGACCGGCGTTACCAAGCCCCGCTGCTCGTAGAGCCGGAGAGCCTTGGGCGAAATGCCGAGTCTTCGGGCGGCATCGGATGCATTCAGAAATTGTGCGGAGGACGTCACGACTCACCTCGTTGCTGTTGACCGCCATCCTTATCGGCCCAGCCCCAAGGGCCGGGTCAACCACCAATTTTTTATGGGCGCTAAATTTTCGCACAGCATCAGAGCTTGGGAGCCTGGAACTGGAGCTTGGAGCTTGGAGCTGGGAGCTGGGAGCTGGGAGCTGGGAGCTGGGAGCTGGGAGCTGGGGAAAGCGCACATGCAAAAGCCGCCTGCAACGATCTGCTGCAAGCGGCTTTCAATTTTCAATCTTTTCTCCGCCTCCCTGGCAACCGGGCAGCGATGGCGTTTCCCGCGACTTAGTTCAGCCGCGTCTTCACTTCACCAAGCGCGCTCTGGAACAGCGCGTCACTGGAACCCTTGTCCAAACGCTGGGCCAGCACAGCTTCGGTCGCGGCGATCGCGAGGTCGACGGCGGCCGAGCGCACGGCGGCGACGGCTTCGACTTCGGCCTGCTTGATCTTCTGTTCCGACAGTTCGTTGCGGCGAGTGACGAATTCCGCGGTCTTTTCGCGGGCATCTGCGGTCAGCATCGCGGCTTCGCGTTCGGCGGCGGCAACGATTTCGGCCGCTTCCGCTTCGGCTTCCTTGCGCTTCTGCTGGTATTCGGCCAGCAGCGACTGGGCTTCTTCGCGCAGGCGCTTGGCTTCGGCAAGCTCGTCACGGATATTGTCGGCGCGCTCGTCGAGCGACTTGCCGATCATCGCCGGCACCTTGAGATAGGCGATCAGCACGAAGAACAGCAGCAGGCCGATAAAGGCATAGAATGTTGCGTCGAATGCCATGGATCAGGCCTCCTGCTTGACCGAGGCAGCGGTGACCGCGGCCTGAATCTCGTCCTTTGAAACCTTCGTCGGCACCAGCGCTTCGACGAGGGTTTCGGCGGTGTCGGCGGCAATCGTGCCGACTTCCTGGAAAGCGGCGGCCTTGATTGCGTTGATCTTGACCTGGGCGGCTTCGATCTTGGCGCTCATTTCGGCTTCGATGGCGGCGCGATCGGCGGCAGCCTTGGTCTTGGCGTCTTCGCGGGCGGCAGAGCCGATGCGGCTGGCCTGCGAGCGGGCGACGGCCAGTTCCTTTTCATAGGTCTCGATGGCCGCGTCGGCTTCCGCCTTCAGCTTGGCCGCGTCGTCCAGGTCGCGGGCGATGCGATCGTGGCGATCGTCCAGAATGCTGCCGACCCGTGGCACGATGACTTTCTGCATCAGCACGTAGAACAGCGCAAACGTGATCACCAGCCACAGGATCTGCGACGGGAATGTGGTGTGGTCGAATGGCGGAAAGACAGTGGATTCGTGAGCAGCGCCGGGCGCCACGGCCGTTTCCGAATGGGTTTCGCCGACAGTCGGCGTTGACTGGGCATAGGCCGCGGTCACAAACATGCTCACCTCCAGGTGTATGCAAATGCAAAGGATCACGGAGTGCCATCGGCGCCCCGTGATCCATAAACTTCAGCTGTTATTAGACAGCGAAGAGGAGCAGGAGAGCGATGAGCAGCGAGAAGATGCCCAGAGCTTCCGTAACGGCGAAGCCGAATACCAGACGGCCGAACTGGCTGTCAGCGGCAGACGGGTTGCGCAGTGCGCCGGAGAGAAAATCGCCGAAGATACGGCCGAGGGCAAGGGATGTCCCTGCCATGCCGAGGCATGCCAGACCTGCGCCGATGTACTTTGCTGCTTCCGCTTCCATGTGAAACTCCTTCGAAATGGTTGTTATGCGGCTGATAGTTGGCAGGCGGCCTGATGCGGCCGGTGCCAGCGACTGTATTCCCTTAGTGGCTTCCACCGTGAACTGCGTCATTCAGGTACATGCAGGTCAGCACCGCGAAGACATAGGCCTGCAGGAAAGCGACGAGGAATTCGAGACCGGTCATGGCGACCGTCATGATCATCGGCAGAATGGCACCACCGATGCCGAGCGCGCCGAGTGCACCCATCGAGCCGACGAAGCCGGCGAACACTTTCAGCGTGATATGTCCGGCCAGCATGTTGGCGAACAGACGAACCGAAAGGCTGATGGGGCGGGACAGGAAAGAGATGATTTCGATCGACGACACCAGCGGCAGCAGCGCCATCGGCACGCCGTCCGGCGCAAAAACCTTCAGGAAGCCAAGACCGTGCTTGTAGAAACCGTAGACGATGACCGTGCCGATGACGAGGCAGGACAAGGCGAAGGTGACGATGATCTGGCTGGTGATGGTGAAGAAATACGGCACCATGCCGAGCAGGTTCGCGGTCAGGATGAACATGAACAGCGTGAACACGAAGGGGAAGAACTTCATGCCGTGACTGCCGGCGCCTTCGCGCAGCATGCCGGCGATGAATTCATAGGACATTTCCGCCAGCGACTGGGCGCGGGTCGGAATCAGCGAGCGGCTGGCGCTGGCGAAATACAGGAAAGCCGAGGCAACGGCGACGGTCGCGACCATGAACAGCGAGGCGTTGGTAAAGGAAAAATCCATACCGCCGAGCTCAATTGGTACAATCTTCTGAACCACGAATTGATGGGTCGGATCGTTTGCCACCGCTACCTCTTTCCTGTTGCCGCGTCGCGGCCACTGCCATTCACTTCAAAAGGACTACACCGCTTAGGCGCCGTCCTTTCCACCCGTATTTTCATTGCTTCCATCTTTGCCGGTCTGCGGCTGGGCCACAACCCCGATGGAGCGCAATACATTCAATATCCCGGCCAAAAAGCCCAGAAGGAGCAGAATAATCAGCCCCCAAGGCCCGGTTCCGGCAAAACGGTCCAGCAGATAGCCCAGCATGGCGCCGACGAGGATTGCGGAAATGAACTCGGACGACAGCTTCATTGCCTGAGCAAAACCTCTGCGGCTTTCCTCCGACTGCCCCGCCTTCGCCGTCTCTTCCGCAGCCTCCTTGCGCACCACTGCCAGTTCGGCAGCCAGGCGCGCGCGGCGCTGTTCCAGACTTTCGTTGGGATGATCCGTCATGCTGCTCTCCCCGCCTGTCCCCGCCTCCGACCCGGTTATAACCGGGCTTCTACGGACATACAAACGGCAGGTTCGCACCTTCCGGCCCGTTTTGAAGTCGGCCGCAACATAGTTTTGGAGACTCTCATAGTCAAGGCATTGAGAGGGGACTATTCAGAACAAATTAATCCGGAGAAAACAGAGGCTTAGCGAGAGATTGCGGTTTACCGTAAAAACGTGCGTCCAGAATCCGTGATCGGTCTGCCGCAAAGCCGCCTTTTTTGGGGTATCAGCTCCAGCCGCCGCCGTATGTCCGATAGAATACATGCAGGCCGATCCGGCCGACCTTCTTCATCGTCGGCGCCCAGTTTGGGCGTACATAGACGGCGTGATAATGCGTGGCGGATCCCACTTCCGGTAGCCAGATCTTTCCCGCCGTCACCGCCATCGCCACGTCGCGCGCGGTTTTCCAGTGTTCGGCCGAATTGATCCGGTCTTTGATATTGTCGCAGGCAAAGGAGAACTGGCAGCGATTGCGCCAGTCTTCGTTCTGATAGACGACGCCGCAAATGGTTTTTGGGTAGGCCGGGTTGCGCACGCGGTTGAGGATGACCTGGGCAACGGCCGCCTGTCCCTTGACGCTCTCGCCGCGCGACTCGAAATAGATGCCCGAGGCCAGGCATTGCTGTTCGGCCGGCGAAAAAGCTTCGGCCGGCAATGCGGTGGCAGCCCAGGCATGATCGTCCGGGCTGATTTCCGGAATGAAGCGACCGGCTTCCGGCTGCGGTTTCAAAATTGCATCGAACGGTGATTCGCGCGACAGGTCGGGCGCTGCCGGCGCGTAAGCCGTAGCAAGAATGTCGGCAGTCTTGCTGGTGACCAGTTCTGCCAGCATCAACGGCAGTCTGGAGTCCGGCTTCTCCTCGGACTTGCGGTAATAGAACATCGCCAGTTCGACCGGCTTGTCCTTTTCCCGGATTTTGGAAAACGCGGTACGTTCGGTGCGGTCGGCGGGCAGGTCGGTAATGGCGCTCGTGCGTTGCAGGATCGAGCCGGCGGAAAAGGCCTTGGGCGGCTGCATCATCTCGACGGCGACCACCCGCCCCTTCTTGTCCTTCCGGTTGACGCGCTCCTCGTCGCTACGCGGGTCGTGCTGCTTGGTGTCGCCGGTAAAAGCGATCTTGTCTCCGTTCGGAAGCTGCATGCCGGCGTCACCCGCTTCGGCAAATTGCAGTTCGGACTTGTGGATCGAGCCGGCCGGGGAATCCGTCAGCACCATCCGCCACTGCTCGCCCTCGCGATCGAGACCGGCAAGCAGGCCGGCCAGATCGGCATGCGCGGCAAAGCTTGGAAAAGCCAGCCAGGCGGCAAGGCCGAAGACGACGGGCGTGGTCCATTTTTCAATCGAAAAAGAGGACTTGCGACGCTTGAGATTGTTCGAACGCAAAACTGGAAACCCCACACAGACAGTTCATATGTTGGGGAAATAATGTCTCATTAACCTTGATGCATGGTTAACACGAAGCCTGACAGGCAGCTTACGCTGTTAAACAGGACGCTAAAACGCAGATCGCCGGCATGGCTGCCGGCGGTGCTCACTTGCGCGTATCGTGCCGGCCGTCAGATAATGACGTGCGAGCCCAGCTCGACCACGCGGTTTGCCGGCAGCCGAAAATAGTCGGACGGGTCGGTCGCGGCGTTGGCGAGGCTGATATAGAGGCGGTCCTGCCATTGCGGCATGCCGGACTTGGCGTCCGGCACCAGCTTGCGGCGGCCGAGATAGAAGGAGGTCGACATGATGTCGAACTTGAAGCCGGTTTTTCGGAGATGCGCTAAGGCCTGCGAAACGTTCTGGGATTCCATGAAGCCGAAGCGCAGCTCGATCAGCACGAAGCGTTCCGAGAGTTGCTCCATGTGGTAGCGCTGGGCGAGCGGCGTGCGCGGCTGGTTGATGGTGCGGATCGTCAGGATGACGTTCTTTTCGTGCAGCACGTGGTTGTGCTTGATGTTGTGCAGCAGGGCCGCCGGCGCCGATTCCGGATCGCTGGTGAGGAAGATCGCCGTGCCGGGAACAAGCACCGGCGCGTGCTCGCTGCGGCGTTCCACCGACTTGATGAAGGCGGGCAGCGGAATGTCGGTGTGACGGGTTTTTGCAAACAGGATCGCCGAGCCGCGCTTCCAGGTCCACATGATCACGGTAAAGACGATCGCCATCAGCACCGGGATATAGCCGCCGTCATGGATCTTCAGCATGTTGGCGCCGAGGAACACCAGTTCCAGCAGCAACAGCGGCAGTAGCACGACGGTGGCGGTCGGCAGCGACCAGTTCCAGCGCTTGCGCACGAATTCGAACGACATGAAGGTGGTGACGACCATCGCGCCGGTGACCGAGATGCCATAGGCGGTGGCGAGCGATTCCGAGCTGCGGAACGCCAGCACCAGGGCGATGACGCCGAACAGCAGCAGGGTGTTGACCGAGGGCAGATAGATCTGCCCGGTATTGGTTTCCGAGGTGAAGCGGATTTCCATGCGCGGCAGGTAGCCAAGATGGATCGCCTGGCGGGTGAGAGAGAAGGCGCCGGTGATGACGGCCTGGCTGGCGATGATGGTGGCGAAAGTGGCGAGAATCACCACCGGCAGCAGCGCCCAGGTGGGGAACATCAGGTAGAAGGGATTGGCCATTGCTTCCGGGTGTTTGAGCACCAAGGCGCCCTGCCCGAGATAGTTTAGCGTCAGCGCCGGAAACACCAGCAGAAACCAGGCCCACTGGATCGGCCGGCGGCCGAAATGTCCGAGATCGGCATAAAGCGCCTCAGCGCCGGTGACTGTCAGAAACACCGCGCCGAGAACGACGATGCCCAAAAAGGCTTCCGACCACATGAACATGGCGGCATTGACCGGGTTGAAGGCGGCGAGAATTCGGAAATCGTCGGAAATATGGGCGATGCCGGCAAAGCCCATCACCAGGAACCAGACGACGGTGATCGGCCCGAAGAATTTGGCGACGGCAGCCGTGCCGTGCGACTGGATGACGAACAGGGCGATCAGGATGCCGACCGAGATCGGGATGACATAGGCATCGGCGGCCGGTGTCACCAGTTTCAGGCCTTCGACCGCCGACAGCACCGAGAGCGCGGGCGTGATCATTGCGTCGCCGAGAAACAGGGCAGCACCGATCAGGCCGAGCACCATCAGGGTGGCCGAATGGCCGCTGGCCTTTTTCGTCAGCAGCGCCAGCAGCGACAGGGTGCCGCCCTCGCCGTCATTGTCGGCGCGCAGCAGGAACAGCACGTATTTGAGCGTGACGATCAGCGTCAGCGTCCAGATCATCAGCGAGATGATGCCGATCACTTCTTCCGGCACGACGCCGTCATGCGAGATCGGCTTCAACGCTTCGCGAAAAGCGTAGAGCGGGCTGGTGCCGATATCGCCATAGACGACGCCGACCGAGCCGATGGTCAGGTAGACGAAGCGACGCAGTTTCTTTTGTTTCAGCGCGGCAGGTTCGACGGAATGGGGCATGTTCATCCTGGCTCAGAGCCAGCCTTTCCAGCGGAAAAAGAAGAACGGGATGACGGCGGAGATCAGCATGCCGACGAGCGCCAGCGGATAACCGTAATGCCATCCGAGTTCGGGCATGAACTGAAAGTTCATGCCATAGAGCGAGGCCACCAGCGTCGGCGGCAAAAAGACGACGGAGGCAATCGAAAAGATTTTGATGATGGCGTTCTGTTCGACATTGATCAAGCCGAGCGAGGCATCGAGCAGGAAGGTGATGTTGCCCGAGACGAAAGACGCATGTTCGGACAGCGACTGGATGTCGCGTGACACCGAGCGACAGAGTTCCTTGGTTTGCGGGTCTTCCTGGATCGCAGGTACCGTATAGAGAAAGGTCATCATCCGCGAAAGCGACATTAGGCTGTCGCGGGTTTTTCCCACCAGCCGGTGGTAGCCGGCGACATCCATCAGGCGGTCTTCCAGATAATGCGGCGCCCGGCGTTTTTCCCGGCTGCGATCGCCAAACACCTGCAGCGACAGGGTGTCGATGCGCAGCACCGTCTGCTCCAGGATTTCCGCGGTGCGGTCGACGATGGTTTCCATCAATCGCGACAGCACGATCGGGCCGCTGCTGCAGCTGGCGGGGGTGCGCTTCAGGGACGCGATGAAAAGGCCGAAGGACTTTGGGTCGCCGTAGCGCACGGTCACCATGCGGTTGCCAGTAAGCACGAAGCCGACATCGGTGAGCGTCGGCAGCTCGGACTCGGCCTTCCACAACAGACTGGCTGTCATGAAGACGTTGTCATTCTGCGTATAGAGACGACTGGAGGGCTCGATGTCCTTGAGGTCCTCGCGGGTCGGCACCTCGATGCCAAGTAGGGATTCGACATAGGTCTCTTCCGCTTTGTCGGGATCGATCAGGTCGATCCAGACAATATCGTCGGGAAGCTTTTCCAAGGGGGTCGCTGTCGAAAGGCTGATGGCCGTTCCGCTAAACCGATAGGCATTGATCAAGCGTTTTCTCCGGCTCGCACATGCATCACAGCGTCTCCTGCCTCCCGGAGCGACCTTGTCGCATCGGCGGCAAATATCACACTTTTCCGCCAACCACCAAGTGGGCATTTGGGTTGCATGCCGCCAAGTCTCGCGCATGTCCGAGCATCATCATTCGGCGGCGCATATGCAGCAAACGGCCGGCGGAATCAAGCCCGCCGGCCATGGATGCTTGAGAGCCGGGCTTTTCGTCGTGTTTTACCGCGGTGGCGAAACCGCTCTGCATCCGATTATTCGAAGATGAAGGCCGGGGCCGGCTGTGGCGCCCGTTCGGCCACCTGCTGCCAGACGCGGGTGGCGATGTCGCGATAGGTCTGCGCCTGGATGCCCTCCGGATCGGCGATCACCACCGGGGTGCCGGCATCCGACATTTCGCGGATGGAAATCGTCAGCGGCACTTCGCCCAAAAACGGCACGCCAATCCGCTCGGCCTCGGCCCGTGCACCACCGTGCCCAAAAATGTCGTAGCGGGCGCCGGTGTCGGGGGCGATGAAATAGCTCATGTTCTCGATGATGCCGAGCACCGGCACCTCGACCTTGCGGAACATGTTCAGCCCTTTGCGCGCATCGATCAGCGCCAGGTCCTGCGGCGTCGAGACGATCACCGCGCCGGCCAGCGGCACCTGCTGCGCCATGGTCAGCTGCGCATCGCCGGTGCCGGGCGGCATGTCGACCACCAGCACGTCAAGTTCTCCCCAGGCGACTTCGCGCAGCATCTGCATCAGCGCCGACTGCACCATCGGCCCGCGCCAGATCATTGCCGTGTCTTCCTCGACCAGAAAGCCCATCGACATCACCTTGATGCCGTAGTTTTCCATCGGCTTGATGATCTTGCCATCAATCTGCTCCGGCCGCCCGGACAGTTTGAGCAGACGCGGCATCGACGGACCGTAAATGTCGGCGTCAAGAATGCCGACCGAAAGCCCGTTAGCCTTCAGCGCCAGCGCCAGATTAACGGCGGTGGTCGATTTCCCGACGCCGCCCTTGCCAGACGCGACCGCGATGATCGCGCCGATGCCCGGCACGCCGGCTTTGGCGGGCCTTGGCGGTGTCGGTTGCGGTCGGGCGGCTTGCGGCGCGCCGTGGGAATGAGCGGACTTTGGCTGGGCGGGCGGCGCCGTTGCCGGACGATCGGGCGCTGCCTTCTTGTCGGCGGTCAGCGCCACCATCGCGCCCTTGACGCCCGGGATGGCGACCACGACGCGCTCGGCCGCCTGGCGTAGCGGCTCCAGGGTCTTGGCGCGCTCGGCCGGTACGGTGATAGAGAAATACACTTTTGCGTCGGAAATAAAAATGTCGGAGACCATGCCGAGATCGATGATGTTGCTGTCGAGATCGGGGCCGCGCACCGTCTGCAATGCCGCCTGAACCTGTTCCTTGGTGATGTCCGTCATTGCCGCCCCCGCTGGATGTCGCTGGGCCTTAGATAAGCGAGAGACGGGCTTTCGCCAATGGCAAAGCGCGGGTTTGCGTGAGTTGCCTTAAGCTCGGGAACGGCTGTCGCGTGCAAAAGAAAAACCGCCGAACCGACGCGTGACCTTCATAGAGATCTCAGCTATCGGGTCGGCGGCTTGTCGTAAGCGCTCTAAGTCGGCGCATTGCTTGAAGTCCCCTCTGGACTTGTTCCTTATCATGCATACGCTGTGCCAGCTTGGCAACATATTTTTTATCCATCATAAACAATAGGTTATATGGAAATTGGAACGCCGCCGCCAAACCAGCGCACCTTAAATTGTGCAGTGCGCAAAATTTGAGCACACCGCGTGTCAATTCTTAGGCGGACATTGGCAGAGAATGTAGTCTTCGAGGCAATCGGGGTCGAAAATCCGCCCGTCGAAAAAGCCGTCCGGACCGAGCACGAAGGCCGCGTGGCTGGCGCCGACATGCTGCGGCTCGCGCAAGGCGCCTTCGACTTTCATGTTCGCGCCCGGCATCGGCGCGAAAATCGGCTTCAGTCCGCGCCGGTAGAGATCGGGGCGATAGGAATCGCGGGCCGTCTGCATGTTGCCGGGTGTATGATCGCAATCGCCCCAGCGGACCATCTGGCTGTAACACCACAGGGCATGGCTCTGCCAGGGAAAGGTGCCCGGCTTACGCCGGATTGTCCGCGTCGAATGCTTGCCGAACCGGCTGAAGCCGCTCTGCCGTGCAGCACGGCTGAGCGCCGGCAGCATCCATTCGCCCGGCAGCGCCAGCCGGGCGCCGAGGATTCCGGCCAGTTGCTCGATATTGGCGGGATGGGCACACCAGTCGGCAGCGTGTTGCAGGGCGCGCAGCAGGGCATCGACGAGCTGCGGGTTGTCGTCCGCCCAGGGTTTCGACAGGCCAAGCACCTTTTCCGGGCTGTCGCGCCAGATCGCCGATTTCACCGTTACTACCCGACCAAGGCCGCGATCGGTGGCGATGGTGCTCCACGGCTCGCCGACGCAGCAGGCATCGATCTGCCTCTCGGCCAGCGCCTCGACCGTCTGCTGCGACGGCAGCACGATCAAATCGACATCCCCGTCCGGATCGATGCCGCAGGCGGAAAGCCAGTAGCGCAGCTCGTAATGATGGCCGGAGAAGCGATGGGCAACGGAGATTTTTATCAAGGGCGCGCCTTGACTGCGGCGGGCGGCGATCACGGCGCGCAAGGCCGCACCCGCAGCGGCCGGATCAAGATCCGTCAAAAGACCTTGCTGGCTCATCTCGGCATGCAGCGCGATCGAAACTGTCACCGCATTGCCGCCCAACCCGAAGGCGATTGGTGCGACCAGCGGCGGCGCATTGGCCAACAGGCCGAGATTGACGGCAACGGGCAGTGGCGCCGGCATATGCGCGCCCTGCAGCTTGCCGCTGGCGACATCCTCGAGAATGTCGTCCCAGGATCCTCCGCGGCTCAGAGTGAGCGTCACATCCTCGTCGGCGGCAAAGCCGATTTCGGCAGCGGCAATGAGAACGGCGCTGTCGACCAGCGGCTGAAAGCCAAGGGTGATTTCGGGGCGATGCGTCATGCCTATTCATCGCCCGGAGCGATGCTTTTCGCAATGGCCGCGCCAGCCCCGACCGACGCATTCGAAAAAAAGCCTACTCGATCAGCCCGATGCGCAGCGCCTTGGCCACTGCCTGGGTGCGGTTGACCGTATCCAGCTTCTTGGTCGCGCGGTTAAGGTAGTGATTGACGGTATGTTCCGAGAGCGTGAGGATTTCGGCGATTTCCGCACTGGTCTTTCCGGCGGCCGTCCAATTCAGACAGTCGATCTCCCGGGTGGTCAGCGTGTCGGTCACGCGCACGTCAAAACTACGGATTTCGGCCAGGCGGTCGAACACGTGCACGGAGATATACAGCAGTTCCAGCATTTCCTGGCGCGAGAACGGGGCGCGATCGCCAACGAAGGAGACGGCACCGCGGGTGCCGGTGGCATCGTGCACGGGAAAACAGCCGCCACGCACCATCTTGAACCGTTCGAATAGCCCCTTGACTACCGCCGACGCCTGTTCGTTCCGACTGTCTGCGGTCCGATTAAGTTCGAATTCCACCGGCAGGGTTGAATCACGCAGTTGCTGCATCAACGGGCTGGTGGCCAGAAACCGATGCCGATCGTAGATATTCAGCAGTTCGACAGGCCAGTTGGTGATCACGGAATTGGGTGACAGCACCTGCGCGGTGGATACTGGAATATGGGCGACCATAAAGGCACGTGCACCGAAATCCTCGGTCACACGCTTGAGGAACTGGAAGACATCGAACTGTGTCTTGAAACCGGAGATCTCGCGGGTGTAATCGCTATCCGTGTCGCGTCTTCGATCGAGATTTGCGGTGTCCAAGGGCGATGTCATTTATTTGTTACTCGGTCCAGGGGATTACGATCGGCTGCATTTCAGAATCACGAGGTCCCAGGGCTGCATTGCCGATCAAAAACACGCTCAAACTCGAGAGGGCTTTCCAGAACCTGCCGCAGAGGACGGGCATTGCTACGACAGGCGCCCCGCACGCAGAACTGACTCGACAGGCGGTGTGCGTGACAGCAGGGTCTTCAAAGCGGTAAATTTTGTTAACCAACCATAGGCTTACTCTCGCAGCAAGGTCCATAGCCTCGGTCCAGTTTACGGTAAACTGCCCAAAAAGGATCGACTTATGCGTAACCTCTTATTTTAAAGGGATAATTTAGCTATCGCCTCGGCCCAAGCCGGATAGCCATATCGGCCATGATAAGGGCCGCTGCATCGCTCACATTTGCGGCCCAGCCGCGCAATTGCTCCATTGTCACGCGGTAAGCGGGGCCGGTGACTGAGACGCCGGCAACGAATGCACGGTCAGTCGACCAGATCGGTGCGGCCACGCAGCGGATGCCCGTCTCGTGCTCCTCGCGATCGAAGGCATGACCACAGGTCTCGATCGCGGCAATATCGGCCAGAAGCGATGCGGCATCGGCATGCGTGGTGGCCGTGAATGGCCTGAATGTCAGTTTTTCGACGATCGACAGCCGGTCCGTTTGTGTCAACGCCGACAGAGCCGCCTTGCCGACGCCGGTGCAATAGACTGGTGAGGCATTGCCGATCTGTGAATACATTCTGACCGATTGCCGACTTTCGACCTTGTCGAGATAGATGATTTCAGTGCCGCGCAGCACGCCGAGATGCACGGTCTCGCCGGTTAGCTGGTGCAATGCGCGAAGATGCGGCTCGGCAATGGCGCGGAATTCGTTGCGCTCCCAGGTGCGCGCCGCCAGTTTCAGCAAGCGCAGGCCTGGGACATAACCGAAATCGCGCACGGTATCGAGCAGCCCCTCCTCGACCAGATGGCTGAGCTGGCGATGCAGCGTGCCGCGCGGCTGGCCGGAGCGGGCGAGAATTTCGGTAAAGCGCAGTGGCGCATCGGCCTCGGCCACCATTTCCAGCACGCTCATCGCCTTGCCGAGCGTGCCGGTGCCAGTTGAAATTTCAGGGTCGTGCGGCATGTCTCGTCTCCACTGCTTTCGACTTGACAGTGGGGAATGCTAGATCGATAATTCCAAATAGTCAAATTTAGTTCCATATAACGGAACTTTTGACATTGGTTTGGTATGGACGATTTGCTATATAAGTTACGTCACTTTATGATTTGGGTGGAGAAAAGATTTCATGACAGTACCCGCCTATGCGGCCGTCGATTGGGGCACGAGCAGTTTTCGCCTGTGGCTGATGGATGCCAACGACAACGTGCTGGCAGAGCGGCGAAGCGGTGAAGGCATGACCACGGCAGCCCGCACCGGCTTTGCCGACGTGCTGGATTTTCACCTTGGCGCCCTGACTGCGCCAGCCGACATGCCCGTGGTGATCTGCGGCATGGCCGGCGCACGCCAGGGCTGGATCGAGGCCGGTTATGTCGATGTACCGGCACCATTGACGGCTATTCTGTCCGGTGCCGTGCGCATTCCTGGCGAGCAGCGAGACATCCGCATCCTTCCGGGCCTGGCGCAGCGTTCGACCGCCTCCCCCGATGTGATGCGCGGCGAGGAAACCCAACTGCTGGGCGCGCTCGACACGCTCGGCGATGGCGACCAGATCGTTTGCATGCCCGGCACCCATTCCAAGTGGGTACATGTCTCGGACGGTACGGTCACCCGATTCTCGACCTTCATGACGGGCGAACTGTTCGAGGTGATTTCAAAACATTCGATCCTGTCGCATGCGGTCGATGCCGCCGATGGCGATGACGAAGACGCCTTTGCCGATGGCGCCGAAGCGGCGTTCCAAAACCCGGCGCTCGCCACCAGCCTGCTGTTTGCAGTGCGGGCAGGCCAGCTGCTGCACGGCATGACGGCAACCCAGGCGCGCGCAAAACTGTCCGGCACCCTGATCGGACTGGAGATCGCCGGCGCGCTGCAGGATTCGCCGAATGTATCCGGCATCGGCCTGGTGGCGTCGGGAAAATTGCAATCCCTTTATGAAGTCGCATTCCGGCGACTGGACCTCTCCTATACAGTGATCGACGCCGATACGGCGGTGCGGCGCGGCCTGTCGGTCGCCGCAAAGGCCTTGTGGCAAGGCGAAGAAAGGTAATTTTTGATGACCCGCATTCCATTTCCGCCGATGAAACGGCCACTGATCGCCATCCTGCGCGGCATCAAGCCTGAGGAAACACAAGCCATCGTCGCCGGCCTGATCGAGACCGGCTTTACCGCGATCGAAATCCCGCTGAATTCTCCAGACGCTTTTCGCTCCATCGAAATGGCCGCCAAGATGGCGCCGGCCGGTGTGCTGATCGGCGCAGGCACGGTACTGACGGTGCCGGACGTCGACCGGCTGGATGCCGCCGGCGGCAGGCTGCTGGTCACCCCGAATGTCGAGCCGACGGTGATCATGCGCGCCGTGGAAAAGGGTATGGTCACCATGCCCGGCGTCTTTACCCCGACCGAAGCGCTGGCGGCAGCTCGCGCCGGGGCCTCGGGGCTCAAATTTTTTCCGGCCAGCGTGCTCGGGCCGGCCGGCATCAATGCCATCCGCGCCGTGCTGCCGGCCGACCTCACGATCGCGGCTGTCGGCGGCGTCTCGGAAGCCAATTTTGCAGACTACATTCAGGGCAACATCTTGGCCTTCGGCCTCGGATCCAGCCTCTACAAGGTCGGCATGAGCGCGCTCGACGTTACCGCCCGTGCAGTGCTGACCATTACCGCCTATGATGAAGCCATCGGGAGCTGAGCATGGCCGATATCCACGCGTTCAAGGGCACCGTGTTCTGCGACACCAAGCTGGAGCTGGGCGAAGGACCGACCTACGATCCGTTCACCGATACTGTCTCCTGGTTCAACATTCTCGGCCGGCAGCTGCATGAAAAGCATCTGCCGACGGGCCGCAAGACCGTTCATGCGCTGCCCCTGATGGCCAGCGTTATCGCCCGCATCGATGACGGCCGGCAGTTGCTGGCGACCGAGGACGGCCTGTATCTCCGCAACCGCGCCACCGGCGAACTGACGCCGCATGCAGCACTTGAACCCGACAAGCCAGGCAACCGCTCCAATGACGGCCGGGTGCATCCCTCCGGCTCGCTGTGGATCAGCACCATGGGCAAGACCGGCGCCGATGGGGTTGGCGCGATCTATCATGTCGCGGCCGATACTGTGACAAAACTGTTTGGCGATCTCAGCATTCCCAATTCCATCTGCTTTGCCCCGGATGGAAGCATCGGTTATTTCACCGACACCCGCGTTAACCGGATCATGCGGGTCGATCTCGACGTTGCAACCGGCTTGCCGACGGGAAAGCCGACGGTGTTGATCGATGCGCATGGTCAGGACGGCGGCTGCGACGGATCGGTCTGCGACGCCGAGGGCATGATCTGGAATGCCCGCTGGGGCCTTGGCGCCGTCGATCGCTATGATGCCAGCGGAAGACATCTCGACCGTTATCTGCTGCCGGCCAAGCTGACCTCCTGTCCGGCCTTCATTGGGCTCACCGCCAACCGCATGATCGTCACGTCGGCGATGGAAGGCATGAGCGACGCGGCACGGGAGGCCGATCCGCAGGCCGGCCAGACTTTTGAGCTCGGCATCAACGTTCAAGGCGTTTTCGACGCGGCTTATAAGCTCTAACCCACGACGGTTTGCTGGCAAAAGGGAGCTGGCGTTTTGCCCACGCGAGGCTCCGAATTGGCCAGGTATTGATTGGCTGCGGTCTGCTGTTCCGGATAGCAAAGCAGCATTGACAGTGCCGCATTTTGCGGCGGCTGGTGTAAAAACGTACAAATTTATCCGGAACCAACCCCGTTCTGTCGCATTCCCCTATCGAACCGATGCGAAACAACCAGAGATTTTGGCAGCTTCGCATCAGATCAATTGCAATATGAAGGAAGGTAGGTTCGATATGAAAAAGTCCCTCAACACCATGGTAGCCGTTCTACTGCTTGGCTCGAGCGCACTTGCACCAGCGGCTTTCGCACAGTCTGCGACAACCCCTGCACCGGCCACTCCATCCATGCAGAGCACGACACCAAACGCCACGGCACCAACTGCCGTAGCGCCGGCCAACACGACCGATACTGCCGAAGTGCCGGCCACCTACATCACCGAGCAGTCGCCGACGCAGATCAGCGCCAACGACTATATCGGCCAGAAGGTGCTTAACAATGCCAATGAAAGCATCGGTGACATCAACGACCTCATTCTCGAAAAGAATGGCGGCATCGTCGCTGCAATCGTCGGCGTCGGCGGCTTCCTCGGCATCGGTGAAAAATCTGTCGCTGTTCCGATCGAAAACATCACGGTCACCGAAGCGACAGAGACGGGCGACCTGAAGCTGACGACCATGGAGACAGCTGAATCGCTGAAAGCCGCTCCAGAGTTCAAGACGCTGAGCGACCAGCGCTCTGCCGCGACAACAACAAGCGGCGCGGATGCCACGACGACATCGTCGACAACCACACCGGCTCCGGCGACGCCAGCTCCTTCCAAGTAATTTTGGGACGATCCGGCAAAACTTGAGTTAAAAATACCGGAGGGGCGGCGCGAAAGCGTCGTCCTTCTGCGTTTTACAGCAGTGAACAGAACCGCAGAGCGTCGTAAATGCCGGCATGGATATTGCGGCTTTCCACCGCGTCGCCGATGCGGATCAGATCGAAACTCGCCGTCGCCTGCCGCACAGGCAGCGGCGGTTTTCCCGTCAGAAGCGCGGTGTAATTAACCGCACCGAGATTGCGCGACAGGGGCTTCAGCTCAAGATAGAGCTCGTCATTGGCCATCGTACCGTGCTCGACCACCACCTGCGATACCCGCCGTTCAACGGACGCCGTCGCGGAAAAATCGGAGCCCAATGTCGCGATCAATGCATTACCGTCACGACGCACCGATGTCAGCCGGGTGTTGATGGTCACCCGCACCTGTTTTTCGGCAAACAGCTTGGCATAGGGCACATGGTTCATGCCGCCCATTTCCGGCGCGAAAAACCGTTCGGGCGACACCACTTCCAGTTCGGCGCCGGCATTGGCGATCATTTCGGCGGCACTCATCCCAGGATGGCCGCCATTGTCGTCGAACAGCAGCACCGGTCCTTCTGGCTTGACGGCGCCGGCAAGGATGTCCCAGCTGGAAGTGACCAGATCGCCGCCGGCCTCGAGCTCCGGATTCTGGGCGATGCCGCCGGTGGCGACCACCACCAGATCTGGCGCAAAGGCCAGCACGTCGTCGGCACCGGCATAGGTGTTGTAGTGGATCGGCACGCCGAGACGCTCCAGTTCGGCCAGACGCCACTCGACGATGCCGATCATTTCGCGGCGACGCGGATTACGAGTGAGAAGGTTGATCTGGCCGCCGGCCTCCCCCATCGCTTCGAGCACCTCGACATCATGGCCACGCTCGGCCAGCACACGCGCCGCCTCCAGGCCGGCCGGGCCGGCGCCGATGACGATCGCCTTTTTCGGCGCGCCCTCGGCCTTGGCGATCACATGCG
>Ga0247730_1000980_pt1 | contig 17302 bp, 16 predicted proteins | sample UWRJL073202C2_FD_180959 | JGI IMG/M metagenome (GOLD analysis project Ga0247730, IMG submission 180959) | Plant litter microbial communities from Arlington Agricultural Research Station in Wisconsin, United States - UWRJ-L073-202C-2 | ecosystem: Environmental > Terrestrial > Plant litter >... | reverse complement strand
GTGCTCTCGAGGTTGGCGCGCTGTGCCGCGATCTTGGCGTCGATGTCGTCGCTCATGTCAGTCCCGCTTTCCGATGCCCTTGATGGCATTCACGTCTTCTTTAACGCTGGCGATGGTCTCTTCGGGCACCGGGGGGACACCGCGTTTCAGCTGGTTCACCCCGATCAGCACGAGGATCGCCGTGATGAGGAGCAGGGCGACGCCCACGATGAGCGCCGCGAGCCAGGCCGGCAGCGCGGTGGCGATGCCGAGTACTGCCGCGGCCAGCAGCACTGCGAACGCGAAGAAGGCGAAGAACGCGCCCGCCGCGATGAGGCCGACGCCCACGCCGAGGTGCTTGGCCTTGGCGATCAGTTCTTCTTTGAGGCGCTCGAGTTCGCTGCGCAGCAGGGCGACGAGGTAGCCGGGAAGATCGCCGATGAGTTTGAACAGCGACCGCTTCGGAAGTTCTCTCTCAGACACGGCGACCCTACTTGCTCGAGCTGGACTTCGACGCCGACGACTTGGCCGTCGACTTGCGCGCGACGGGCTTCGGGGCGGGCTTGCGGCCGGAGACCGTGGTCACGACCTTCTTCACGCCGGTCGCGATGGCGCCGACGGCGTCGGGGGTCTTGTCTTTGATGAAGCCCTCGGCGTCATCGAGCTGACGCTGTACGCGCGGGCTGCTCCAGAAGTTGCCGACGACGCGCTTGATGTCTTCGTAACGCTCACGCCCCGCTCGAGCACCAAGGACATAGCCGACTCCAAAGCCGACGACCAAAAGGATCTTGCCTTTCATGGTTCTCTCCGTTTTCGTTCGTGAATGTTGTTCCAGAGTAGTCGGGCTACTCGGATAAGCCGCTGAGCACGGTTTCACCTTGTGTCAGTGAGTGCCCAATGATATTTGCGAGGCCGGTTCCGGCGATACCCTCGCCGACGAGCGTGACGCCCTCGGGCGCGATCTCGTGCGCCGTCGTGCGCGCCCACTGCACCCGGGCGAAGTCGACGACGGCGCCGGGCTCGATCGGCACACCGAGCAGCGACGCGGCATCCGTGCGCGCGATCTCCGCGAGATCCGCGGGGTCTTCGCCGTAGGAGAGACGCAGAACGTGCTTGCCACCGGCGGTTTCCGCCAGCCACGGCCACTTCGCCGTCGCGTGGGTAAGGGCCTTGGCCCGGATGCCGGGGGTTCCGTTCGCGACGAGAACACCGGTTCCGCGGGGAGCGGCGTTCAACAGCGGCTGGTCGACGACGAGGGTGGCGAGCGTCACGACACGGTCGGGCGTGGCGAGGGGTGCGAGCACGCCGGAAGCCGCCACCACGATGTGCCCGCCGAGCACGTCGTCGTCGGTCGTGGCGCTGCCGACGGTGACCGAACGCACGGGGGTGTTCAGCCGGATGTCGGCGCCGAAGCGGTCGAGGTCGGCGACGAGCACGTCGACGATGCGCGAGATGCCGCCGCGCAGGCCCGCGACCGCCGTGCCGGCCGGCGCCGCGGCGCGCAGCGAACGCACGGCGCGCGCGAGCGAGCCCTCGCGTCGCAGGGCGGCGCGCAGGTGGGGGGCGACGCGGTCGAGGTCGAGGTCGTCGGGCGACGCGGAGTGCACGCCGTTGACGATGGGCGCCACGAGCTTCTCGAGAACGTCGTCGCCCATGCGGCGACGCACCAGTTCGCCGAGCGTCTTCGCCTTGGCGCCCACGGTTCCGGGCAGCAGGGCGTCGAGCGAGAAGGCGCGCAGTGCGGCGCTCTGCCCGATCACGGCGATCACGTCGACGGCGACGGGCGATCCGGGAATGCCGAGCAGGCTCGTCGCGGGCAGCGGAACGGCCGGTCCCACGGCGGGCTGCAGCCACGCGCCGGCCGGGTCGGGAGAGACGATCTCGTCGCCGAGACCGAGGTCGCGCACGAACGCCTCGACGATGCCGTCGCGCGTCGCGAAGCTCTCCGCGCCCGCGTCGAGCGTGATGCCGCCGACGACGTGCCGCGACACGCTGCCGCCGAGGCGGTCGCCCGCCTCGAGCAGGGTGACGCTCTTGCCCTCGATCAGCAGCTTGCGCGCGATCACGAGCCCGGCGATGCCTCCGCCGACGACGACGACGTCGCTCATCCGGCGTGCACCTGCTCGACGATGCGCGTGAGCACGTCGGGGTCGGTCGTGGGCGGCACGCCGTGGCCGAGGTTGAGCACGTGCGCGGGCGCCTCGCGTCCGCGGTCGATCACGTCGGAGACGTGGGCGGCGAGGATGTGCGCCGGGGCGCCGAGCAGCGCCGGGTCGAGGTTGCCCTGCAGCGGCACGGTGCCGCCCAGGCGGCGGTTGGCCTCGTCGAGCGGGATGCGCCAGTCGACGCCCATCACGTCGGCGCCGATGTCGCGCATGGCCACGAGCACCTCATTGCTGCCGACGCCGAAGTGCACCTTGGGAATCTCGAGGCCGCGCAGGTGCGACAGCGCGCGCTTCGAGTGCGGCGCCACGCGGCGCACGTACTGCTGCTCGCTGAGCGAACCGACCCATGAATCGAAGAGCTGGGCCGCCGAGGCGCCCGCGAGAACCTGCGCCTGCAAAAAGGCGCCGCTCACGTCGGCGCACCAGTTGAGCAGCGTCGCCCAGGCGTGCGGCTCGGTGTACATCATGGTGCGGGCGCGCAGCTGGTCTTTCGACGGGCCGCCCTCGACGAGGTAGCTGGCGAGGGTGAAGGGTGCGCCCGCGAAGCCGATGAGCGGGGTGGAACCCAGCTGCTCGACGGTGCGCGCGACGCCCTCGATGATGGGCGCCAGCGCCGCGGGGTCGAGGGGTCGCAGCTTCGCGACATCCGAAACGCTTCTGATCGGTTCGGCGAGAACCGGGCCCCGACCGGGCACTATCTCGACCTCGACACCTGCGAGTTTGATGGGAATCACGATGTCGGAGAAGAAGATCGCGGCGTCGACGCCGTGGCGGCGAACCGGCTGCAGCGTGATCTCGCTCGACAGTTCGGGGTTGAGGCAGGCGTCGAGCATGGCGTTTCCGACGCGGAGTTCCCGGTATTCCGGCAGCGAACGGCCCGCCTGGCGCATGAACCACACGGGCGGCGTCGCCTGTCGCTCGCCGCGGTAGGCGCGGATCAGGGGGGCATCGGTCGTACGACCGTCGTTCAAGGGGTGGTTCGCTGGCAGGGTCACGGAGTTAACATTAGATTGTGCTTCTCTGCCTCACCGCTAACCATCAAAATGCCAGCTTCGACCTTCTCGAGAAGCTGTCCATCGGCGCACCGGCAGCAGCCTCCAGCCTCGTGACCGGCAGCGCGTTCGTGTCGGGGGCCGTCGTGCTCGCGACCTGCAACCGCTTCGAGGCCTACCTCGACATCGACGAACCGCTCACCGGTTCGACCGCGGTCGCCGTGCAGTCCACGATCGACGCGATGAGCTCGGCGAGCGGCGTGCGGCCCGAAGAGCTGCGCAAGTCGGTCACCGTGATCACGGGCGACGCGGTCGCCGGCCACCTGTTCAGCGTCACCGCCGGGCTCGAATCGGTCGTCGTCGGCGAAGACGAGATCTCGGGCCAGGTCGGTCGTGCACTCGAGGCGGCGCGTGTGTCGGGCACCGCGACATCCACCCTCGACACCCTCTTCCAGACCGCGACCCGCACCTCGCGCGAGGTGAAGAACCACACCGCGCTCGGCGGCGCCGGCCGCTCTCTCGTGCGCCTCGCCCTCGAGCTCGCATCGAGCCGCGTCACCGACTGGTCGCAGACCCGCGTGCTGCTCGTCGGCACCGGCCAGTACGCGGCGACCACCCTCGGCGCCCTGCGCGACCGCGGCGCGACCGACGTGCGGGTCTTCTCCCCCAGCGGGCGGGCCGCCAAGTTCGCGACCAAGTACGGCATCGAGTTCGAGACCTCGCTCGCTGCCGCGATCGCAGATTCGGATGTTGTGCTCACCTGCACGTCGACGCTCGCCATCGCGCCGGCCGACGTGACCAACGACAACCGCCGCCTCGTGATCGACCTCGGGTTGCCCCGCAACGTCGATCCGGCCGTGGCGTCGATGCCCGGTGTGGAGCTGCTCGACCTCGACCTGATCAGCCGGCACGCCCCGGTCGAGGCCCTCACCGCTGCCACCGACGCGCGCGCCCTCGTCGGCGACGCCGCCGCCTCCTACCTTTCGGCCGCGACCGTCGAGCCCGCGATCGTGGCGTTCCGCTCGCATGTGTTCGACCTGCTCGACACCGAGATCGAGCGCGCCGAACGACGCGCCGGCGACTCGACCGACACCGTCGCGGCGCTGCGCCACCTCGCGGGAGTGCTGCTGCACGGCCCGTCGGTGCGCGCCCGCACCCTGGCGCGCGAGGGTCGCGGCGACGAGTTCGTGGCGGCGCTCGACGCCCTGTACGGCATTGCTCCGGCAGCAGTCATCCACCCGCTCGTCAGCGACGTGGACGACGAGCTTGCCGTCTGAGCCGCGCCCGGTCGGCTTCTTCTACTCGCAGCCGATCGTCACTCCGCGGCTCTCGCTGCGCCTCTTCACACCCGACGACGTCGAGGATTCGCTGAGCTACCAGTCGCGCGACGACGTGACGCGGTACATGCTTTACAACGCCCTCAGCCGCGCTGAGGTGGAGGAGCGGATCCGCATCCGGCAGTACACGACCGGGCTGAACAACGACGGCGACTTTCTCGTGCTGGCGATGGAGCTGCCTGCCACCGCGACCAGCCGCGCGCGGGTGATCGGAGACGTCAGCCTGCAGCTGAAGAGCGCCGCGAACGGCCAGGCCACGATCGGCTGGGCGATGCACCCCGACTTTCAAGGTCGGGGCTACGCGGCCGAGGCGGCCGGCGCCATGCTCGACATCGCCTTCGACAACGCCGGCCTGCACCGCGTGTACGCCGAGCTCGACCCGCGCAACGCGGCGTCGGCGGCGCTGTGCGTTCGACTCGGAATGCGGCACGAGGCGCACTTCGTCGACGAGCTGTTCTTCAAGGGCGAGTGGGGCGACACCGACGTGTACGCGATTCTCGACCGCGAGTGGCGCGGCTAGCAGCAGCGCCCCTCGGGGTTCGCGTCTTGACGGTCGGTGCGGTCGCGCCAGAACTCGCGCTCGGTCATGACCGGCACCGCGCCGGCGTGCTCGCCTTCGACGTGCGCGAGGTACTTCTCGTAGGCGTCTTCGCCCATGACCCCGCGCACGTACCAGCGGATGCCGCGCGCCATCTCGACCACGCCCATCAGTGGCCGCCCTTGCGCGGCGTCTTCGGCAGCGCGTCCCACTGCGCCTGCAGCTCGCGCTCGGCGGGCGTCGCGATGAGGCCCGCGGGCGCGAACACCTTCGACGGCACGGCCGCGTCTTCGCTGCTCTCGCTCGAACCGCGGCGCGCGGCCCTGATCGTGGCGATGATCGCCGTGACGATCACGATGATGGCGAGCGTCACGAACAGGATCGACAGGATGCCCTGCACCATCGTGTTGCGTACGACGGCGTTCATCGCCTCGACAGTGGGCGCCGTGCCGAAGCTCGTCTCGCCGTCGGCGAGCGCCTGCCGGAATGCCGCATTCTGGGCGAAGTAGCCGATCGCTGGCACGGGCGAGAAGATCTTGAGGAACGACGCCGAGATGGTCACCACCGCCGCGAATCCGAGCGGCAGCGCCACGACCCAGAGGTAGCGGAAGTAGCCGCGCTTCGCGATGATCGCCATACACACGGCGAGCGCGATGGCGGCGAGCAGCTGGTTGGCGATGCCGAACAGCGGGAAGAGCGTGTTGATGCCGCCGAGCGGGTCGGTGACGCCCATCACCAGGATCGCGCCCCACGCGGCGACCATGATCGCGGTCGCGATCCACGCGCCCACGCGCCACGAGGTGTTCTTGAACTTCGGGATGAAGTTGCCGATCGAGTCCTGCAGCATGAACCGCGCGACGCGCGTGCCGGCATCCACCGCGGTGAGGATGAACAGCGCCTCGAACATGATGGCGAAGTGGTACCAGAACGCCATCAGACCGCTGCCGCCGATCACCTGCTGCATAATGTGCGCGAGCCCGACGGCCAGGGTCGGAGCGCCGCCGGTGCGCGACACGATCGACTCCTCGCCCACGTCGTTCGCGGTCTGCGCGAGCATGTCGGGCGTGAGGTTGACCCCCGAGAGCCCGAGCCCGTTGACGAACGCGACGGCGCCCTCGATGGTTCCGCCGGTGGCGGCCGCGGACGCGTTCATAGCGAAGTAGATGCCGCGGTCGATCGACAGCGCGGCGACCAGTGCCATCACGGCCACGAACGACTCCATCAGCATGCCGCCGTACCCGATGAACCGGGTCTGCCGCTCCTTTTCGATGAGCTTCGGGGTGGTTCCGGATGCGATGAGTGCGTGAAATCCGGACAGCGCGCCACAGGCGATGGTCACGAACAAGAACGGGAAGAGCGTGCCGCTCACGACCGGACCGGCGCCCGTGGTCGCGAACTCGCTCACCGCCGGAGCGGAGATCTCGGGCCGCACGATGATGATCGCCAGCGCCAGCATGAGGATCGTGCCGATCTTCATAAACGTAGAGAGGTAGTCGCGCGGCGCGAGCAGCAGCCACACCGGCAGCACGGCGGCGACGAATCCGTAGATGATGATGCCGATGGCGAGCGGCACCTTGTCGATTGTGAACAGCGCGACGCCCCACTCGGTGTCGGCGACGGCGCCGCCGCCGATGATGGCGGCGAGCAGCAGCACGAACCCGATGATCGACACCTCGGTGACCTTGCCCGGACGGAGGAACCGCAGGTAGCACCCCATGAACAGGGCGATCGGAATGGTCATGGCTACGGAGAAGACGCCCCACGGGCTCTCGGCGAGCGCGTTGACCACGACCAGTGCGAGGATCGCGACGATGATCACCATGATGGTGAGCGTCGCGATGATGGCCGCGGTACCGCCAACACGGCCCAGCTCGTCGCGCGCCATCTGGCCGAGCGAGCGTCCGCCGCGGCGCATCGAGAAGAACATCACCAGGTAGTCCTGCACCGCGCCCGCGAGCACGACACCCACCACGATCCAGATCGTGCCCGGCAGGTAGCCCATCTGCGCGGCGAGCACCGGACCGACGAGCGGGCCGGCCCCGGCGATCGCGGCGAAGTGGTGGCCGTAGAGCACGCGGCGGTCGGTCGCCGCGTAGTCCTTGCCGTCGGCCTTGTACTCGGCGGGGGTGGCCCGGGTGTCGTCGGGCTTGAGCAGGTGCTTCTCGATGTACTTCGAGTAGAAGCGGTAACCGATGAAGTAGGTGCAGACCGCGGCGAAGACGAACCATATTGCATTGACGGTCTCGCCGCGGATCACGGCGAGCATCGTCCAGCTGAACCCTCCCAGCAGGGCGATGGCGACCCAGATCGCGATCTTGAGCGGCGTCCAGTGCCGGTCTTCGGCCTCGAGAATGGCCGGATCGACCGCGACCGGGGGAAGTTTCCCGTCTTTCGCGCGCGTATTAGCTGACGTCTTTGGCATGTTTCTCCCCATTGAGACCGTGTCGGAACTGTCACGACGACGGTAACACGGGGTGTACCCCGCATGGGGGGCACCGCGCTGGTCGAGTAGGTCGCGCAGCGACCGTATCGAGACCCGGCCGGCCCTTTTGGGCCGTCACCGCGCGCGCGAACCGTGCCACTTGCCCAGCCCGCGCCATCCGGGCCCGCCTCAGCTCACGAAAGTCCACAAATGGCGGGTCTGCCCGCCTCCGCACCCGCCACAACTGCACACCCGCGGCCAGGCGGCCACGCGGCCAGCCAGCCCGGGGCAACTAGTGCACGTATTCGAGCAGCTCTTCGCCCACCGCGCGCATCGCTTCGACCACGCTCAGCCGGCGGGCCAGCGAGTCGTCGGCGAAGTGCACCGAGACGGCATAGGAGACCGCGGCACGGCGCCCGCGCAGGGCGCCCGCTTCGCTGCGCACGCCGACGTCGGAGCCCGTCTTGTTGATCAGCAGCGTGGAGTGGTCGGCGTTGCGGTGCGCCAGCGGGTCGAGTCCGAATGCGCTCGCCACGAGCGAGAGGTCGCTGTTGAGCGAGAGCCAGCCCATCACGCGCTGGCTCGTCGCGGAGTCGACGACCTCTTCGCGGGCGAGCATGCCGAACAGCTTGGCCAGCTCCTCGGTCGAGCCGACCGAGAGCTGGGGCGCGTCGTCGGGGCCGCGCGAGTCGCGGGCGAAGTCGAGCAGCGCGGTGCGGCTGAGCCCGAGCGACTCGGTGCGCGCGCGCACGGCGTCGAGGCCTACCCGGTTGAGCAGCAGGTTGGTGGCGACGTTGTCGCTCGACGATCCGACGAGCGTCGCGAGGTCGGCGATCGGCAACGACGGCGCCTGCAGGTGCTGCCAGACTCCCTCGCTGCCGACGAGGCCGACGGGAGGTTTGTCGACGATGCCGAACCCCGAATCGTGGCGGGCGGAGAGCCGCGCCGATACCTCGATGAGCAGCAACACCTTGCCGATGCTCGCGGTCGGCAGCACTATCGTGTCGTCGATCGCCACGAGCGTGTCGCCGCTGCCGAGGTCGAGCACGTTCGCGGACACCTGGGCGCCCTCGTAGGCGAGCCGCCCGAGCGCCCGGAATGTCGCCGTGAACCGGGGCACCCGTTCGACGCTGACGTGACGACCGGGCTGCGCGCCGCGCACCCGGTCAGACCGCTCTCTCATTCGCGCTACTTGCGCCACCGATGGCCCCAAAAGTGCGCTCGAATGCGAGGTCACCAGATGGTGACTCTTTCGGCGGGGTCAAGCCAGAGCGCGTCTGTGGGCGTGACTCCGAACGTGGTGTAGAAGTCGTCAATGTTACGCACGATCTGGTTGCAGCGGAACTCATTCGGAGAATGAGGATCGATCGAGATGAGCCTGATAACCTCCGCATCGCGCGCCTTGATCTGCCACGCCTGCGCCCACGACAAGAAGAACCGTTCGGCCCCCGTGAGGCCGTCGACGACGGGCGGTTCCTCGCCCTTGAGCGACAGCAGGTAGGCCTTCCACGCGATGCTCAGACCGCCCAGGTCGCCGATGTTTTCACCGATGGTGAGCGCGCCGTTGACGTGGTGCTCGGGGGTCTGCGCGGGGGCGAGTGCGTCGTACTGGGCGATGAGCGAGGCGGTCAGCTTCTCGAACGCGGCCTTGTCGTCTTCGGTCCACCAGTCGGTTAGCTTGCCGTCGCCGTCGTACTTGGCGCCCTGGTCGTCGAAGCCGTGGCCGATCTCGTGGCCGATGACCGCGCCGATCGCTCCGTAGTTGGCGGCCGCGTCGCGCTTCTCGTCGAAGAACGGAAACTGCAGAATCGCGGCGGGGAACACGATCTCGTTGAACCCGGGGTTGTAGTACGCGTTGATCGTCTGCGGCGTCATGAACCATTCGTCGCGGTCGAGCGGCTTGCCGATCTTGCCGAGCTCGCGCTGGAACTCGAACTCGTTGGTCGCGCGCACGTTGCCGAGCAGGTCGGCCGCGTCGATCTCGAGCGTCGAGTAGTCGCGCCACTTCGCCGGGTAGCCGATCTTCGGAGTGAACTTGTCGAGCTTCTCGATCGCGCGCTTGCGGGTCTCCTCGCCCATCCAGGTGAGGCCGGTGATGCTCTGGCGGTACGCCTCGACGAGGTTGTCGACGAGCACGTCCATGCTGGCCTTCGCCTCCTCGGGGAAGTGGCGCTCGACGTAGATGCGGCCGACGGCCTCGCCCAGCGCACCCTCGACGAGCGAGACGCCGCGCTTCCAGCGGGCACGCAGCTCGGGGGTTCCGGTGAGGGTCTTGCCGTAGAAGTCGAAGTTGGCCTCGACGAACTCGTCGCTGAGGTACGCGGCGTTCGAACGGATGACCTGCCAGGCCAGCCAGTCGGTCCAGCTGACGAGGCGGTCGGAGGAGAGCAGGTCGGCGAGGCCCGAGACGAAGCTCGGTTGGCGCACGACGACTTCGTCGAAGGATGCCGCGGGCACGTCGAGCGCGGACTTCCAGATGTCGAGGTCGGCACCCTCCGAGACCGCGTCGACCGAGGCGAGCGCGCGGGCGTCGACCCAGGGCATGGGGTTGTAGGTGGCCTCGCTGTCGCGGTTCTTCACGTTGTCCCAGTGATGGGCGGCGATGTCGGTCTCCAGCGCGAAGATGCGGGCGGCCGCCTCGGCCGCACCGTCGCGGCCGGCGAGCCGCAGCATCCGCTCGATGAATGCCACGTAGGCCGTTCGGATCTCGGCGAACTTCTCTTCGCGGAAGTAGCTCTCGTCGGGGAGGCCGATGCCGCCTTGCTCGAGGAAGACGAGGTAGCGCTCGGGGTTGCCCGGGTCGTTGTCGACGAAGACCTGCACGAAGCCGCTGGATCCGCGGCGCTCGAGGCGGCCGAGGGTCGCGAGAAGGTCGGGGATGGAGCCGACCGCGTCGACCTCGGCGAGAAGGGGCTCGAGGGGCGTCGATCCGAGAGCCTGGATGCGACCCTCGTCGAGGAAGCTCGCGTAGAGGTCGCCGAACTTGCGCTGCTCGGTTCCCGGCTCGGCCGACTGCGATTCGACGATGATGTCGCGCACGGCCTTCTCGGCCTCTTCGGCGAGCACGTAGAACGAGCCGTAGCGCGCCTTGTCGCTCGGAATCTCGGTGCGCGCGATCCATTTGCCGTTGACGTGGCGGAAGAGGTCGTCTTGCGGACGCACCGCCGGGTCGAGGTCTTCGGTGAGGATTCCGGACGGGAGGGCGTTGGCGTCGGTCATGGGTTCCACCCTATTCCTCACGGGGGGCTTCGATACGGCCGCGGACGGCCTACTCAACCCGCAGACTGGTCGGGTGACCCTCGACCGCGACATCCGCAGACTGGCTCTGCCCGCGCTCGGCGCCCTCGTGGCGGAGCCGCTCTTTCTGCTCACCGACACCGCCCTCGTGGGGCATCTGGGCAGCGTGCCGCTCGCGGGTCTGGGCATCGCGAGCGTCGTCATCCAGACCGTGGTCGGCCTGCTGGTGTTTCTCGCCTACGCCACGACGCCGATGGTCGCGCGCCGTCTCGGCTTCGGCGATACCGCGGGGGCCGTGCGCGCCGGCATCGACGGAGTCTGGCTCGCCCTCGCGGTGGGCGCGGTTCTCGTGGCGGTGGGCGTGCCGCTGTCGGGCTGGCTCGTCGGGCTGTTCGGCGCGACCCCCGCGGTGAGCGCCGCCGCCACGACCTACCTCGCGATCGCGCTCTGGGGCATCCCGGCGCTGCTTCTCACACTCGCCGCGAGCGGCCTGCTGCGCGGCCTGCAGAACACCACGACCCCGCTCGTGGTGGCGGGAGTGGGCTTCGCGGCCAACGCGCTGCTCAACGCGGTGTTCATCTACGGCTTCGGCTGGGGCATCGCCGGTTCCGCGATCGGAACGGTCGTCGCCAGCTGGGGCATGGCGGCCGCGTACCTCGTGATCATCGTGCGCTCGGCGCGCGCGACCGGGGCGTCGCTCACCCCGCACATCTCGGGGCTCGGCAGCGCGCTGCGCAGCGGGGGCTGGCTGCTGCTGCGCACGGCCTCGCTGCGGGTGGCGATGCTCGCGACGGTGGTCGTGGCGACCGACCTCGGCACGGCGGAGCTCGCCACCACCCAGATCGCGCTCACGATCTTCTCCACTCTGGCGTTCGTGCTGGACGCGCTCGCTATCGCGGGACAGGCGATGATCGGCCACGGGCTGGGCGCATCCGACGTGCCGCGCGTGCGCGCGATCACCACGCGGCTGTTGCAGTTCGGAGTGGCAGGCGGTGCGCTGCTCGGCGTGGCGATCGCCGCGCTCAGCCCCGTGCTGCCCTTTGTTTTCACCTCGGATGACACGGTCTCCGGCCCCCTGACGGTGGTGTTGCTCGTGATGGCCGCTGGCGTGCCGATCGCGGGCTACGCGTTTGTGCTCGACGGGGTGCTGATCGGCGCGGGCGACGCCCGGTATCTCGCGATCACCGGCGTGCTGAACCTCGCCGTGTACCTGCCGCTGCTCTGGCTGGCGTCGGGGTTCCAGGGCACGGCCGGCATCGTCGCCCTCTGGCTCGCGTTCGGCTTCGGCTACATGGGCGCGCGGGCGCTCACGCTCGGGCTGCGAGCGCGCGGCGGGCGCTGGATGGTGACCGGGGCGTAGGGCGGGGGCGCGCGGCTCGCGCGGTCTTTTTTCGCCGCCGCTGCCGAAATTTCGGGCGCGATGGCGAAAATGCGCCGCGCAACCTCGGGCGCGGCTCAGGCCAGGGGCGGCGGGCCCGACGTCGCGCCGATGTGCAGCTCGCTCGTGAAGGCGGCGGGCAGGTCGGGCTCCCCGGCGAGGGCGGCGAGGATGGCCCGCCCGGCCGCGCTGCCCTTCTCGACCGCGGGCTGGCGCAGGGTCGTGAGCTCGACGTCGTCGACGCGCGCTCCGTCGAAGCCGACGACGCTCACGTCGCCCGGCACGGTGAGGCCGAGCTCGCGCGCCGCGCGCACCACACCGACCGCCAGCAGGTCGCTCTGCGCGATGATCGCGGTCGGCCGGCCGGGGCCCGCGAGCAGGGCGCGGCCCGCGATCTCGCCCTCCTCGACGAAACTTCCCGCGGCAACGACGCCCCCGATCTGCGGATAAACGTCGCGCGCGCCGCGGATGCGCTGGGTCGCGGTGAACGCCGAACTCGCCGCCTCGCGCTCGGGGGTGAGCGCCCCGCGCGCGTGATCCGCGCCGAGCGGCAGCGTCACCAGGGCGACGCGTTCGTGGCCCAGATCGCGCAGGTACTGCGCGGCACCCCGGGTCGCCTCACGGTTGTCGAGGTCGATCGGCACCACGCCGGGCATGCGCTCCGCCTCGATCGCGACGATCGGGATGCCGCGCTGGCGCAACACCACCACCGACTGGTCAAGCCGGGTACTGCAGCCGATGAGCACGACCGCGTCCATCGGGGCGACCGAGACGTCGGCCGCTCCCCCGGTGTCGGTGAGCAACAGCAGCGCGAGACCGGCCGTGCCGGTTACATCGGCGATGCCGTCGAGCATGGCGATGTTCATCGGGTCGCGGAACGCGTCGCTCAGGCGGTCTTCGATCACGACGCCGATGATGCCCGACCGCCCGCGGCGCAGCGACTGCGCGCGCGGGTCAGGTCCGGCGTAGTCGAGGGCGGCGGCGGCGGCCAGCACTTTCGCGCGGGTGGCGTCGGAGACGGGACCGGCACCGCTGAAGGCGAGCGAGGCGGTGGAGGGTGACACACCGGCGAGGGCGGCGACCGCCGCGAGGTTCGGGCGCTGCGCGACGGCGGGCGCATCCGTGGCACTGCTGGTTGCTTCGTCTCCCATGAATTGGTAGCTTAGTCGAATCGATTCGATCGAATCGATTCGACTCAGATCTTCCCGGGGAAATTTTTATGTCATCACAGCGAGCGTCGGCGCATCCCTCCGTCTCCCCCGGCGGCCTCACCCGCACGCATATCGTCGCCTGGCGCAACGCGATGTTCGTGATCTTCGCGCTCTGCGGCGTCGCCCTCGCGAGCTGGGTCGCCCGCCTGCCAGCCGTACGCGACGAGCTCGGCGCATCCACCCTCGACATGGGCGTGCTCATCTTCGGCCTCTCGTTCGGGTCGATTCTGGGGCTGCTCGGCTCGAGCCACCTGATCGCCCGCATCGGCGCCCGCACCACCATGCGCTGGGGCTTCACCCTCGCGCCGACCGGACTCGTGATCGCGGGCCTCTCCGCCACGCTCGCCCCGAGCTTCGTCGTGATCTTCATCGGCCTCGCCCTGTTCGGCGCCTCGTTCAGCACGACCGACGTCGCCATGAACGTCTCGGGCGCCGCCAACGAGCGTGCACTCGGCCGCGCGATCATGCCGATTTACCACGCGTTCTTCAGCTTCGGCACGATCGCCGGGGCGGGAATCGGCGCGGCCGCCGAGGCTCTCGGTGTGCCGATCGCCGTGCACATCGGCTTCATCGCCCTCGTGATCTTCGCGGGCGGCCAGATCGCTGTGCGGTTCGCGCAAGACGAGAACTTCGTCGCCGAGGGCGACGAGCCCGTCGCCGACGACGACCACTCGAAGAGCTGGCGCGGCCGCCTCAGCATCTGGCGCGACCCGCGCACCCTGCTGATCGGCCTGATCGTGCTGGGCATGGCCTTCGCCGAGGGCTCTGCGAACGACTGGCTGACCCTCGCCATGGTCGACGGGCACGGCGTCACCGGCACGGTCGGCGCCCTGATGTTCGGCATCTTCGTGACGGCGATGACCGTCGGCCGCCTCTCCGGGGTGTTCCTGCTCGACCGCTTCGGACGCGTGCCGGTGCTGCGCGGCTCGGCCGTGCTCGCGATCGTCGGCCTCCTCATCGTGATCTTCGGCCCGACCGCCGAGATCGCCATCGTGGGCATCGTTCTGTGGGGCCTCGGCTCGTCGCTGGGCTTCCCGGTCGGCATGTCCGCGGCCGCCGACGACCCCAAGACCGCGGCCGCCCGCGTGAGCGCCGTCGCGACGATCGGCTACTGCGCGTTCCTCGTCGGGCCGCCCATCATCGGCGTGCTCGGCGAGCACTTCGGCATCCTGCACGCGCTGCTCGTGGTGCTGGTGCTCGTGATCGCCGCGGGACTCGCCAGTTCCGCCGCGCGCGAGCCGAAGAAGCCGGCCGTCGTCGAGGCGTGAGCCGCGGCATCCGCTGTTCATAATTCAGGCTGGATTTTTTCGCGACGTAGGCGTGCCCAGCAAAATCGCGGATGCCGCGGGCCGGCCGAGCGATTCTTCCTGAGTTATGAACACGGCCGGGCCGCAGAGCGCAGCGCGGCTGCTCGTGAAGGCCGACGGACCCAACCCTGTTGACCTGGGTCAGGTGGCCACTGGTAAATTCGTTCTGGCCGTGCAGCTGAAAACTAGGAGGTGGTACCCGTGAACGAATCGACAAGGGTGCTCCTTCTCGGAGTCACGGTCGGACGATAGGTCGTCCGGGAGCGCCATCTCATTGGCACTTCCGAAAGGCACGACCATGCACTTCACTTCTGAACGACGCATCGACGACGACGTTCTCGAGCGCGCGTTTGTCGTCGGCGATGTCCCCGGCTTCCTGTGGACGCTCGCAACGACTTCCACACCTGTTCCGCTGGTTCTCTTAGGTCACCCCGGCGGGCTGCGCTCGATGCACCCGCGGCTCGCGGCCAGAGCGAGAGCCCTCGCATCGCTGGGCTTCGCCGCTGCCACCATCGAGCTTCCGGGAGCGGGCGAACGGCCCGCTTCCGCTGCCTCAGATCGAGCCCGCGTCGAGCTGCGGCGTGCCCTCGCTTCCGGCGAGCGCCCGAGCGAGGAGGTCATCGACCGCCTCGTGCTGCCGCTGGTTGACCAGGCAGTGCCGGAGTGGCAGACCACGCTGGACGAGCTTCTCGACCTGCCGGAAATTGGCGGGCCGGTCGGCTTCTCCGGCGGAGTGATCGCGATCGGCGTTCGCCTGGCCGTGATGGAGCCGCGCATCGTGGCGGCTGGCTTCTTCGCCGGAAGTTTCGTACCCCGCAGCATCATCGAGGAAGCGCACCGGGTCACCATTCCACTCCATGTTCTGTTGCAGTGGGACGACGAAGGCAACGACCGACAGTTGGCCCTGGATCTGTTTGACGCGTTCGGCTCCGAAGAGAAGACGTTGAATGCGAATATGGGCGGGCATACCGGGGTCCCACAGCACGCTGGCGAGAACGCGAACGAGTTCTTCGCGCGACACCTCCGCTAGCTCGGCGCGGGCGTGCCCGGCGTAGCGGTGGCGGCATAGCGTGCCGACCAGGGCGCGAGGCGCGGGCCACTACTCTAGGTGGGTGCGCCTCGTTATAGCCAAGTGTTCCGTCGATTACGCCGGAAGGCTCAGTGCTCACCTGCCCGTGGCCACCCGGCTGCTGCTCGTGAAGGCCGACGGGAGTGTGCTCGTGCACTCCGACTCGCTGAGCTACAAGCCGCTCAACTGGATGAGCCCGCCGTGCACGCTGTCGCAGGTCGATCCAGACCAGGCGCAGCTCGACGCGGGCGTCACCGAGATCTGGCGCGTGCTGCAGGCGAAGACCGCCGACCAGCTGGTGATCTCGATCCACGAGATTCTGCTCGACTCGACGCACGATCTGGGTATCGACCCCGGCCTGCAGAAGGACGGCGTCGAGAGCGACCTGCAGAAGCTGCTCGCCGAGCAGATCGAACTGCTGGGCGACGGCTACCACCTGGTGCGCCGCGAGCACATGACGGCGATCGGCCCCGTGGACATCCTGGCGAAGGACTCGGCGGGCGGCAGCGTCGCGGTCGAGATCAAGCGCCGCGGCGACATCGACGGCGTCGAGCAGCTGACGCGCTATCTCGAGCTGATGAACCGCGACCCGCACCTCGCTCCCGTGGTCGGCGTGTTCGCCGCGCAGGAGATCAAACCGCAGGCGCGGATGCTCGCGCAAGACCGCGGCATCCGCTGCGTGCTGCTCGACTACGACGCGATGCGCGGCATGGACGACAGCCACTCTCGCCTGTTCTGATTCCGCTCCGACGACCGACCGAACCGAGGGGCGTCGTTTCGACTCTTAAGCCGGCCTTGAGCGTCGAATTCGCGCCCCTCGTCTCCGGTCGTCGAGCAGAGGGGCGACGAATCGACCTCTAAGGGCGCTTGAACATCGGAAGGGCGCCCCTCCGCGCTGGCCAGCGCGCCGACCCCGCGCGGCGACGACCGCTAGACCCAGAGCAGGCGGCCGAGGAAGACGAACAGCGGCAGCACGATCATGGCGATGTTGATCGGCAGGGTCGAGTAGGTCTTCTCGGCCAGGTGGATTCCGACCGCCACGATCTGCACGAGCCCGAGAGCGCCGGCGGCGAGGATCGTCAGTGTCGGCGCACCGATGCCGGTGAGCTGCGGCAGCACGATACCGATGGCGCCCAGCAGCTCGAGGAGGCCGACCACCCTGACCATCGGCGCGCCGAGCCGCTGCGCCCACTGCATCCCGTCGGTGAATTTCGCGGGGTTGAAGAGCTTCGTGCCGCCAGACGGGATGTAGAAGAGGGCGACGATCGCGGCGACGATCCAGAGGGCGATTTCCATTGGTGCTCCGTTATAGTTACTTTGCGTGCGTAACGCACGATGAGTACTTTATAGCGAATGCCGACCACGCACTTCTATGCGGGTCACGCACAGGGAGGTAAGAAATGACGAGCTACACCCCCGACATCGAGCAGATCTGCCGCGGCGATGCCGTCACCGCCGGCCACGTGCGCGACATCCTCGAGCGCGTCGGAGACAAGTGGAGCATGCTCGTCGTCAACCTGCTCGAGCATGGGCCCCGACGTTACGGCCAGCTCGCGACCGACATCCCCGGCATCTCGCAGCGCATGCTGACCGTCACGCTGCAGCGCCTCGAGCGCGACGGCCTGGTGACGCGCACGAGCTACCCCGAGATTCCACCGCGGGTCGAA
>Ga0247730_1000979_pt1 | contig 17306 bp, 17 predicted proteins | sample UWRJL073202C2_FD_180959 | JGI IMG/M metagenome (GOLD analysis project Ga0247730, IMG submission 180959) | Plant litter microbial communities from Arlington Agricultural Research Station in Wisconsin, United States - UWRJ-L073-202C-2 | ecosystem: Environmental > Terrestrial > Plant litter >... | reverse complement strand
GCGACGCGCCGGGCGTAGTGACGGGTCAAGGCGAGGATGTCGATGGGATCTGGCTGGCAGGTGCTGGGGAAGGTGAGGGAGTGCCGATTCCTGTGCGGATTGCGGATAAGTTTAGGGGGCGCAAGTATTCTAGTTTTGATACGTTCAGGAAGGGCTTTTGGAGGGCGGTAGCGAGGGATGCGGCGCTGAATGGGCAGTTTGATACAGACAATATGCAGAGAATAAAACGTGGGGGGGCGCCTGTAACCCCTTTTTCAGATTCAGTCGGCGGGAGGAAAACGTTTGAATTACATCATGTCGAATGGATATCTAAAGGTGGAGAAGTTTACAACATAGATAACCTCCGGGCTGTTACTCCCAAACACCATATTGATCACCATAAAGGGGCCAAAAATGAAAACTAGTATTTCTGAATATACTGAACTTCAGTTTATAGAATTTCTTAGGGAGATTCGTTTGGCAAATGAGATGGAATCGGATCGTGTTCTAGGCAAACTCTTGGACAGATTTTGCAAAATCGCCGAGCATCCCGATGGCACAGACTTGATCTACTATCCAAAAGCTGGTGCTGATAATTCGAATGAAGGCATTACTGAAACTATAAAACAATGGCGAGAAGCCAATGGGCTGCCCGGCTTCAAGCCGCGATTTTGAATGGTTATGAAGAAGCTAACGGCAGAAAATATTTCGGATTATACCGAGGCTCAGTTTGTCCGGCTTATAAAGCGGATTCTTATTGAGGACGCGTCTGAGACAGATGAGCTCGCAGACAAGCTGCTTTTGCATTTTCGTAAAATAGTCGGGCACCCTTCAGGGATGGATTTGATTTATCACCCCGAGCCTGGCGCGGATGATTCGCCCGAAGGTATCACTGAGACGGTCAAGCAATGGCGAGAAGCCAACGGCCTGCCCGGTTTCAAAACCGCCGACCCAACCTGCACACCTCAAAAACAGGAGTCACCTGGCAAAATGGATATTAAGGCAATCCAGAAACTACTGATCAAGCCTGTCACCAAATTCACCACTAATCGTTCCAGCATTGTCCCTCACAACGAAGAGAGCTGGATCGGAAAGGTATCTCTTTTTCGACCTGACGAAGGCGTGCCCAAAAATGCAGCAGGCAATGAACTGCATCCTTATGCGCAGTTCTACCTGCCAAGTCTTCCATTCAATAGCCCGCTTCTTGAGGGGATTAGCGTACTCACGCTGTTTGTAGCGGACCCGTTACCTGATGAACTTGAGCCAATGGGTAATAACTGGCTGATCAGGGAATACAAGGCAGAGGATGTGCTGGTGTACAAGGATCTTCCCGTCGCCGGTTCGACTATCAAACCCTCTCGCTTGAACGCTGAGTTGGTCGCCGATGACTTTCCGCTCTGGGATGGTGGCGGTATACCCGGTTATCTCGCAGCAGAAATCTGCGAGCTGGAGGACGCTGGCAAGCTGGAAAGCTTTGACGATCTGGGCCGCCACATCTATGACCACAAGGTTGGCGGATATCCGTCGTTCTGCCAGCCGGGTATCGACCTGGGCGATGATTTCGAATTTGTATTGCAGCTGTCCAGTGACGCGGATATCAATCTGAATATCGTGGATTGTGGCAGCCTGATGTTTTGGAAACACAGGCACTCTGGCGAGTGGGTCATGTACTACGATTTTTACTGAATAGCCTGCTGAAGCCGGTTGGATCCATCCGGCTCCGGCCCCCACTGCTTAAACAAGGCCCGAATGTCTCGATCTGCTGTATGGTGCACCGTTACACCCAATAGGCCGCGTAGGTGACTGTTTTGCCGCGCCGGACTACGCTTCAGGTATCCACGCCGCATCTTGGCGGCACTCTCGTTTATTCATGCACGTCAAATTGGCCTCGGGTCGTTCAAAACTTGCTGTGGCCGGGCTGTATTGGCTTTACCGTTCGTATTGCCAATCGTATCGCGAGCACCGTCCGGCTGTTCCCTTCTGAAAGACCAGGAGTTTTGCAATGACCGACTACACGCAGGACGCGAGCCTGGATGCAGTGCACGAGCTTGAGCTTGAGGCTGCGCTGGCCGACTGCGCAAGTGAGCCGATCCGCATCCCTGGGGCCATTCAGCCACATGGCGTTTTGCTTACCCTCAGCGGCAAGCCGCTCTGTATCGAGCAGGTGAGCGCTAACTGTTCCAGGCTATTAGGCCTGGACAGCAGCGAGCTGTTAGGCAAAACCATGTCGATGCTGGTGTCGCCGCAACAGGCCGACCTCGTTGAAATGGCGTGTTCCGGGCCACGGCTGGGTGAAAGTGATCCGATTCGCCTGACCTTCGGCAATTCGGACTACACCGCTTCGCTGCACCGTAGCGATGAGGTGTTGATCATCGAGCTGGAGCCTTTCGTCGAATCTACCCAGGAACAGTCCAGGGTCATTGCCCGGGTGCTGCGCAACCTGCAGGCGGTCAACACGCTGGAGACCCTGTTCGATATCAGCGTGCATGAGATCCAGGCGCTGACCGGTTATGACCGGGTGATGATCTACCGCTTCGAACCCGAGGGCCATGGCAAAGTCGTGGCCGAGGCGCTGACCGGCAGTTTGCCCAGTTACCACGGTTTGAATTTTCCCGGTGCTGACATTCCCGCGCAGGCGCGGGAGTTGTATCGCCTGAACTGGATCAGGGTGATTCCTGACGCGACTTACACGCCCGTTCCGTTGGTGCCGTTGCTCAGGCCTGCGACGGGGCAACCGCTTGATATGGGCTTCTCGACCCTGCGCAGTGTTTCTCCGGTGCATTGCGAATACCTGAAGAACATGGGCGTGCGCTCGTCGATGAGCATTTCGTTGCTGGACAATGGCGAGCTTTGGGGGCTGGTTGCCTGTGGGCATCCCGAGCCGCTGCTGGTCCCGCGTGAAGTTCGTGATGCCTGCACCCTGATCGGCCAATTGTTATCGGTGAAAATCGCCGCGATTGTCGCCACCCAGATCCAGCGTGAGCGAGAAGAGAAAGTTGTCTTGCTCGGCGAGCTGGCGTCGGCCATGAGTCGTGCCGAGCGGGAAATTCTGGATGGGCTGGTGAGTCGGCCCGAGCTGCTTCAGTCCCTGACGCTGGCCGACGGTGCCGCCGTCTTGATTGAGGATCGCCTTCACCTGTTCGGAAACTGCCCGACTCAGGAACAGGTGCGAGCGCTCTACCTCTGGATTCGCGATGTCGGTCTGACGCAGAAAAAATTAAAAGAGCGCGCCATGGGTCTGCAAGGCCTGGGGGTTTTCCATTCCAACTCGATGCATCAGGACAATCCCGCCAGTGCGGCGTATCGAGACGTGGCAAGCGGGGTCATTGCCTTCATCCTGCCCAAGCCCATCGACAACGCCGTCATGTGGTTTCGCCCCCAGCTTACGTCCACGATGAACTGGAGCGGCAACCCGGCCCAGCACTTGAGCCCAAGTCCGGTGGGCTCTGCCAGCCATCGCCTGCATCCTCGGCAGTCGTTTGAACTCTGGGAAGAGCAAGTCACCGGGATCGCGCAGCCCTGGTCGCGGGGCGATCTGTATGCCGCCGAGGATATTCGTCGTTCGGCGCTGGAACACGATCTTGAACGCCAGGTGCATCGCGAACAGGAGGCGGTGCGCCTGCGCGACGAGTTGGTTGCAGTGGTTTCCCACGACCTGCGCAATCCCATGTCCATCATCATCATGCAGTGCGGCATGCTGCAACGCTGGGCGACCAGTGACGCCACGGTCGAGAACGGCCGCATCCGGCGTGCGTTGGGGACTATCGAAAAAGCCACCACCCGCATGAACAGCCTGCTTGAGGACTTGCTCGATACGGCGAAAATCGACACTGGGCGTTATCAGCTGTCTTGCCTGCCGCTGACGGTCACCAGTCTGCTGGAAGAAACCTGCAGCCTGCTCGTGACGCTGACGGCGGACAAGGACATTGAACTCAATTGCACCGCTGAACCGGGCCTGGTGATCGATGCCGATCCGGAGCGGATCTTTCAGGTGCTGTCCAATCTGGTGGGGAACGCAATCAAGTTCACGCCGGCGGGCGGTCAGATCAATATTGCCGTCGTCCGCGAAGGGGACGATGTGCTGTTCCGCGTGAGTGACACTGGCATCGGCATACCCGCAGAAGACCTGCCTTATATTTTTCAGCGCTACTGGTCGGTGAAAAAGGGCAATCCCCATGGCAACGGTTTGGGGCTGTACATTTCCCAAGGCATCATTGCCGCACATGGTGGCCAGTTACAGGTACAGAGCGGGCCGGGGCCGGGAAGTGTTTTCACCTTCAACCTGCGCGCTTATGCAGGGCAGGCCAGTGCTGGCGAGGCGACTTTTCTGAAGCAAAGCGGCACTGCGCAACGCCTGGCGCAGTCGATTTCCTCCAGGCTGGAACGCCAACAGCAGCAGGACAGCACCGCACGCGCGGCACTGCTCAACGAGCTGAATCATCGGGTCAAGAACACCCTGGCGACCGTGCAGGCGATTGCTTCGCTCACCGCCAGCAGTTCTGACTCCTTGTCGTCATTTCGTAAAAGCTTCGATGCCCGGTTGTTTGCCTTGAGCCAGGCACACGATGCGCTCGCCCAGGCCGAATGGATGTCCAGCCAGCTCGCGGATCTGATCGCCCAGCTACAGGCCACGCGTCCCGGCACAAACCAGATCAGGTTCGAAGGCACTCAAGTTACTCTGGAGCCCAGAACATCGCTGACCCTTTCAATGGTGCTCCACGAGTTAATGGCCAATGCGTTGCAGCATGGAGCCCTAAAGTCGCCCAGCGGCTACGTCACCGTTATCGCCACGCTGAATGCCGCCGACAACCCGCAGTCGCTGAAAATCGACTGGGTTGAAACAGGTGGGCCGGCTATCACTGCCAGCGCAGTCAAAGGCTTTGGTTTCCAACTGATCCACCGCAGTATCGAGCGAGAACTGCAAGGCAAGGTGCAGATGAACTTCCCGGAATCAGGGCTGCATTGTTCGATGCATATTCCATGGCTTGAAATGCCGACAAGCGCACTATGACGTCTGCAGTCGCGTTGCCTCAGGTATTCATTGTCGAGGACGAGACAATGCTGGCGATGCTCATCGAGGCGATGCTCGATGATCTCGGTTACGCAACGGCATTCCACGCCAGCACCCTCGCCGACGGCTTGCAGTACGCAGTCACCGGGCAATACGACCTGGCCATCCTCGACATCAACATCATCGGCGGCACCTCTTTTCCCATCGCCGAAGCGATTGCCGGACGCGGCATACCTTTCGTGTTTTGTTCAGGATACGGCCGCGTCGGCATACCCGAGGTCTGGGCCGAACGGCATTGCATCGCCAAGCCTTTTGGGGAAGAGCAATTGGGTGAGGCGTTGAGGGGGTTGCTTTGTCCCGGAACGAAAGCCGGGTAAAGCTGAGGACGGTTACGATTAACCAGGCAACAGTCCAAGGGCCTTTGCCCTCATGCGGGACAAGGCATACACCGTGCGTGTTCGCGGTATTGATGCCTCCGCCAGATCAGCCACCGCTATCAGCGTTCCCAGGATTGCCTCGATTTCGACGGGCTTGTGTCCCTCAACGTCTTGCAGCATCGACGTTTTGACCTTTCCTAGTTTGCGCGTGATCGCAATTCGCTGCTGCGGGTCAATGTCGGGGGAGATGTCCAGCTGGCGCCCAAGCTCCAGTAGCTCCCCCATCATTACAGTGAACAAAGCGCTGAGGAATGCATCATCGATCATCTCATCGGTCGAGCAGCCGACCAGCAAGCTGACAGGGTTGAAGCATGCGTTCCCCAACAGCTTTAACCATATTTCCTCACGTATGTTTTCGTGGCCACGAGCGTCAAAACCGGCCTCAAGAAAAACGTCAGTCATCATTGACACGCGACTGCTGCTGCCACCACCGGGTTCGCCGAAAACAATTTTGCTTCCAGACATATGCCGGATGACGCCGGGGCTTATTACCGTACAAGACGGGAATACAACACAGCCAATGATCGCATCCGTAGGGATATGCTTTTCAACCAGGCCTTCTGGGTCCACGGCCTTCAAGCGGGTACCTGACAACGCCGCAGTGGATTTCAGGAAATACCACCAGGGAAGCCCATTGATCGCGGGTACGACGATGGTCTGTGGGCCGATTAACGCCTTCGCCTCTTGCACGGCTGCTGGCAATGCCGGCACCTTGACGGCAAATATCACCACGTCTTGAACCCCCAGTTCCTCGGGGGCCGATGTCGCGAAAAGTGGCGCGATCACTAGATCGTTGCCGGTGTGAAGTTGCAGTCCTTGCTCGCGTATGGCATTCAGCGTCGCGCCACGAGCGACAACGCTGACGTGATGGCCAGCGGCAAACAACTTGCACGCCAGAAATCCGCCGATGGCTCCTGCACCCACAACGGTAATTTTCATCATCATGCATCGGCCTCTTTCAGCTCTGTCGCGCGGTTATTCAGCGAACCGTGGTGGCTTCCGATTATTGTGCCCGTCAGGCGTCGGTCAGCAATATCAGCTGATCTCTATTGAGTAATCTGCGGGAACATGACTTTACGGGCGTCAGCATCCATCTCGGTCTTGTAACTGTGTTGAGTCTTGAGCGCTTCGGCACGCTGGGCAGCTGGCCGCGCATTGATTTCATCGAGCAGGCGTTTGACGTTCGGCAGTTTTTCCCAAGCGCCCTCGCCGAGAATGAACGGCACCATGCGCGCCCAGCCCCACACCGCCATATCCACAAGCGTGTACTCATTGCCAAGCATGTAGGGTCTGCTGGCCAGGCGCTCGTTGATAATTGACCAGTGACGCCAGGCTTCGTGGGTGTAGCGGGTCACGGCGTAGTCTTTTGGTTCAGGAGCGTAGTGCTTGAAATGCACCGCCTGACCAGAGTAGGGGCCGATACCTGTAGCAACGAACATCAGCCAGGAATACATTTCACCGCGTGCGGTCAGGCTGTCGGCCGGCAGGAATTTCCCGGTCTTTTCGGCCAGATAAAGCAGCATGGCGTTGCTGTCGAACACGATGGCATCGCCATCCACCAGAGCGGGAGTCTTGGCGTTCGGGTTGATCTTGAGGAACGCCGGATCGTGCTGCTCGCCCTTGCGCGTATCGACTGGAATGAGCTCATACGGGACGCCCGCTTCCTCCAGAAAGAGTGCAATCTTTGCGGGGTTGGGAGACGGGTGATAGTAGAACTTGATCATGTTGACTCCTGGCTTTGATTGTCAGTGAACGTCTGAATGAACCAAGGGCGGTAACCCCAGGCTGTTGAGTGCCACATCGATAGCGTCGGTGACGCATGCCGGGTCCGGATTGACTCGCGCCAACACTCGAACGCCCAGCAATACGCTGAGCAGATGATTCGCGCCCTTACTCGCATCGATACCTGCGGCGCCGTCTGCTTGGTCGCTGAAAGCATGCAAACGGTCTCGGAAAAAACGGCGAATTGTCTCGAGTTCAGCGGCCACGGCCTTGCGCAGGTCGGGATCCTCTGCGGTCATTTCCAGGGCGGAATTCACCAGCAAACAACCACGATGAAGTGGGTCGTTCAGCGTGCGGTCCAGCACTTCCGCAAAAAATCCGCTGATGGCCATTCCTGCGTGCGGCAACCCCTCCAGACGCTGGATGCGGGCGCGCACGCTGCACTCCAGATAGTGCTCAAGGGAGCGCCGATAAAGGCTGCGCTTGTCGCCGAAGGCGTTGTAAAGACTGGGCTGGTTAAGGCCCGTGCACTTGACCAGATCTCTGGTCGAAGTGCCCTCAAATCCCCGAACCCAAAACGCATCCACGGCGGCGGTCAGGATTTCTGCTTCATCAAATGTGCGCGGGCGGGCCATGATCGGATGGTGCTCTGTCGGTGTGACGCCGAACATAACACAGGGTTTTGTATCGATCGACACAAAATAATTCTCCTCAGCCAAACAGCATCAGGCAATCTCCCCGCAGCATCGAGCTACGCAACCCGCCCACACGCACGCTAGCTTTACCCCAACAATTCCAACAACCGCATCGGGTGAACAATCATGCGCAGGCTTGCAAAACCACTTCATCGCCTTCAAGCCATCGCTCTGCTTTCCGCACTGTTAACCACCACAGCATGGGCCACGGAGAAAAATGCTCAGCACTCCAACACCGAGCTCGTCCGCCAATCGTTTGTTAACTGGCAGCAAGGCAAAGGCACGACATTCGATCTGCTGGCACCGGATGCAGTGTGGACAGTTGCGGGGTCAAGTCCGGTTTCCGGTGTTTATAAAAGCAAACAGGCATTGCTGGAGCAGGCGGTGAAGCCAATCAGCGCGCGACTGGCAAGCCCAATCAAACCCACGGTGCAAAGCATCGTTGCCGAAGGCGATGTGGTTGTCGTGCTCTGGAACGGCGAGGCAACGGCACTTGATCAGCAGCCGTACAGAAATAATTACCTGTGGCACATGACCTTCAAGGATGGCCGGATTACTGAAGTCAAAGCGTTTCTGGACACCTACGTGCTGAATGATTTGATGGAGCGGGTGAAGCCGGGGATTTGAAGGGGGGTGTGGTTGCTGGCGCGTGATTTGAGCGTGCTGCAAGTGGCGTGGCTGGGTGGCCTTTTCCAGTGGTATTCGGGGAGGATGGCGGGAGGGGTAGGTGCTGAGAAGTCGGTGAGGGGTGGGGTGGTTCACAGGACTATGGACGAGTTTTTAGCGAATTTCTAAATCCTAGATGCAGGGAAGTCCTCGTCGGGCGGCTTTCTGGTGGGCCGGGGTAATTTGAAACGGTAATTTATCCTATTGATTATTATCGTTAATATTGGTTTTGTATTTTGATTGGAATACCAATTGGAATACCTCACGAAATAGCATTCCATTGACCCTCGCTTGTATTCGATCTGAAAACCTTGCTTCGCATCCATGATAAGCAGTGATCTTCTTACAGCGGTCGGGACAACAGGTAGCAATCGATCCGAGTCGGAAGGTGGCGACAGGCAGAAACCGGCCGATTCTGTTGAAAAAGTCGGCCATGGTTTGCGCATCAGAAAAGTACGCGTCCGAGATTGAAATCTTTACTTTTGGCAGGGGCTTCCGGATTCGGACTTCACGTAGCCGCGTGCAAAAAAGGCGTTTTCACCAGTCAATGATCAGGCAGTTTGGGCAGACCGACTTTTCCAATAGAATCGGCCAAAAGCTGTCAGTCAGAGGTGCAAGATTTGGGTTCTAGCCCACCTATTTTTTGACAGGCAAGCCACCGTTAGCTGCGCGGGTTTGTGTCAGCCAAAAAAACTTGGACGGAGCGACATCATATTGCTATCTTTCGTCAAGATTTAAGTTCAGAGTAAAAACGTAATGTTGGAATTGGTCTCATCGGCAGAACACGTCAGCATGCAATTAGCTCTTTGGAATGGAGCCAATGTATAAAGCAAATCAATGGAATGTTGCCCGTGACGAATATCAATCTCATCTATCCTGAGTCATCTCCGGCCAAGCTTTGGGTAGATATCAACCGCCCTTTATCGCTTGCTCTTCAAGCTGAATTGATTCATAGAGGGTACGAGTTGCGGCAGGTGGACGCGGGCCTTCAGGCGCTTTGTTCAGAAAAATCGAACATTCCTACGTTCAATGAGCTTTTGACGCAACTGTTGGATGACGAAGTTACTCGTAGGAAAATTCCACTAAATACATTAGTGCGGCTGGATATGTTTATGGAGGCCTCTGAATGAACGCTAACTTCGTTGTGGGAAGCCTGCTGCCATTCGGTTTTCATCGGCTCGACGATCAGTCCGTTGTAGCCGTTAGTGCTGCAGGTGACCATGCCTTTTTGACGCAACAGGAATTGTCGGCTCTAGTCCAAGCACCTGAAAAATTAGAGTTCAAAAAGCGCGCGGAACTACAATCTAAGTATTTTTTGACCGGAAAAAGTTCTTTCGGAACTCTAGAGCTATTACGATCACGAATAGCGGCCCGGAAAGAAACTGTATTGGCAGGTCAGTCTTTGCACATAATTGTGCCTACCCTTCAATGCGAACATTCTTGTCAATACTGCCAAGTCAGCAGACGTCTTGAAGATGTGGGTCATTCAATGACCCCAATTCAGATTGATGCTGCTTGCGCGACTATTTTTCAAAGTCAGGCCAATGCTCTGACAATTGAGTTTCAAGGTGGCGACCCGCTGCTCCGTTTCGATCTTATTCAACGAGCAATTGATCTTATTCAAAAGATGAATCTGGAACACAAGCGCCGTATTCGTTTCGTGGTTGCATCAACGTTGCACCAATTAACCTCTGGAATGTGTGAGTACTTTAGAAATAATCAGGTCTACCTCTCAACGAGCCTTGACGGCCCGGCGACGTTGCACAATAAAAACCGCCCATTACCATCGCGTGATTCGCATGCCCGGACTTTGGCAGGAATCGAACTGGCACGGCGTATCATGGGGCCACACGCGGTTGCAGCATTGATGACCACAACTAAAGCCTCTCTTGCGTACCCTGAGGCCATTGTGGATGAGTATGTAAAAAATGGATTCACCGAAATTTTCATACGACCGTTAAGCTTGTATGGATTTGCCAAACGCAACATCAAGCATTTGGGATACACCCTTCCAGAGTTCACAAACTTCTATCAGAAAGCTTTGCATCGTGTCTTAGAATGGAACGCCAGAGGTACTGAGTTGCGTGAAGGTACCGCCGCACTAATTTTTAACAAACTTTTATCACCCTTCGATGCGGGTTACGTCGATTTGCAAAGCCCGACAGGGTCTGGCCTTGCTGTTCTGGTCTACAACTACGATGGTTATGTCTATCCAAGCGACGAGGCACGGATGCTCGCCGAAACGGGAGATTGTTCTTTGCGTTTAGGTTCTATTGGTGAGTCCCTTGCACAGTTAATGACTTCTCCTGTCATGAGGCAGCTGATAGAAACAAGTATTTCTACTCAAGCAGTGGGCTGTGAAATTTGCGCGTTCAATAGTTTTTGCGGGCCTGATCCAGTGGGGGCGCAAGCTGAGTTTGGTGACATGAGGACTGTTGCTTTGCTTACTGAACACTGCAAACGATATAAATGGCTCTTCGAATACTTTTTTCGTAAGTTACGAACTGCCGACGACGATTTTCTCGATATTGCCTATCGCTGGGCTCACCCCGCTGGATATTCTGATGCGTAAGGTCCGTGTACGAACGCATGGCGTTGGATATCGAACAGTAGCTAGAGTCATTTCGCTCGAGAATTTGAGCGCGCAGTGGCGACCCGAATTGAGATTTTTAGTGAGGGCCGCAGATGCGGAGGGGATCACCAAAGTTGCGCAACTGCGTAGTGCTGGGCTAACCAACCTAATTTTACTGACACCTAATCTCCATGCCGCAGGCCAATGGCAGGCAGAGACTGTGGTTGAAACCGGCGGCATTCTGATGGACGAAGACGTAGTAGCCGTCGCCGACCACATGAATCACGCGCATGTCCTATTTCGGTATACAGACCAGCACCACACTGTTTTCCTCACCAATCGGTGCAATAGCTATTGCCTAATGTGCTCGCAGCCCCCGACAAAACATGACGATAGCTGGTTGGTGAACGAGGCGGTAGAAGTCGCCAATCATATAGCTAGCTCTCCGCATACATTGGGATTTTCCGGAGGAGAGCCTTTGTTGCTGGGTGAGCATCTGCGTCTAGTGCTTGATACCTTTGCTCATCAACATCCTAGCACTCGGTACGACGTGTTGAGCAACGGCAGGCTGTTAGCTGATCCGATCTATGCTGAGCACATGTTAAAGGGGTTGAGTGAGCGCGTGACATGGATGGTGCCGCTCTATGGGCATGCTGACTTTCTACATGACTTTGTCGTGCAGAGTCCGGGGGCATTTGAGGAGACACTGGCTGGTCTATTGAATCTTCGTCGATTTGGGCAAGCCGTTCAGTTGAGAATCGTGCTGATTCGCCCTGTTTTGGAAAACCTTGCAGCGCTTTGCGAATTCATTGGTCGTAATTTGCCTTTCGTCCGTGAGGTCGCATTAATGGCATGTGAACCCATTGGCTTTGCTTTGGCAAACCCTGAACTGACCGACATTGACCTTCGAGACTGGAGTACGGAGCTCAGTCACGGCTTCAGGACACTGAAGCGAGCGAAGGTACCTGCCATTTTGATGAATGCCCCACTCTGCGCTCTGCCACAAACTCTGTGGCCGTATGCACACAAAAGCATCTCCGATTGGAAACGTACGTTTGCTGAGGACTGTGCTACGTGCAGAGTGAAAACAGAGTGTGCAGGCCTTTTCTCATGGCATCACCCAGGTAAACATTCGATGAAAATCCAAAAAATTGAAGGGATTATCAATGTCTAAATTCATCACGTCGCTGTCAGCATTCATTGCCGGAACTTCTTTGGTGAACACGGATGTGCAAGCCCTGGAGCAGGGGCTGAAGAACCCTTTCGGCAGCAGACTCGATCCGGTCAGCTTGCGTCCGCTTAACATGCCCGGCGATAACCTATACGCAGCCCATCGATCCCACTCGTCACATTCCTCGCATTCATCTCACAGTTCAGGAAGCGGTTCCTACTCTGCTCCAAGCCGGACTTACACGGCTCCAAGTAAGACTTATTCCCCCCCTAGTCCTGCCTATTCAGCACCAAAAACACCTTACTCGAGCAACTTTGGAACGAGCGGTTCGAACAGTCTTGGTGGTTCCACCGGTAGCCGCAATCCTGTAGACGCAGGAAGGCCTTCGACAGTCAGCCCCATCAGCTCAGATTTCGATCCTAATAATAAAAAACTCATGGAGCTAATTCGGCGCGTACAGATGGGTTTGATTATCAAAGGTTATGAACCTGGCACCATAGACGGCGTGATGGGCGAGCAAACTCGTTTGGCACTGAAATTATTCCAGTCTCATAACAGCTTGCCTGCAGATGGCATGATGGGTACGCAAACACTGAACGCCTTAGGCGTGATTGTTCCCAAATGAATCATAAGGTCTATAGATATATTCGATTTTGGGCTCCCGTGATATCCGTGATCGGACTGGGCTTCATTGTCTTCCATGATTATGTTCGACCGCTTATTGCCGAATATAGTCACGGTGATGAGTACAAGCGACTCGCTTTAGAGTGCGACCTGGCAATGCATGAGGAAGCTGCGCTACGGGGATTGATCGGAAATGATCCACAGTCTGAACGTCTCAGGTTAAGTGCAGACGTTGGGATGATGGTCTGTCACGACTACGACATACTTCGTAAACAGCTATTAATTCAGGGTCTATCAGAAGACCAACTGGCGATGTTAGGCCTGGAGGTACTTGAAGTAGAACAAATCACGGTACAGCAGATGGTCGATGCTCATCGCATGGATAGATTTTAATATGAGGAAGTCGATTCTTACGTATTTTATTTTCCTCTCCTGGATTAGCCATCTGCAGGCGTCGCAACTTAACCATGAAGATCAACTTCTGAGGAAAGTGCTCACTGCCTATCGTGTTGAGCCCATGACTACCAGGCCGTTGTTCATGGGGCCGAAGGAAAAGTTAGGGCAGATGCTGTTTTTTGATCCCGTCATGGGGGGGCCAAACAACACGACTTGCGCGACTTGTCACGTCCGTAGCAAAGGCAGTGTTGACGGGTTGCCTATGGCTGTGGGTATCGGCTCAAGCGGAGTGGGAGAGCAAAGGCTTCAATCTCCAGAAGCTTTTGTCATACCCAGAAATGTGCTCCCGTTTTTTAATCGTGGAGAAAGCGATTTTACCGCTCTATTTTGGGATGGACGAGTACAGTTGGGTGAAAATGGGAATTTTGAATCGCCTATGGGTAATAAACTGCCAAAGGGATTCGAAAATCTACTTGCCGTCGCAGCAAGCTTTCCCCAAGTTGAACCTGATGAGATGCTGGGCCGATCTGTACGCCGCGGAGGTGAGAACCAAGCCACCTACCATGCGGATCTAGTCGATATGACAGTCGACCCTGACAACTTTCAAGAGCGGACATTGAATGTTTATAGTAATTTGGTTAAACGTTTGTTAGGCACTTCGGCCGCCTCGACCCCTATGCAATCAGAATATAGAAAACTCTTCCAATCAGCTTATCCGGCTACAAGCGAGTTTGATATTACTCATATTGGCAATGCCTTGGCAGCTTACATTTCCTTGGCGTTTCAGCTTAAGCCAGCAGCTTGGGATAGCTATGTAAGAGGAGAAATCTCCGCTTTATCCCAGCAGCAAAAAAAAGGAGCGATGATTTTCTTCGGGAAAGGGCGCTGTGCGGTTTGTCATACAGGTGAGGAGTTCTCGGATTTTAAATATCACGGACTTGCCGTGCCGCAACTCGACGTTGGCAAACACGGAGGTTATTTAGATTATGGAAGGGCAAAAGCGACGGGGTTGGCCATAGATCGCTTTCAATTTCGCACTCCACCGCTACGTAATGTTACGCGCACTGGGCCATGGGGGCACAACGGTGTATTCACATCCTTGGAAGAAGTCATTAGTCATCACTTCAACCCCATTCCATTAATGTTTGCCGCGCAGAAAGGCCGACCTCGCGAAGCGGAACTCGCGGGGCGGCTGCTGAGGTACCGCTCCCCCATCCTTGCCGAGATCTACCCGATGGCGCCAAACGACGTGGGGGCAGTCGTCGCGTTTCTAGAGGCACTGCAATCAGATCCTATTTTGTCAACTGATGAAGCTCTGCCTAAATCAGTCCCCTCAGGGATGAATCAGTTCATTGTTGAATGAATCGCACTGCGCAGAACCGAAAACGTCATCGTCCAGGGGACTTTCAGGAAGCGTTTGAGGCCGGTTTTCTGCTGCGTTTGCAGCAGACGCTGCTCAACCTTCGTGAAGCTGCTGTATCCCGATCAACAAGTTTCGATGCTTGAGACTTTGCTTTTCCCGCCAAACCCTCTGATCAAGCGATCTTTGATCGCGCCGATCGGAGGGTTCACTCGCTTTTTGTCGAAGGCACTTCGTTCCATCCTTCCATTTCAAATTTGATTAGCGTCACTCCTCTTTTACCCATCAGTAATTGCCCTCAATCTCTGTCAAGTGCAACGCAGTTTCAGCATTAGAACCGAGCTTGTCGTAGAACTATGTCTAGAGATGTGGCGACTCCGGCGATAGCGGCGACAACCCATGCAGCACGGGGCCTGGAGCGTGGCGACAAAAGTGGCGACAGTCGCCACTTTTTGCACGCTTTGGCCGTGACGCTTGACCGTCTTTTCGAGTGGGTATAAAAATTGGTGCACGGACCGCTGTTGTTGACAGCACCAGCCCAGGTAGCCAGAACCTTTAAGGCTACGCCACTTGCGTGGTGGTTCTCCCGAAGTGCGATTAGCGTCCGGCGGCTCGCACGGTCACTCCCCAAGAGTGATGGATGCCCACTCGACTGATCTGCCCTCTGCGGCAGACGATGAACCTTCCTCGCTGCGCTGCAGCAACCTCACCTTTCGGCACACTTCGTTGCGCCAGACTGCGCCCGTCTCTTTCTGCTGGAAAGAGACGGGCGCTCGTACCATTGCTGCAAGCCACGTCGTACAGGGCATTGCCGCAACTCTCCTCGTGACAATCGACCTGACAAATCCGATTCGTCGCCATCCGCAACGACACAGGCACCGGTGCCGCAGCCAATGGAAAGGCTGCATCTGACTGACAGTCAGGCATGCCCCAGGTGTCCATGTCATTGCCTTCTCCTACTCCGGATCTCCTGGTGCCGAACTCGTCAGTCGGCACAGCCTCCACCCGCCCGCATCTTCGGATGCGTCTGAGGAGGCCAGATTCATGGGGTCATGCCCTTGCTCCCGGTCGTAAGGAGCCGTTCGTTCCGCGTCAGTGAACACCTCACAGGCCGCAGGGGCCTTGATCCCTGATAACACTCAACAGCCGTGGCGGGACTACGTGAGGACAACCAGCAATGACGAGGAGAGGGCCCATGCAGCAGTTAGATCCGAAGCTTGAACTACCACGACCACCTCGACCGTTGATTGAGTCGAACCCCGTGCCCCAGCCTTATCCGGTGCAGGCACTGGGTGGGATTCTTGGGCCAGCGGTTGAGCGCATGGCCGAGGTCATCGGCGTGCCCCAAGCACTGGCCGCGCAATCGGTGTTGGCCGCCTCGGCGCTGGCCACTCAGGGTCATGCGGGCTTACAACTCGACGGGAGACATTATCCCCTGTCGTTGTACCTGATCACGGTGGCGGCGTCAGGAGATCGCAAGACCGCGTCAGACCGATCCGCACTGCTGCCAGCGCGCCAATGGGAGCGTGAACAGTGGCAACACTATCGTGAAAAGCTCTCCCGGTACCGTGCCGCACAGCGCCAAGCGCAGCGTATCAATCCTGCCGATCCCTCCCCCACAGACAGCGTACCGCTCGAAGCGGAGCCTTCGACCCCTCGGCTGATCACCACAGACCCGACGATCGAGGCTCTGATAAAGGGGCTCTGCCATGACTTGCCCAGCATGGGTCTGTTCTGTGATGAAGGCGGACAATTCCTCGGCAGCAGTACCATGAGTCGGGACAACCGTTTGAAAGCGGTCACGACGTTGTCGTCAATCTGGGACGGTAGCCCGATTGATCGTGCTCGCTCTATGGCAGGCGAAAGCCTACGAGCCTATGACCGACGCTTAAGCCTGCACCTGATGCTGCAACCGTATCTAGCCATGCAGTTACTCAGTGACCCATTGCTGCAGGGGCAAGGCATTCTCGGTCGCTGCCTCATCACCTGGCCCACCAGCCTGGCCGGACAACGCAGTTACCAGTCTGTCGACTTGTCCAAAGACCCCGCCCTAAAGCGATATCACCACCGTCTTTCGGCCCTGTTTCATCAGCCTTGGTCACTTTTCGCTGACGGGGCCTTGCGGCTATCACCGCTGACACTAAGTCCCTTAGCCCGCCGTCGCTGGATTGATTTGCATGATGCTATCGAAGCTCAGCTGGGGGAGTTTGGCGAGCTGGCCAGCGTACGGCCCAGCGGATCAAAGGCTGCCGATAACCTGCTGCGCGTCGCCGGCATTCTTGCAGTTGTGGAGGAGAGCAGCGTCGTGGAGGTCGACCATATCCAACGGGCCTCCGCTTTAGTCGGCTACTACCTCAACGAGATCCAGCGCCTGACTGAGCAGGAGCCAGTGTGTCGAGTAAAAGAGGAGGCAGACCGGCTGCTGCGATGGCTACAGGTCAAAGATTGGAAGCGTTTCAGTATTCGTGAATTGAATCGCAACGGTCCCCGCTTTGCCCGCAAGAGCAGTCGTCATGCCGCAAAGCTGCTGGTCGAGTTGATTGATCATCAGTGGTTGATCTCCGACGGCCACACCTTCGAGGTGCGCCATGTTCAATCTTGATGAAGCGCTGCGCAACCATCTGGCTCAACGCCAAAAGGAGCCGAAAGTGCGATTTGTCGCCGGTACTGTCG
>Ga0247730_1000978_pt1 | contig 17319 bp, 27 predicted proteins | sample UWRJL073202C2_FD_180959 | JGI IMG/M metagenome (GOLD analysis project Ga0247730, IMG submission 180959) | Plant litter microbial communities from Arlington Agricultural Research Station in Wisconsin, United States - UWRJ-L073-202C-2 | ecosystem: Environmental > Terrestrial > Plant litter >... | reverse complement strand
GGCTGCAGGCGTTTTAGGAATGAAAACTCTGGATAGGTGTGATGAATTCAACGGTACGTTTTGGAGCCCGTATCATTCATGAATTAGAGCTCACCCCTTCATCAGCCTTACCTGGGCTTCCTTTTTCGACAAAAAGTTTGCCTCCTCACGGCCTGTCGCGCACGGCACCTCCAAGACTGCGCAATCGGGATGTCCCAGCGCAAACATCTGCACGAAGCTCAACTCCGCCTCCCTTGCCCAAATCCGCCACACTACCGTTGCACACGATACGTCCCTCTGACAGGGCCATCTCAATGTCTGTCGGCACAGGGCCATCGTCGCCAACTTTGCCAGCCTCGGAACCACGTAGTGTCCCCTCCACAACCATGTTCGATCAGTCTCCTCACGTTGTGGATCTACTTGATCAGATTACCTCGGCCAAGGCATCTGTTGTAGATCTTCGCACTCAAATTTCCGACAGTCAAACTTCAGCCGTTCAAACTCGCACTATTCTGCAGACTGAAGTAGACTCCTGCCGAAATAGAAAACGCCAGGAAGACGCCTCTCAACGAGACATAAAACTCCGTACCAAGGTTCTCGATGATTCCAAGCGAGCTGCTGAGGCTTCGAAGAAAGAGGTCGAACGTCGTCTCAAGAGAGCCGAGAGCACGCGTAACGATGTCAGCCGTCGCATAAGCTTTTTGGACAATGAGATCGCATCTCTACGTGCTCGCATCGCGGAGCAAGCTGTCTCCGATGCAAGTGAAGAAGAAAAGGATATTACTCGATCTTTGGAGGAGAAGCGCAATGACCTGAAATCAACCGAAGAGGCTGTCACTGCGCTGACCTTGCGTGCTAAAGAATTGGAAGACAACCTAGTTGCGGTGAAGGAGCATTCTGCACTTCCCGACAAAGTTGGATATCCTATCGTTGGTTCATATGCACATCAGGATTCACCTTCATCTCATGGTTTAGTGGATGGGGACAGCACGTCTCGGTATCCTTCTGCACCTTTGCCGAGCATTACGCATCAGGTTTCTTCTTCGAAGCCAATGAAACTTTTACTTGACAAACTCTCCAACTTTCACTATTCTTCATCGAAACCCTTGTTCCCAATTTCCCGGCCACAGTACAATTCAACCGCCATTGATGATGGTGCTCAGGATATGGCGCGTGCTCGCAATACTTCAAGGTTCAGCCCTTTCTCGGAATCACCACCAGCCATCACCCCACCCCTGGGATTGTCACCCATGGATGATTCATTGATTCCTCAAGGTCTAATCAAATCCCTCGACAGCCATCTTGAAGGGGTTTCAATGTCCTTCAGGTCAGAATCAGACGTTCGCATGGACAGAGACTGGCGCTCTCGTTCTACAGGCCATAGTGATGATCACTCATCCAACGAGCATAATTCGCCGTCCCTTGGTAGCTCGCGAACATCCTACGACTACCAGCGCAATGTTTACGACTCTGGCTCACTCGAGTTAGACGCACTCCAGCGTGGTCAAGACGCCTCAGGAGATTTACGACACTCCCAGCTGCTCAATCCCATATCCACGTCAGTCTATACCAATGAAGGCTCCAAAGCGTCAGAAAAAGGCTTTGCGCGTCGTTGGTTCTCTCCAGGGAAAGCGTTGAACCCAGACGCCAAAGTCTTCAGCTTTCCATCGAGAGTTTCGACCTCATTTGCACCTCAAGCAATGCCACTCAGTAGAGCCTCTTATGATGCCCTAAATCCAAATGGCATCGGTTCGGGAAACATTTTGCCCTCAGCTGCTGATAGTAGCCTTCTCCTTCGAGCGTTTGCACCCTCGCCTGCAGAGCGAGAGGCATTACAGCGCGCCCTCGGAGGATCAACTAACACCAGTTTAGAGCGCCTACCGAGTCTCAGCGATGTTGGGACCCTACCCTCGTCCTCGTCGTCTCAACTGCCGTTGCACCAGAAGGTAGAACCCGAGACCCGAGGGATGCCATCTTGGTTCGCAACTGCTCCGCCTACTTCGAACATGAACTTCAGCCCTTGGGATGATGAGGAGGAAGGAGCAACAGAGGTGAACAAACGACGCTGAATATTCTGAGTATTCTGAGTATGAGTGAAATGGGCATTGGTAGCCGTGTAGAATTTGCAAACTTTGTTATATAGTCATGAATTCATGAAAGGTCGCTCGCGTAGACGATGAGATAACTGCCAACTTTCAGGACTCTCTGCCTATTACTTAGGTCTTCACAGAGATCGTGTAATGATTTTAGTACCCAAATAAATCGACAAGGAAACAACGACAGCAGTAAATTGGGCAGGTGCACGACAACGTCGATGTTCTACCAGTGTTTAAGTTCGCAAATGACAACTTGAATAATCTTAACGAGCGATGGATGAAAAGGGGAAATACACAGTAACGATAGGAAGGCATCGAGCATGCAACACAGAGGATGGAAAAGACGGGATCAGGAATAAAACTTTGCTTGCAGGAGGGTATCGTGCTACTATGTAGTGTACTGGTGCTCGACAGGCTCTGCAGATGCCTCACCTGGCGCCATCCAGCACGCCTCTTACGTCGCTCGTAGTTGCTAAATCTGTAAGGAATGGAACGAGATCGGTGAGCTCAGTATCATGAGGATCTAAGAGACATGTTAGTGAAAATCTAACACTTTGCCATTGGAAAGCCCTACCATTGAACCATGAAGAAACGGGAACTGCATTGTTCGGGTGAAAAATGTACGACGCGGGGGAGTTGTCCAGGATAATGGTATCTGCAATTGGACGGCCCAGTTGTGAAAGATCCTGGGGCGTTCACGTCAGATAAGAAATGCGGTACTGAGCTGCATCACTCACTTTCACGTAGTTGCCTCTATGATTGTAGCAGCTCTCTCGGAATAGTCGATGACTGACGACCTGATGGATATCCAGCTTATCCAACACGGGGTCGGCGTACTACACCAAGTTCAGCAAAAGATAATCAAGATTTAGCGCAGTAGTACCTTGCTTAAGCTGGCCGTGAAGACCACAACTTCGTATATCTCCCCCATTTTCTTGAGGAAATTGTCGACGCCTGGACGCTTAATCACGTAGACGTTGTGCCAGTGATATTCTATCTCCACAGGAACCACGTAATCAGCCTGCTGTATGGACTATAATACACAATATGATCAGGGTTAACTCTATCCACAAAGAGTTTTCTTCACCTTAAAGCTACTGTGAACGAGGGTCTCATCCAGATCAAGCACGAGGCATTTTCTTCCTGCGTGGTGAGGAGCAAGAGGGGGGAGCAACGGTTTGGGAACGCCATCCTGCAAACAGTTTCAGCGAAAATGTAAACTTGACCAGTAGAATGGACACTTACAGGACCTATAGGAATTCCAGCACCGCCGCTCATAATGAGCCTCTCCTCTTCATCTTCAATCTCGTTAACGTCGTTAACATCTTCAGCGTCGTCCGACTCGGACAAACTTGTATGGTCGGAGTCGTCGGCGGTGCTGGGAACGTTGGAGTGACGTCGCGTTGCAACTGGAGGGGTTGAACTGCCTGTGGCACCTGGTGGCACGACCGCTCCTGAGGTCATGCCTGCTGTCTCTGCCGGGGAAAGCAAGTGAGTAGCTGTGACTGGGGTGACCACGACGTCTCCTGCTGCACCCGTTGTCTCCGGGTTGTCTGTCAACGGGGTTTGCCCGTTACCATTACTGACTGGCTTCTGCTCCGTCTTTGCCTGAGAAGTCGAGATTGGTGTCGAAAGAGCTGCTGCTTGGGTCCTCGAAACCTTTGGGGGTGGCTTCTCTGACAACTTGCCAGTACCGACGTCGTCAGCATGGATGGGCTGGACTTTGGCGGGCGATGGGATACACGGGACAAGTTTTCTGAGTAGATTGGACAGTTTGGATGGCTTGTTAGAACGCGTGTTGGCCGATTTCGTCGCTGTCGTCGGTGAGGAAGAGGACGTCTGGCCTTTCTTCTTTGAGGAATCCGGCTGGCTGGACGTCAAAGTCGCTGAAACAGAGGCATCTTCTTGCTTAGACGTTTCTCTTTCAGCAGGCTTGGGTGAAGTGAGCGTTTTGTCGGTGGCTTCTTGTCCATGGCTTGGACTCGTGCCAGACGAGGTGCCAACGACTGGTTGAGTGGTAGTGGTAGACTCCACAGCTCGGTTTTCTGAACTTGACGCCGGCTTTGAGGTAGCAGGAGACGAGCTTGGGTCAACGGACGCCAGAGCCATCGACGCGAGAAGGGAGTAAGAGAACTTTCAGTGCCTCCCGGCTGACGGTAATTTCAACGCCTCAAGGCGTGAGATAAATCTACACGTGATCTGGAAATGCACCTTTCGCTCCTCCGACTGCGACTAAGCTGAAACGGGAAGCCTCGAGGATGATACTAAGCTTGGGTTGCTTTTACATTGTATTCTATGCTAGCTAGTCTAGTACTGCGTATTTCTGAAGATGGTCAGGGATTGCACTCGCTAACCCTTTTGTTTCCAACCACTTCTTTGAGAATAATCGACTTTGGTACCGGTATGCACCGTCGCAAAGTACAGTGACCACCTTGGAACCTTCAATCGAGTAAATTTCAAGGCTGACAACAGAACTGAGACGGCAATTCTCACCTTTTCCAAGTCTTTGCGCTAGCTCAACAGCCGCGACCACATTCAGAGAAGAGCTGGCTCCAAGATACAAACCTTCGCTGTCGAGCAGCTCGTAAAGCATGGCAATAGATTTGTCGTCCGAAATCGTGGATGCACCATCCACTTGGTTTATGAAGGTAGCCAGATTGTTTGTAATTCGGCCTTGACCAATACCTGGATGCACTCCGCTTCATAACTGGCCACAATGGAAGGAAATGAAGATGTCGTTCTTACCTTCCGTTATTGAGCCTCCAGATCGCTCCGTCAGCTTGCCACCGCTAGTTATGTAGCTCGTTAGCACACTGCCTGGAGGGTCTGCCACCCAAATTTGTGTCTTTCCACCACTCTTCTCCTTCAGGTACTTGCCTACTCCTGCCAATGTTCCTCCAGTTCCTGTAGCGCATGTGAAGCCATCAATGGTTCCTTCAGTCTGTTCCCAAATCTCAGGTCCAGTAGACTCGTAATGGGCCCTTGCATTTGCGGTGTTGTCAAACTGGTCGGTCCAAACTGCGTTGGGCGTCTCATTTGCATAGTCTCTCGCTTGATGGTTGTAATTGGCTGGGTTCTCATAAGCAACAGCTGGCACTGGCCGTACATCTGCTCCTAACATCCGAAGAAGATCAATCTTTTCTTGGCTCTGCAGTAGTGGATTAGGCATAGTAACAGCTTGAGTTTGAGCGTCTGTTGGTGCTTACTTGCGTGTTGGGCATGTAGATTACACACTTGTACCCCCTCGCTCGACACACATGAGCGAGACCGATACCAGTGTTCCCGGCGGTGCCTTCTACTACTGTACCTCCGGGTTGTAGCCTGAAAAGAGTAAGCAACTGGATAGAGCACCAATATTTTGCAAGAGATAATACCTGCCGCTTGCTTCCGCATCCAGGACAACACCCAGAGCAGCCCTGTCCTTGACACTACCGCCTGGGTTCTGAAACTCGGCCTTTCCGTAGATATGAGAACCAGTCCTCTCTGAGAGCCCTTTCAAATAGATCTGAGACGCTCTTGAGAACCAAATAATGAAGCAGCAGTGTACAAAGGCAATCTGACCAGGGGAGTATTTCCTACTGCTCCTGTGAACCCATTGACAGTAGTAAAATGCCGACGAGCACCACGAAGACCAGTCAAAGGCTTGACATAGCGTAGCATGATGGTGGAACGGAGCAGAGTAGGCGATGGTCCATGTTCTGCCGAAAGCACGACATTCAAATCATTATGTACGTCTAAATCAAGCTATGTCACCACGCACGTCGCAACCTGATGCAAGCCAGCGTCTGCTAGTAGATGGCTCCAAGCTGAGATTCTACAATGAACACCGTTTAGAATCATCTTTTGCACCTTCCTTATATAAACCACAGCAGAGGGGGCTGCATAGCCTTGGTCGCAATACCGAGAGAGCAGGCTGGGTAAAAGGCAACTTGAACACTTTTAAGTCATGGTTGAACCTTGCCAGTCTGTTCAAATCGTTACACAACACTGAAGCCACACGTCTCTGGAGAGTTTGCGACGTTCCAACATTTATGTGAGAACCTGCTGGTCATTTGGAATTGATTAACCCAATTACAGGAACTCCTTTCTACGTCAGGCTTGCGTACCCTCATTATTAGTCCCAGCGTTTAGTGAATCCAGTTCTATCGGATAGTGAAGAAATAAAATTGGAGATAGCTAACACAAGCGCCCCAAGCATCAATATTAAAAAAGAAAGGCTTGACCAAAACATCAGATAACAAACGAGAAGTGGTACCGAGAAGGATGAGAGAAACCAGAGGGGACATGGTAACAAGGGACGTCCGTTCATACAAGTCATGTAATGGCCGTGAGGTCTTGAGGCGCTAGCGCTATCGAGGAGAATGGGTATCAACACAGGGGGTGGTAGTTGTGATATGGCTATGATGGTCAACGTGCACTCGTAATTGCCGTGCATTTAAGGCTGGCGCTTCTTCACGTTCTGCGAGAGCCATTGCAGCCCTTCGAATAAGCCTTCCCCGGTCGTAGCACAACTAAGTCAACAGGTTTAGGAGGGCGAATAGCACAATAATTTTTTGAATCATACCTTGGGTGAACATACCACGAACGATCACGCATTCTATGCAAACCAAGTTTCTCAGTAACCTCAGCCGGTGACATTGCTGCGATGGAAGGGTAAGAACAGGTTTATGAGATGTGTGAACAGGTAGAATGCGCACCTCCTGGCAGATCCTGCTTGTTTGCGAACACAAGCAATAAGCAATCCTTCATCTCTCTGTCGCTCAGAATGCGATGCAACTCTTGTTTGGCTTCATCCACACGCTCTCTATCTTGGCTATCGACTACGAAAACCAATCCCTGAGTTCCGGTGTAGTAATGCCTCCAGAGTGGTCGAATTTTGTCCTGGCCTCCAACATCCCACACGTTGAACTTGACGTTCTTGTATGTCACAGTCTCGACATTGAAACCAACTGAAGAAGCACGTTTAATAAGAAACGATACAAAGGTTTATGGAGAGGACGCACCTGTGGGTATCGTTGTAACAGATTGGTTCAGCTTAAGTTTGTAGAGAATAGCTGGAGGTGAAATTAGCACTTTTTCGGGCTGCCAGTGCCAGAAAAAGAAGGCTTACTGGTCTTCCCGGCGGCGTCTAACCCTAGCATGAGCAGCCGCATCTCCTTGTTTCCAAAAATCTTCCCTGCAAGACGAGCATGAATCCACGTTGTTGCCAGCTGCGCAGAACATGGTGGAAATATCTTACCTAACGCCTTGGACAGATTAGCACCCATATTTTCTGTGGTTTGTGTGAGTGTTGAGTGTGAACGATTGTAAAGAGCGACGTGAAGGCCGAATCGAGTGCCGCGACCAGGCTGGTAAGGTAAAGGGATTAAGGAGAAATGGTCACGCCGGTGACAAGACTGCGTCACGTACTTGAGCTTCGATGTTTTGGGTTCCATCAGCAGCCCACCCTATCTGTGTTTGAAGGTTTAAGGGATTTTGTGCTCGTTGTGATCACTGGCTTATATGTACTGGAAAATCTTGGGAGGTCTCCTGCAGTCGACTCTGCTTCACTCTTTCTCACTGTCGGTGCTCCCTCACATTCACGTGGACTTCTCAGCTGCCGAACTCAACTACTGTGTGAATCTTTGATGCTACCGGACCAAAGCGTCCCAAATGCCGAATGCCTCTTTGCACCTGCTCTCATGGACAACAAGGACAACACTAAAGATCAGGTGCAGGTTGAGCTTTCTGTTCTGCCGTCGTCCGAGTCTCCAGCGATATCCAATGCCACGGAATACAGGCTGTACCGTCGGCGGTTCGTTGGAATTGTTGGCATGGTCGGTAGATCTCCTTCATACTATCGATTACATCCTTCTGAAGCTGCTTACTTCCAATGCCTAGTTCTTCTTGAATCTCGCTGGCGGTATCTCGTGGCCATGGTTTGGGCCTATAGCAAATAATGGTGAGCATGATCGACATTGAAGCTTCAATACTCACCCTGAGTGGGTTGCCAGCTGCCATCGATTTTGGCTTTAGCTTGGACCAGATTAACTGGCTAGGAAATGTGATGGCTCTCGTTTACCTCCCCGTGTCGCTGGCGATCCCAGGAATGGTTTCTCGATTTGGCCTTCGACGCTGCGTACGTTTCTGTGCTGCTATTGGCATCACAACCTGACGTCTGGCTCGCTAATTGTAGCTAGAGATTGGATCTGTGTGTCTTATTGTTGCCTCTTGGATTCGATATGCAGGCACTGCACATTCCTTATCTTCGGGTGGCTCGTTTGCTCTGATTCTGATTGGCCAAGTAAGTCCGCATCAACGGGCCTTATGTTACAGTCGATGACTTTTCGGAAGATTGTGGCTGGAGTCGCGCAACCTATATTTCAAGTTCTTTCCCCGATTTTCTCAGAGACTTGGTTCGGACTGAAGGGTCGGACAACAGCGACTATGATCGTGTCCATAGGTTTGATGTCTTCGCACGATACCAGATGCATTACGAACTAACCAACTTGTCAGCTAACCCTGTAGGCGGCGCTCTAGGCCAGCTCATTAGTCCGATAGCTGGTGACGCCAGACAGTCCGTTCTGATCCTGGGAATTATTTGCACTGTTATCGCACTACTTGTGTTTCTGGTCCAATCGGCACCGCCGACGCCTCCAAGTCTGTATTGGCATGCAGTCTACCGCGACCTTTATAATTAAGCTGATGCCAATCTACAGCATACGCCGCATCCCAGAAGTCATCGTCATTGTTATCCCTCATGCTTGTCGTAATAGGCCAGGCCAAAGGGGATCAGCAATTGTCTAGACGCGAAAGAGGCGATTTTTTGATCATTGTATTGGTCTTTGGGACATTTGTAGCCTCGTACGTATCATATTTGCCTCAGCAGGGATGTCTGCGAATGCTCACTTTACCTTCCATTAGAATCAATACATTCTCTATCCTAACAGGTCAAATTATGGTAAACAAGAGCCTGCTTTGTCCGAAGCCACCAGACTCATATCTATTCTCTCTTTAGCAACCTGTCGGTTACTCTGCCGATACCAGGTGGGTTTCGAACCTACCTGCTCGTATATATTCATGTCTCATTTCGCTACGTCATCGATAGTGGATTCATGGGTGTGAGTGACTCTGTCTCGGATCCGCTAGACTATACTGATTTCTCTCTCTCTCAGGCATGCCTCTTACTGACAGGGCTTGCTGGGGCGATATTGACAGCTCCTTTATTTGATCGAGTTTTCACATACCATTTAGCTTTGACCGCCAAGGTGTGCAGGATGGCCCCTGAAACTCTAAAGGTCTGACCATCTTCAGATTTTCATTCCGATTATTGCAGTAACCGATTTGGGTCTTGTCTGGGGAGGTTAGTATCTTTGGTGGTTTGTTGACTTTTATTCTCAAACCATTACAACAGTGAAACCTAACAACGAAGCGGGTCTGTTTGTTATTATGGCGCTCATAGGCTTCTTCAGTGTTGTAAGTTCGTGCGTTGTATCAGGTATTACCTTTTTGCTTACTTTCCACTAGGCTATGCTACCAGTAGGACTTGAGCTAGCATGCGATCTGACGCAAAATGCAGAAGCTAGCTCGTCGCTCCTGTGGTTTTGGTAATTGTCTAATTAATCTAAGGCGACTCAAATTCTCAATGATGTCTTTGGGTTCAAGCGGAAACCTTTTGTGCTTCATCTTTGTTCTTGGTGAGTCGTTCCCCAAACTATCTGCTGCATAAAATTAATGTGCTTTCGAAAGCACAAAATGCTCTTCGCGAGGGTCCAGATGCCTCTCCTCCTTTGAACATGCGACGGGCTTTGATATTCAACGCCTCGTTTGTACTAGCGGTTGGTTCCCTGGTCTTCTTCCTCCGTGGGAAACAAGTTCGCAAAGAACTCGACGAGCAAATGAAGACCACCCAACGTCCTGTCACTGGTGTATAGTAGAATGTAGGTCTGGTGTGATTGTTGTACTATAAGAATCATCTTTCTTGAAACCCTGGAAGTATTTTTCGCGGAAATCCCTGTGAGCAGGAATATGTTCTTCTTCCTTTTCTGGAGGTAAGAATGTTGGAGGTGGATAATGGACGTCGTCCATCTTGCGAATAGTCACCAACTAGAGAGAGTATAAGAACGCGGTCGGCTTTTTATAGATATATGTAAACGTACACGTCTTCCCCAAGACCCGAAGTCTTGAAGCGAATTGGAGATAACCTCCATTCCTGGACATAACATGGTGTGAATATCTACCTCTTCGTACTCGTCGGTTACGGTAGGCAGGAAGAAGACAAGCCTTCCGTTTACTTTCAACATGTACCGTGAGAATAACACTAAATCAACCACAAGGTTTGATAATTCGTAGGGCTTTGTTGGCGGGATGTAAGGAGCCTCTTCGTCTCTGGAGACAAGAGAATTAGCTTGCTGCATATATGCAGCAAAACAATGTATATTCCTACCCAGAGGTCGCTCGAAACTGAAGATGCACAGCCAAGCGCTCAGCAGTCATCTCTTTCTTTCTTCCCAATCGTTTGGCTCCTGCCCGCACTCCGTCTTTGTGCTCCTTTAGTATTGCAGCTTTTCCATCGTCATAAGATGATCTTACAGGGTGGATCTGTTATGATTGCATCGAATAAACCGCCACATCTCCAAGGATTGCTCGTGATGTCGAAGGTGCAGATGTCCAGGATTCGATCAGTGACACCGTACTGCTCAGCTGCCCGAAAGATACCTGGGGTAGAGCTATCTGTGAACGCAATCATTAGCATAAAGTTATACCCACACATATTACTTACTAACCTTTCCCGCGCATTTGCCGCCCGTCGATATCTGAGCCAAAGACCATGGCGCCAAAATAGGCTGCAGGCTATTGATGTATGTCAGAGTAGAATAGCATCGAGATATGTCGATTTTACGTAGGCCATGCTACCCGTTCCCATAAACGGATCATATAAGAGCTTGCTGGGAGATGCAAGCGCTTGGTTTGCCATGAGGAGGGATACCTCCGCCTCCATGCTGGTGTTCCCGAAATACGATCTCTTTTTGACGTCGAATGTACTGATGAGCGATCTCGCTGAACCTTCCTCGAGCTAGTGAAAATTCATTAGCTTCCCCCCCCTTTCGACATGCCCAAAGCTTTACCAATCGTCCGAAGTAGACTTTCAAGAATGCTCCATCGTCCTCGTGCCTCTCTCTCACTTTTCCATTTCGACTGCGGTCAGGATCTGAAATTCATTCAGTTAGTTCCGACCTTTCGTTTCCTTATGGCTGGTGTGTGCTCACATTCTTCGAAACAGGTGAAGACCACCTGAGGAGTCTTCAAATCAATGCGGCCCTTGAGGTCCATATAGGAGAAACTCTCGACTGTGGCGCGCTGGCGAGATTGCGACACTCTATGGTTGAAGGCTGCAATCACGAACTTGAATGAGGTATCTGGAATCAAAGAGGCCCAGAGATCTCGGTTATTCCTTGTCTCTGTATGAAGCTCTTCGTAGGTGCTTCCAGACGCGTAGAATTCATGAACGGATCTGAGAAGAGTGTTACCAATGTCTCAAAATTGGGGAACTCTAGACGAAGACGCGTACTTGATCAAGATGCACCGCCGTGCAAGTAGCCTCGCATCCTCCTCCGACGCAAGAGAAATGATCATGAACGGCCGTGAGACATCGCTGCCATCTGCAAGTTCATAAGGAAAATTGTAGAGCTCAGCGATGGACTGGAGCTCTGGCAAGCGGAACTCGCTGTGACTTTGAGCAAATGTCACTAAATATTTCTTCATAAGAGGGTCAGTTTGAGTTGCAGGTTCGGGAGCGAAATTATATCAATTCCAAATTGGGAAATCTTATGCTCTTCCAATATGGCCACCACTGAGCTTCGTCGCGTCGTCGAAAATGCAGTCAATGATATTCATTCGAGTACTGCTAATTTATTTGTTTTAGTAAACCAAAATGCTAACTGGCATGTTACAGTATCTCCTGAATCTATTCGCCGGCTTCACGCCTTCTTTGACAGAGACCTGATCCTGGGTGCTCTTGATGTAATAGATAGAGAAAACGGCGAGTATGCATGCACTTAATCGAGCCTGCTACTTATGATTTTTTGTAGTGATTCGATGCATAACAGCATGGAACACGACTTACTTTGAAGTCATCGGGTTGTCTGGGCTGAAAACTGTATTTCTGGAGTTGCAACCGTCTCCGCTTTCAAGCTACTGTAGCTGTCCTGCCTTCGCTCAGGCCGTCTTGCTCTCAGAGACTCACATCATGTGCAAACATATTCTTGCTGTCCGGCTTGCACTCAATCTTGGACGTTGTAATGATAGACAAGTCGATCAAGCTCAGCTCGCTCTTTTATGCGTCGAACAATACACGTAGGTATCTAATTGTAATAATCTTACTCTACTTCAGTGCTCGGAATAGCTCTTTCTACACTGGTGGAAACCTGAATTCTCCACTTCAAACCAGAGGAGTAGTCGGACAATGCCCTAACAAGAGGACGGCCGAGCTGACTTTCACCTTCCTTCTCCTCAAAGTCTGGCCCTCGCGCCTCTAGCCATTTGCAAAGTCGCTCAATCTCCGAAGGTTCCCAGAACGCCCACCACTGTTTCTCACTCGCATCCACTCCCGAATGGTCTGGATGTAGTCGACCTTCGTTGGGCATTACGCCCCAAGCAGCAACGAACCAAGACCAGTCAGTGAGTGACTCCCTGTCTTCGTCTGTCAAAAGTAGTCTCTTCGGGCGTTTGGAGCGGACATTCTTGGTGGCATCACCGGCTTTTGCTTCGATGAGCTCGTAGGCAAGATCGCGCTCCCATGGTCCGGACGAAATTGCCCAATACTGTCGACCATCGTCGTCGCTACCTAAGGGAGCAAAGCGAGGAGCCAATGCATGGCTGACAACTTTGAGAGCACTGTCGAGGGCTTCAAGACTTTCTTTGTGTCGCATACGAGCTGCTTTCAATTCTTCGGGCTAACCGAAATTGTGTCAGAAGCCCTCTCCATCACTAAGGGAAAGGATTAAACACTCACTGTGTCCTTCAAACTATCCTTCTCAGCGTCCCACCGCTCGTTCTCTTTCTTCGCTGCGTCACGATATGCACGAGTCATCTCTTTCACTTCTGCCGTGCCCTCTTCAAGTGAAGCACGCACACTATCCGTGCGCATAGCTGCTTCGATGAGCCCGGATATCAATGGCACCAATTGTGCAGACATTATGACTGCGAGGGCAGGGCCGTTATCTGTCGCTACACTGCGAGTCGCTCGTATCGTCGAATTAGCCGGTGGAGGTAAGGGATCGGGTAGGGTTGCTAGCAAATGGCGCAAATCGTAATCCGAATCTGACAGATCTTTTTGCAATGTTGACTGAAGACCAAAGAGAGCGCGGTATAGTTTGCCAAGGTTTGCACCAGCTGCCCGCATTTCCTTCATAGTTTCCTTGATGATCTGCACAACACCAAATCAATATGCAATTCGAAATATTGTTCCGGTTAATTCACTTACAGGTCTATCCTCTTCCATGCCTTCATCAGCAGCAATGATATCCAGCAGACCGAGCAGGATGCTTTTCACACAGGCTTCGCTAACCCATGGTGTGAGGTCTCCCTCTTCAGCGTCTTCATCGCCCTCGTTCACCCTTTCTAATTCCTTTAGGCATGCTTTCGAAACGGGGCTACTGAAGGTTGGGGAAAAGCGCGTAATGAACTCGTGGATATGCAATCGCACCAAGATATCTTCGTAGGACATGGTGGTAGAAATTGGAGTCCAGGTTACTGGGGGAACAGGTTTCGACTTCTTCAGTCTAGGTCCAGGTTTCACTACAGGGTCAGGAAGAGGTACTTGAGAATCAGCTGTCTTTCGCACACGCCTGAGAGATTCTCTTTAGCAATTGTATCGAATGCTGGTAATAAAACTCTTACCCAATCGCTTCTAAACCCTTGGATTTTCGGCACCTTGGACAGTTGCAATTATCTTTGCAAGCAGGGCATCTATTGATAATAAGTCAATAATGTCATTTACAATGACCTGTAAAACATACGTGAAAACATAAGACTCTTTCTTCACGTGTCCTTTACGGTCTATCGTATCTGCCGTAGAAGACTTGATGTTGTCAACGTTTTCACTATATCGGAATTGCAAGCATTTTTGACAGTATATTTCTTTGCACCGAACGAATGTGGAGTCTTTCGTCTTGGACTTGGAGGGTATTATCAAAGTACATTGTATGCACTCTTCGCAGCTCGGTTAGACCATGGTAATAATGAAGTTGCTAAACAGCGCATACCTGATGGGTCTCGCGGTTTTCGGCACTGGTGACATGAAAGAGTATCTCCCGTCGCTGAGATCTTGGGCTTCTTAGCAGAACCATCGAGTTCAATATCGACATGTTCTATAGACCGTTTCTTCTGGTTCTCATGTCCAGTATCCTTTAAGACATTGACAGTATGAGAGGTGGGTATCAAGGAAGACATAGGTCTAAGTGCAGGGTTGCGATGGTAGGGTGAAGGCAGTATGTCCACGTAAACTTGAGTTTTCGGTCTCCCTGGTGTAGCTTTTGGCGGCGCGGCAGAAGAAGAAGAGGGTATAGAACGAATCTGGGATGTAGAACTATTTGTATGTGGAACGGATGGCCCTTTGGCCTTGTCGCGGACAATAGAGTATGGGGATGGTGGGACATCGACGTAAGCCATAGATGGCCTTCTGAGCTTGGCTGAATTAGGTGTGTTCATCCCAGAAAGAGAGCTAAAGTAGATAAAGTGCTGTGCAGTGTGATGGTAGTGGTTCGTGAATGGACGTGGTTCGGCCATGCCATCAACAAGCGCGTCGTTAAAATGAGGTCATGTGATCCAGTTCATCGGCATGTTCTCGGCAAGGGAAAAACTTCCCACACATTCGATGCTGAGCTGTCCTCTATTGGTCTTTCCTACCTCCAGCCAATACCCCTTCCTTCCTTCTCTCCTTCTTGCCCTCCCCCCAAAAAGACCCATTACCCTTGCTGTTACTGCTCTCTGACACTAGACAATGGCTCACGCAGACCACACCCGCGACCCCTGGTACGCTTATCGTTGCCTTGCAGTTACCTACAGCGACTCATCATATACCTGCCTACAGTCCTTGGGTCATTCTCAATGATTTCGGTGGAGCTTTCTCTATGGGCGCTGTTGGTGGCTCTATCTGGTATGGAATTAAGGGTGCTAGGAATTCGCCACGGGTATGTTTGCTGCAGCTTGGTCTTGTAATCTGCTTAGCAACTTACCTGTCTTCCCAGGGTGAACGATTTGTCGGTGCTATTTCATCGATGAAGGCACGAGCACCGGTAACTGGTGGAAACTTCGGTATATGGGGTGGAATGTTCTCTACATTTGATTGCGCAGTCAAGGGAGTGCGACAGAAGGAGGACGCTTGGAATGCTATCATTTCCGGATTCATGACGGGAGGATGTTTAGCTCTGCGAAGTGCGTATACGAGCTAACTTTTCTGTGACTAGCGTACTGAAACAGCACAGGTGGACCAAAATCAGCCTTAGGATCAGCTATCAGCTGTGGTATTCTGCTGGGTGTATTTGAGGGTGTAGGTGTGCTTGTAGGGCGAGTGTTCAGTGAAGGTCAAAGACCTCAAATGGCACCATGTACGTTTCCCTGGTATTGAAGTCAGTCGTTGCGTCTAACCGAGTCTATTTTGCAGTACCAGCACCTGTTGCACCTCCGCCCGCTGGTGCTATGGCCTTACAATAGACGACTACCCATACACACACACCCACACTTGTATATTCTTCTAATAAAGCAACACCTAATTCCGCTGATTTTTTATTTGATTTATGTGGGTTTATATCGTGACATCATAATGATGCTTGCAAGATGCTTGTGACGATCGCTCCTCCAAATCTGATTCTATATAAGCTTGAGACTCTGGGTTGCTCTGTTTCCTCAACCACCATGTCTCCCTCCCTCGACCCAATGACTGACGAACACACCAACACCAAGCTTACCCCGCAAGAAAAGATCCAGGGCATGTCTACTGCTAGCTAGTACCCACCATCCATATACTCATCCTGAGCACAGGTCTCCAGGCCATCGTGAAGGCTTCCACCTCTGGAATGCTCACTACTCGAGCACAGGATGGCTCTCTGCACTCTCGTGCCATGACCCCTGCTTCTCCCTACTCAGAGACTCAGCTTTCCCTCTACTTCGTCGCCAACAATGTCTCGCACAAGTTTGACGAGATCGAACACGACTCCCACGCCAATGTCAGTTTCACTGACAACTCAGGTAGCTGGGCATCGTATGCAGGCATCGCGAAGATTTCAAGAGACAGAGACCTGATTAAGAAGCACTGGAGTACGACGTGAGTTTAGTCTATATCCTCGCTTTTTGTATATGAGTGCTTATACAACATCAGTGCTTCTGCGTGGTTCGGCGACTTGAAGGATGGTGTTCACAAGGGTGACGAGAACGACCCTCGTGTTAGCATTATCGAATTCGTACCATACGAGATTAGGTATGTTTTATTTGACTATGGCCATTGCCATAATTGACGCATCCACAGATATTGGGTGCAGACCAAGGGCAGCGTTGGAACAGCTATCTCGACTGCTGTCAACACCGCTATTGGCAAGACTGCGAATGTAGGAGAGATGAGGGTTATCACCGACTCGGAAATCAAGTTGACGCAAGGACTCCACACGGCCTAAGCTCACACTCAGTCATGGACTACACATATGGCAGTGACAGCAATGTATTAGTAGTAGCAAGCTTCGTTTGATCACAAATTTTGCGTGAAATAAGATAAAATATGAGGTTAACACTGAGACGAATGAATTTAACACATAGAACAATGTAGAAGGGATGCCAACACACCAGACACAGTCTATTTCTTTTTGCCCTTGCCAGTCTTCTTGACCTTCTTCACAGACCACTCTTTACTGTCCACTAGCTGACCCTGCCATTGGTCCTCCTGGACACCCTTCATCCAGTCCACAGACTCCTCGCCCTTCTTGCCACCTCCAATACCAGCAAACTTCCTGTTGAACCTCCCAAGACGGCCAGTGGAACTTGCTTCGTCTTCGACAGCCTGGTCGTCAAGCCACTGGCTCGTATTCCACACAGGGTTGTTCGTCAAGTCTCTTGTCAGTTTCAAGATAGACCGCGGTGAGGTGATGTAATGTGTGAAGGAGGACCCGTCAGCTCGAATCACCAGCTGTGGAAATTTCGGCACGACTGGGTTGGGCATCATTGGACGACGATGTTTCCAGACATGGGTGCGGCCGTAGGGAGACGACGACAC
>Ga0247730_1000977_pt1 | contig 17339 bp, 20 predicted proteins | sample UWRJL073202C2_FD_180959 | JGI IMG/M metagenome (GOLD analysis project Ga0247730, IMG submission 180959) | Plant litter microbial communities from Arlington Agricultural Research Station in Wisconsin, United States - UWRJ-L073-202C-2 | ecosystem: Environmental > Terrestrial > Plant litter >... | reverse complement strand
TTCAATCTCTTTCTCTCCATCAGTACTCATGGCGGACCCCAACTGGAATTCAGGGTTCTACTATGACAGTTTGCCTCCCCATACCGGAATGAAATTAGCTCGACGTCGGTATCAAAATCCCATTAACACACCGATTCTGCCTGTCCTAATAACACTTTTCTTACAGAGATTGCGACCATAACCTACAGATCTGGTCCTGAGTGGGATTTACGCTTTGGGCGACAGGTTAGGACGTCAGATGATGCAGGGAACAAGCAAATGCACCCTACCTTATGTCCCGATTTCCTCATCGAGACGTACTTGGACCATCAGGTAAATCATTTCCAAATGTTTGCAGTCTACTTCGACTAACATGACCACGCCTAGGGAGAACAATTCTGTTTGAAATATGATGCGAACTCCCTTATCTATATTTCTAAGGCCATGGATCTGTTTGATATGACCTCCGATGCCCTCAAATCGCTGAAGCTGCACTCCAACTCTCAAATGCTCCTGCATTCCCCCAAGACGCAGCCGGGAGCGTCTTCTTTCCGAGCACACAAGACGTCGCATTCCAAGTCTCACCCTCCTCCTGCGAACCCCCCTCCGCATCTGTCCTCGTTGGCCGAAGGCCTGAGGCCGCTATCAGATATTCCGACACTCATCCTCGGAGTTCAAAGCGACATTCTGTTTACGGTAGAACAACAAAGGGAAGTAACGGATGCTCTTCGCATGGCAGGAAATGAACGAGTGAGCTACTATGAGCTTGGTGGCGTTTGGGGTCATGACACGTTCCTGTGAGTTTTTCCTTCTCTCACTCTCGGCCTGTAAGTACCCTTGAGTACCTCTTGGCTAATATTCTCCGTGAATAGACTGGACGTGCAGAATGTGGGCGGCGCCATCCGTGGATTTTTGGCATGAAGGGGTTCTGTTGAGGAAGCTAGCTGTAATGTAAAGCTATGTTCGTCAACTGGGAGAATACATATGGCGTATGCCAAAACAAAACAAAAAAGACACCATTGTTCCGCGTTCTCTGTAAGCATCAGAATACTTATCCTGCAAGGCACTCAGAAGATCGCATTTCATGGACCACGTCTCACCGAGCTACTCCTATGATCGTTGATTACGCTCGAGGGCTGTCCTTCAAATACTAGAATACATAGAGCCGTCATGGAGAACGTGCGGTGGCGCGGCCAGAATGCACTCTCATGCCAACCAAACCACCGATCCAGACCCGCCGGCGTGAGGACAGCCCCTCGTTCTTAATGACAGTCATATAGGAGTGTTTTTCTGGGGGATCTGACGAGAACCCTGCACGAGGCGGAGTTTGGAATGAGGAAGAGGTGGAGGAGTGACAGGTAAGTCCGGTAAATATAGCACTGAATATAAATTGGCCCATTTTTATTCAGGGACAAGACAAGCAAGAACAAGTCGTCGGAACCAGAGAAGAGATCTACTGCTACTAATTGCGGGAGGACAAAGCGAACCGCGGAAGATTCGCGCTGGAGCGGCATTATTTATTTTGCCAACAGATTCGGTGCGATTTGGAATCAATTTGCAGGCCGGCAGCAGTTTTTCAAATTCAGTCACAATGGCCCATTGTTTGTAAATGAATATAGTCGAGGTCAATAGGGACCGTAGCCGCCGTGTGGATGTCAGGAAGTAGGCGAAGCTGAAGTGGTCTAGAAGGCATTGGACAAGTACAGGGGGACAAGGCAGACAGCCTTCGACACCATCGATGTTCTTACCACTCCACGTCTTGTGGAATCAAAGTATTTAAGCTGAGAACGTTGAAATGCTGCGGCCTCCAGTCTGTATGGTCGGACTTTTGTCGAGTATACCAGCAGGTGCTGATTGGAACCGGACGCCGCGTCGCGTGAAAGGAATAAGCACTCGGAGGCTATTAAGCTTGAGCTTAACGGTTGCACTTTTAAAACCATAATGACGATAGAATCTTGTGACGGGTATTGTAATGGTTCAAAGCGCAAGTGTCGCGTGCATTACTCGCTTGCTCACTAGATGGTTACCTCTCCGATGGAATGCATCATCTTTTGTTCAACCAACGCCACGGCATGTCGTTCTGCTGTATCGCGGCTTATCAGATGCAGCACGCACGCACACCAGGTAGGTAACAGAACCTGTAGGATGGTCCGATGAGAAAGGTAGTCATCGACGGGGTATTCAAAACGGCGAACACGAATGCTCCTGCTTCAGTACGTTCTCGTCGAGGACATGGAATGTTTTCTACTAGATTTGACCCACCAGATTGCGGACAAGTAGACTAGAGACCTCTTAGATAGCAGAGTGAAGTTCGAAATCCGACAGCCGCATTCCCGCAGGTAGTGCAATAAAACCAGTCAGCCCAAAAGCAGACAAGGGAGCTATAGTAAGTTCCGTCAAGAGATCTGAGGCCAAGAGGCGAGCAGGCTTCGTCTCCTTTGGGCAAGTCGAGCCATGTCTGTGGCGCAGAGCTCGAGGATGCCAGAAAGCTAATCTAGCCGATCACGGTTGAAAGGAAATGTGAACACTAAATCGTAAATTGGCCCCTGCAGTAGATCATGGCCATCATATCAGATACAGACGAGCAAGTCGATTTCGTTTCATTAATCGTGGCCATCGGAATGCTCTTCTGTCGACTTCGCACTGCAGGAGCCTCCTGTCTTTGACGATGGCTGACCCGCGGGTCAACGACATTGTCGAACCATGGTTCCGGCTCGTTTTTCAAATGGTGGACCCTTGCTTTTCATAAAAGGCGAACAGTTGGCTCTCCTTTTAGCCACAAATCACCCCCTTGCCTCACTCACTCACCACTCCTCTTACCTCGCTAACATGTGCCGCCTCAGAATGTGAGTCCAAGGAGAGAGAAATGCCGCAATTTCTATTACTTATGCATCGTGTTATTAGCGTCAACAACACTTTCCTCAAGTGAGTTCGCACCTCCTTCTCAGTCTGCCGCGAACATCATCAACTCACATGACCCCTGCGGCAGATGTGGCCACACTGTCGAGGAGGTCGGTCCTTTTCTGTACGTCTCACCTGGAGAGCCCGCATCTGATTTCTTTCGTTCAACGCGAAGCCCGAGCTCGATGTAATTACGAACTCACCTTCCTGCTGGCTTCATCGCATATGAATGTGTTCTATGATACAGGTAAAATGCGACAGTCCAAGATGCAGGTTTAGTCCCAACCATCCACGCACATGTCAACAGCCTGCATGCATACAGACTTGCAGCCAAAGGTCTGTCTGCTTTTTTCTCACGACGTCACCTTGTCTGAGTGGCGTCCGTTGCGTTCTCTCAGACGCCCGCAAGCAGAATGGTTCAGTGCGTTTCCGCCTTTGGTTCGACGCCCGCAGTCACTAAAAACGTCTCTCAGACCCAAAGATAGACAGACTATGCCCCTCTTGCGAACATGGACGCCGCAGATAGCCCAGACCGGACGAGAAATCTTGTTGTCATTGTTGTATCACGTAGACGGAAGGAAATCCAATTTTGTTTTTGTGCATCGCTGTAATACACCATGTTGTGCCATCGAACGTAAGGGAGAAAATGTGCAAGCATAGCGTCCACTTCAGTCATCGCCAATGTCATGTTTCTGCTTTAGCTCTGCTAGTTCTGCTTCTCTTCGTGCAAGGTCAGCTTTAGCGGCGGCCGCGTCTTGCTTCGCAGGCATGTGGTAGAGTACGACGATGTATCTCTCCTGCAAATGAAAGCCATTCAGATGATCGAGTGCGTTCTTTGCCTAGTCGTCTCATAAGCGCGTTTCCAATGAAACTTGTAATGTAGGTACTCACGTCCATAACATCGTCAAACACCACAAATGCAGTGCCTTTTGATTTCTGCTCTGTACCTATACGTATTTGGCGAATGGTTCCATAGCGGCCAAAAAGGTCATACAGGTCCTCGCCTGTAATTTGGTAGTTCAAGTTTTTCACGAACAGTATTCGATTGGCACCGGCAGGGAGTTTTGTCTAAATACGCATAAGAACAAGCGGTAAGTCAGAGAAAACCATCCAGAAACAATAGACGGACAGAGGGTCGAGCAAGGGCCATGGTGATGGTCAAGAGCAAAGCAGTGTTGGCAATTCCCTTCTCGGCATCCCGGCATCGTCAACGACCACCTAACCAACAAGACTCGAGTTCATGAAAGCGGGCCTTTTAGGGGGCCACTACACCTATTACAGGTTTTCTTCTCTCGGGGATCCTCAGGAAATTTAATAGAGTAGGATCGATTGTCTGGCCTCGTTACTCTAAGCCTCATGTTTTAGCGGTTTTACTTCCAATGACATTCTACCGATCTGTCTGGCAGTCTCCGAAATCGATACCGGCCTCTGTACAAATGTCTACCTTTTCCGAGATAATCTTTCCACCTCTTTACATTCACCCTGACCCCTAACGCACACGACACGTCCTGTACCCTTGTCGCCAGACACTTTGTCCGGGATCACGCACTTCACGTCTTCGACTTCAGGACATGGACAATCTATCGGTTTGGCTACACAGTCCAGAGTCATTGGGCACAAATACTGCGAGCACGGCGCTGCATCGGAGCCTTGGTCAGCCACTGGGCATCTAGACAGAGCACGGATGGGCGTACTTCGCTCAGTATGGGCAGCCCACAGAGAAGGCCCGGAGTGTTGTTGCTGTTCCTGCTGTTGTCTGAACATGTTGTCAAAGAAGGGAAACTGAGCGGTAACAAGACTGCAGGCAAGCAGATTCAATAGTAGTAGCGTTAGGCCTCTGGGCAACATGGTGAGTCGTGTTGAAAGTGCGGAAGCGACACGTGTCACAACCGTCGTTGCAGTTTGATCATTGCGGTTCAACATCGCTATAATCAATAGCTCATGGATCATGTTCAACCACGAGCTGTCATAACGAGCCCACACTTTGTCTCTGTTCCATAGAGTGGTTATCCAAGAATGTGATGTAGTCCTATTGTCTAACAGCACTGAAGGATTGTAAAACAACCAAGTAAATAGAGATAACAGGATAATTAACTATGCACGGAGTCAAATAATGATTTGCTAGATTGACCGTCAAAGGAAAGTGGGACAGGTTGGTTGTGTCTGAGAACAGAAGCTAAGGAACTGTACAAAAATAGATATTTGATGAAGGGGATATCATGGTAACGATGCCCAGGCAGTGAAGAATGATAGGGAGTGTCCTGTGAATGCAAAGGAGCTGGAAAAGAACAAACAGGACCATTAGAATCGTCTGCCTGTGAGACTGAGTGTTACGAAGTCGGTGGCATCTTCCTCAGCTCGTCGACGGGCCCATTCCTCGCTCTGCAATTCGCTCTCCGTTTTCTCCGTCCTAGCCAAGGCTTCGTCCATCCCTACCACTCCAAACATCGGATGCGAGTGCTCATCGTGCACGCGAATCTCTGGCACACGCTTCCCAATACTCTTCTTCCCTTGTGTACGTTTGGGTCTCTGGTTCTCCTTCTGTGCCGATTTTGCAGCTGGGGATGGTGGGGCGGATGGAAGCGTGAACACATCAGAAGGTAGAACACTTCCTGCGTCAAAGTAGATGTCAAAGCCAGGGTAATGAATGGAACTGGAGTCTGGAGTTCGTTTGGAGGAGGTTGGTGTAGTGACGGGACTACTGAAGTAATCATCAATCTCTTGCTCAGCAATTGGTTTCTTGGGGGTATGTGGTGTAGGCTTGTTGCCGGGTGACGATGTCGTTGCTGAACCTTGGCCAAATGAAAGCTTCTGGACTGGGGAGGAAGGGAAGGGTATCGCTGCTAAAGACACCTTCTTAGGTGAATAGAGACCTTCTTGGCTCAGGATGCGTCTCTTCGCAGGGCTGACCAAATTGGGTGCACCAGGAGAGCGAGGTCGTTTGTGTGGCCGCTTGGACGAGGGAGGTGGGGCACCGGCACGGAAATTGGAAGCCAGCGCCTGAGTAAGGGGCCAATCTTGAAGCGGACCTGGTCGCGACATTGTCGTGGCTGTGGAGGCTTGTGAGCACGATTGAAGTGTGTATCTGACAGACGTTCGTGTTCAGAAGCTGAGTGGCTCGCGTCGCGGTCACGCTTTGTCGCGAACGAGGAAACAGTGTAGAATGTTGGTTGATGATCGCGACGCGTCAGGGCAGGAGATGAAGGAAAAGGTAAACCCAAGTAACCCTTTCCTTTTACAAAATTATTCCCACGGGCCGTGGGAGTTTGTGACATTAAATCACGAGCGCGTCAGTCACGCGTCCTACAATCTACAGATACTTTTGTCGCAATGTCTAGCTAATTAAGCAGTAAATACAGGCATGACAATATCAAATGCTCCAGTACCAGTCATATTTGGCCTACCAATAACGATATTGCCTGAAGGCGTCTTGAGATCGTCGTAGTCACCATAGAGCGTTGCGTCAGAAAGGAAAGCAGCAGTAGTTTCGTATGATGCCTTCAGCAGTGGCGAAGGATTTGTCGAGATTCCTTTCCTGTTAAACGGCTTGTATCCACCGTCGAACGTCTGCGTATCATGGTCAGCGATCCCATCGGACATTCATAGCCAGAGGAAAGCTTACCATGTAGTCTGCGATAAGTTCCAGATGTCTCTTGTCTACAGCAATACTGTACACTCCAAATACGCCGCTCATCTCGCGTAAAATGGCTGCTCGCGCCATTTCAACTCCGTAAGTCACGAGAATAGCGTAGATATCGTTGGAGTAGACTTCGTCATCTTCCAAAATGCTTTCGTCAGATGAACCAGCGAACTTCCACAGCCCTTTGAAATTGGAGCCATTCGTGTTAAGCTGGATGAAAGATGATCAATTGAACGCCACAACAAATAAGCCACTACGTACCACGATATCCGATGACTTGGAGTCTTTGACTTGGAAACAGTCAGCTATACCTGGAATCTCCCTGATGACTGTCAATCGGCAGGTACGCTCGATTATGCCTACAAGAAGCAATTTGGGCATACTCGAATTGAACTATGGGCGCCCAGCCCAGTCAGCTACACACAAGTTGGTTTAAATATCATAAAGACTTACCGCAAGAGTAAATGTGCACTCAGACTCGTTGAAATCAAATTCAGTGCAAAGATGGAGGTTGCCTTGAAAGATATCTGACACTTTGGAGACTTGTTGTTTCAGACTTTTCGATTGGGCAGGCTTCGGAGGAGCAGCGAGCTCTACGTCGGAACCAGCGACTCGGCGCTCCAGCTCTCCCTCAGACATCTCTCCTAATTCCTCGTCGTCATCAGATTCATCCTCTTCATACTCATCCTGCTGCTGCTTTTGACGTTCGCGCTTAGCCTGGTCGCCGCCTTCGTCGTCGGCATCCTTAATCCCGTCTTCATCATCCGCGTTGATGTTTGCTTCACCAGGGCCCTCGTCATCTTCATCCTCTCCGGTAGCACCTCCAAGGTCGTCTGACCGCGTCTTCTTCCCTTTCCCTAGCTGCGCAATCTGGTTTTTCAGATCGGAGTCCAATTTCTTCATCTCAGACATAATCTCTTTCTTGAGGACCAGCGAGAACTTGGTGCCGAAGCTAGATAGAATTTCTGATGGACCAACATCGTATTCTGCGATGTACTCTTCCTTCGGAAAGAACTGAATATTGACAGTGAAATCTGTGCGTCGGGCATCCCCGATAACAATTAGCTCCTCGACGATATCGACATTATGCACAACTTGTGATAGTGTCAAACGGCTTGCATGCTTGCAAAACAGGTCGATATCCTCAGCTGAGACTTCGGGCTTGACTTTCATTGTCATGGAAGGAGTTTTCGGCTTCTGAGATGCTGTCATCACAATTTCTCGCAGTCGCGGAATACCCAGAGTGACGTTGGCAGCACCGTGCCCTATAGAATAGATTAGCCCTGCAAGAGTCCATGTTATCATTAAGCTTACCTGCGAAATGGAAAGTGTTGAGCGTCATTTGGGTAGATGGCTCCCCAACTCTGTGTATGATATTCAGTTCATTGTAGCGCGCAGAAACAACCTATACACACCCTTGAGAAGCCAGCAATCCGACAGCTTCACCCGGATCAATCAAGCTGCGCATATATTTTGTGTTCATAAGAATGCGGAAGAAACTTGGTGACGTGAGGGCAGTTCGACGTTTGAACCATTCTTCTTTGTGTTTGTCGCGCAAGTTTCCTTGAGGGTTTTGCTTGATATAGTGAGAAAGGGCCTCAGCAAACGCCTCCGACGTGCTTCCCAGGTACAGACTGGGACTGAACCGCGACATCGTGGTCTCTTTCTTGGAACGCTTTGAGTGCTCGCCTCTGGCTGGAGGAACGTCTGATTGCTTGATGACGCTCTTCATATAAGCTAAAGCCTCCTTGTCATTGACCTTGTCCCCGATATCCTTAGGTCGTAGGCGTTGAACAAACGACTGCTCATTCTGGGCCACGAAGTCAAACTGCATGAGATGTTTTTGTTTAGTAACATCTAACGAGTCGCCACCATACTGGAACTGGTACACAGAAGAGTCACTGCCGCGGACGGTATTGTCGTAGTGAACGCGGATGCCTTCCAGATGCTTGATAAGACAACGTTGAAGATAGCCGGATCGCGATGTTTTGACGGCAGTGTCAATAAGCCCCTCGCGACCAGCCATGCAATGGAAGTAGAACTCTTGTGGTTTAATGCCTGTCAAAAATCGGCTTCCCACGTATCCACCAGCTATGGCCCTGGTCTCAAATGGCTTGAAGGAGGGTAGTGTCTTTCCGCTGACCATGACTGGAACGCGACGACCTTCGAGTTCCTGCTGGCCCAAGGCGCACGAAATTTGCCGGGCATTGACAGCAGAGCCCTTGGCTCCAGATTGTGTCATGGCCTGCATGTGGTTGTGCGGGAATTTGCGTGAGAGGCCATTAGGTAAAACCGCATCGGAAATCGAGGATGTAAGTTTGGACAGCTTGGTTTTGACAGTGACATCAAGGCCAGCCATCTTTTCGTCATCTCGTAGTACATCCTCTAGCAAGTCGATGAGAGCGCCGGGAATGTCGGAGGTCTTGGTGTTGGCGAGGGAGGGAAAGTTCTCGATAGCGCCTTGCGTACCCAGGTTCTTTCCCTTCTCCAACAAATCTCGTCTCTCCGCATCGCCATCCGGAGTCAAAGTCAGATCATCCATCCTACAGGTGAATGCTCGATGCTGTAGAAATTTGGTGAAAAGACGGCTCAAAATTCCGAGTAGCTTTCCCGCAATGTCTGCTCCGTATAGTTCGTATACGGAATGGACAAGACCATAATCTGAAGCACCAAAAGAAGATTTATCCAACACTCCAGTAAGCAGTTCTCCATCCATGAACAATACCTTGTCCGCCTTTGGATCTATACTCCACAAAGCGCCTGGTAATTTTGTTTTGGATGTGACAGTCAGACCACCAGATTGCTCAGGAGTGATGTTCTTCAAAACTGTTGAGATCTAGTGGGCAGGGGTCACTATCCTCAGTAATATTATCAGAATGAGGCAAATGCTAACGATTTGTTTTCCGGTCCACAAAGGCACAGGTTTCCAGATGGTAGGCGGCAAGGTGAACAGACGGCTCCCATCATCCGTATTGACTGCCTCTTCTGGCCGTAATGCGCCGTAGAGAAGTTGGAAGTATTCTTCGCGCGTGAAGAATGCATCCTGTGTTGTCATCCAGACTCCAGCCACAACGTGATCCTGAATAAGACCACGCAAAGGGTTTCCAGAGGTGGGCACAAGATATTGGTTGTCAGTATTGGCGATCATCATAGCTTCTGCGCGAGCAACTTCATTCTCTGTTGAAAATTATTGCTCAGGTTGGATGTTGAGACAAGAGGTTGGAAACTCATACGAGGAAAATGTATGTTCATCTCTTGGAAAGGGTCAGCGTGTTTGCCACAAGTAACAAAACGCCGAACTTACCATCGCCATCAAAGTCGGCTGAATGCCCCGTCAGATCTAGGATATGTTAAACAGGAATGTTGACGGACCATTGTAAGAATTGCTAGAAAGCAAGTGATCAGCGAGAGCGCAGCCCTACGACTATTAGGGACTCACCAGTTTGCATAATGCATTCGGATGGTCTTCTCTCCCGTCAAAACCTTCGCCCGATGACACATCATACTCGGTTTGTGCAGAGTGGGTTGACGGTTTAAAATAAGCATATCACCATCTTTCAAATGTCGATAAACCTTCTTGTTTACAGCCGCACTTCTCGTCTTCAACCCGTGTTTGTTCGTCGCAACTCCATCTGACTGGCCTGTTAGTAGCTGATTAGCTATCGCAGTTCGCTGCTCCAGGGATAGCTTATCCTATACGGGTTTCATGTTAGTAACCCCGGTCTCTGAGATACGAAGCAGCGCGGTCACGTACCAGAGAAACCTTTTGACCATCCTCGTATTCTACGATTGATGCCCCAGGATAAATACGAGGTCCATTGATAACTCGTTGGCGTAGATCAACAATGTTTTTTTCAGTCACAGGCTCTGGGAACGTCAATTTGCGAGCAAAGACTGGGGGGACACCAATCTCATTCGGTTCTATATTGACATCAGGAGAGATGACAGAGCGGGCAGCGTAATTGACACGTTTTCCCTAGGATTTTGCGCAGTCGATGAGTCTCATGTGGAATACCAGCCCTGAGGGAGAAACAAAACACACCATCATGTTCTTACGGAAGAGGCCTTCCTTTTTTTCTAGTAGCTGTTTGACACCTGCAGGCGGCTGCTTGCCCTGTCGAACAGGAGCAGTATTTTTGCTGCTGTCCATGAAGCTGTTCACATCCGATTGCATCTGGATGAGAGTTTCTAGAAGCTGACCCATTAACTTCTTTCGTGCAGCTTCGTCAATAGCTTTCTCTTTCTCCGTTGGCCTCAGCTCCACGCTCAAGTCTCGAAGACGATAACATCGCTGAAGCACTTTTGTCAGCAGCTCGTTCTGGGAATGCTCAAATAGTGTATCATTGATTTTAGCAGGAGGGCGAAACCGAGTGGGGGAAACCGGGATGACATCCATGAAAAACATATCTGCAGAAGCCAGGGATAGCCCGCCTGCGTTGACTTTTGCAAATGGACCATGCTTGCCGTAGATCAACGCGCACATAGTCTCTTCGTTTCTGAAAAGGCGTCGTAGATGCGCACGCAGCTCTTCGGGCGCAATGACTCGCTCGTTTCGTCCTCGAGCGGATTTGACCCTTCCGTTGGCAGCTCTGGGAAGGTTGGCATCAGCATCGTCGCTTTCGACATCGACATCCTGATCAGGTTCTGCAAGGTCATCACCAGAACCCTCTGACTCGTCACTTGAAGTGTCTCCACTTGAGCTAACGGTAGTTCGTTTAAGAGACTTGGTGTGGTCGGTCATTGGTTGACTTCTCTCCATAAGAAGAACATCAGGACGCTTCTTAGTGCATTGGCCCTTTTGCTTCTCTGAGAGATCATACTCGATGATTTTGGTATGGCCTTCCTTTCGGAAAGTATATGCAGGACTTGAAGGAACAACATCAGCGTTCGTCTCCGGATGGTATCACAATAATACGTACTTGCCGCAATCTTCCTTCTGACATTTGGGCAGCAGTGTGCTCCGAAGAAAGTCCTGAATGGTTTCTTTGCGCACGTTGTAAACCATGTGATCTTTGTAGTTGTCTCGTCTACTTCCAGATGCACGACTTAGATGAAGCTGAACGTATTCATTCAGACGCTGTAAGAACGCAGGTATGGTTTCGTCCGAGTCAGCATCATCCATGTCCATGTCTTCTGTCTCCCCTTGCTTGCTCTTTCCCGACTTTCCAGTAGGATTCATTTTCATGCTTCGGATAGTAACCTCTTGCTGAATGTTATCCACTTCAAACGCAGCATCGAGTAAACCATGTTCTAGTAGCCTCAGCTTTGCTTCGAACTTAGCCATCTAGCGTGATAAAAATGGTCGGCTTATTCGAACTAATCTTCATCAAGAGCACTACACACCTGAGTAGTTCGCATCTTGAATCTATGGCAGAACAGACAGGTACCGCGAAACAGGTTGTACATGTTCACCATAAAGAGTGGGTGGAAAACGGGTGCGGGCAAATCAATATGCCCATAATGACCTGGACAGGTGAACGAGTCGAGGCGACATGTCGTGCAACTGGATGACATTCGTTAGCCAATTCAAATATTCCATGGAATATACACTGAAGGACGCAACATGTCTGCTCGATCGCTAGGCCCAAGAGCCGGGTCGTATAGACCACCAAGAGTTGGCCGGTTCAGGTCATCAAGAAGAACTGGATTCGTGATTTGCTTGACGGATATTCGACGAATCTCTTCTGTGGTGAGAAAGGAGAAGGACACGCCTGTAACGGAAGACGGAAGAGGATGTGAAATGTTCATTTTCGTCTATCAAAACAAAACGGCAAGATTGAAGGATGCCCCAAGCTATGATTCCACAGCAAGCAAGCGATTCAGGACGCGAAGGACCCCTGAGGGTAGATGGAGGTTCTGCTCAAGGCCGGCAAGGTTTTTTGATCGTGCTTGGTCACGCTATCTTACTTTTGGGATATATATGGGTCCACGTATCAAAGTGGATGTAAATGGGATACTGCTCTTGCTAAACCATGTTGCTGCCTTTTCTGCTGGGATTTCTGAATCTACTTGTCGCCTTCTTCTGAGCCTCTCCCACCATCTCTGCAATTAATCCGTTGTATGTTTCCGAGTCCTGCTGCAACGCGTCTCTTACTTGTAATAGGTATGTCAATAGCGCAGAAGTTTCGCCTGTCTGGAGACTGATATCCCTTTGTAATCGTTCTAGGCTTGCTAGTGGCTGAAGGGAAAGAGAGCCTGGGTAGCGAGGCCGTATTAGATTCTTAGTTAATCAATTATTATAGGTTGTGCTTACCAGCGTCGGAAGCCAAGAGTGCGTTGATTTTGGCCTCGTCAATCTGGGGCTTAGGCCCAAACTGTATCTGCGGGTCTGCAGCTCGTATACTGTGCTTTGTAGGGGAAGGAGCGCGGGAATTAGCGCGTGAAGAATGAGGTGACGATGTTCTGGATCCATTAGGAAATGGCCGAGAACCGGGGGGTGCAGACATAGGTCTGGTTGTAATGTGAAGGGGTGGCAGTGACGACCGGCCATTGGCGTGTGGGGGAAGCACCTCGTCCAAATTGACGGGAATGCCGAGTGCAATGAGATGTTCCCGTCGTATTCGCGATCTTGTCCAGTTTGGTGGTTTCATAGGAGGTGCAGACTGCATTAGAGAATTGTAGAAGTTTTGACTGGTCCCAATGTAAGTGCAAGTGGCTCCTAGAGGTGATGCATTTCGACTCACCTCTCTGGCGTTACAAGAATCTGACTGACTCCCTCCTTCTCACGTATAGGTTCATTGGAAGTGACCTGCAGCCGATCTAAGTCTGCCCATAGAGGTTCCAAGATGTTGTTAACCTCTGCCTCCAGCTTCTCGCGATCCAACGGTGGACTCAGGCGCAAAGGTTGCCATGAGGTGCTAGCTGCATGCGACGAAGGCCCTGCTTCTGGCTGAACGAATTCACTCTGGAACTGGAAATCAGAGCCAGCAGGCACCTCTTCTGCATCTCCAAAGTCCCCAAAATCATCGTCGTCACCAGAAACGAAGGTATCAGATGCTTGAACAGGTGCACTGAAGTCGTCGAAGTCATCGAACCCGTCGTCGACTTCTATACCGCCCGCGCCTGACGCAAGGACGTTTCCTTTCTGCTGTTGTGGTTTCGAGACGGTGGCAGACGATGGCTCTACACTGCCCCAGACAGACGTGCCAAAGGTAACGTCGTCATCCATAGTGGATGAAGTGATGGTAGCAGATAGAACTTGAAGCTTGAAGTGGCATCAGGACTAGTCCGGCGACTACCATGTCCAACAATTTCCTTTTCGACTCACTAAACTCCAAGACTCCCAACTCATCGAGGAAAATACAAATACGACGTTTGTACGATGTGTTGCAAGTTTGTCTTCAACGACGAGACGTAGACAGAGCGAAACGCGCCTGGGCCATCCTCGTTCGCTGTCCAGAAGTGGACTGGAAGGCAATGTGGACTACTGCATTGTCTGTTCTCGTGGTAGATGGTCCGTCAAGCGATCATTCTGGCACAAGAATCGAGTTTTTGCGAGAGATGATGCTCTTACGGCCACACGAGCGACGGGAAATACTGGCAGAGCTCACTGCACTTCTCATGCTCGGTGACAGGACTCGCGATGCGCTAGATCTTCTGGAGTTGTGAGCCCATTGTCCCTCGCCGTTGTCCTCCAAAGTTGACGCGATGCAGGCATCTAACGTCGTTGCAATACCAAGACGACCCTGTACTGCACACATACGCCGGATTAGCTGCCATGTATCTTGCACAACCGTCACCGGATGAAGGCACGTATTAAGCTCTCGGAGATGTCAAGAAACCCTTTGTTTACAGATCTCACAGCAAAGGGTAAATTCAACTTGGGCATGCTACGAAGCGCCAGGTCCTACTTTGAACGCGCCAAAAGTCTGAATCCTGACGATCAAGTTGCAACTCTGTTCATTCAGAAAGTATATGGCCGAAGTTCACCACCAATCTTGTTGTGCGCTGACTGAATTGTTTTTGTCTAACAGGTCGACAATTTGAGTGCTGGGGACATTCCCCGGAAACAGCTAGAGCCAGACTCGGACGAGGACACAAACACGGCGGAACTTGAAGAGCCCTCGTTTAAACGAAAGCGAACAACTAAAACATGAGTGTTCATTCTCCTTCGGAGTCAGACTCCATATCTATGGATGGCATTTCTTCATCTTCCTTCTCAGCTCCCTCCCTCGGAGAAACCTGAAAGAAAGCAGGCGGGTTCTCAGCTTTATCTGAACCTTCTTGGTTTTCCGCAGTGGGCATTACCATCTTTGCCACCTCTTTCGCTGATGCGGATGGCAGAAGGACCGGCCTAATAATCGGTTCAGAGGACTCTTTCGCAGAGATTGCTTCCTTTTGAGCTATTTGCGATGTTAATGACATGGAAGGGAAAAGTTGTTTTTGTTGAATGCTGCGGGCCTCTTTTACAGCCAGAGTCGGCATGACGGATGTTACTAATGGCTGGTCTTCATCCATTGGCACGCTTTGAGACGTGGTGGTGACATCATCTTGTAACATTGCCAACCCAAGAGTCTCCCTGGTTTGCGTTTCCTCGATGCCCTCCTCCGCACGACATAGCACTAAAGCATCCACCGGAGGCATAGAACGCACTATAGGAGGCGCCCGAGGATGCAAGAGCAAGTCAACGAGATTATCCACCTAGACAGGCGAACAGTTAGCCCTGAAGCAGCCTCATTTTCCCTGATCCTCTTACCTCTGCAATATCGTCATATTGTAGCGAGTTGAGAACTATGCCTATGCTCTTGCTAGTCACACTGGTGTGACCGCCAATCGCGATATCGGTGCATATTCTTTGGATCTTGGTAGACAGTCGAACATGTACTGTTGGATCAGATGATATCGTGCTGGGTAGAGTTTGGGGAAGCAACAGCTGAATGGAGAGAAGGACCCGGCATGCAATTGACTGCACCGAGGTTGGAATAGCAGAGTCTTGTAGCAGTAGCTTGAGCACTAGGAGAAAAGCTGTTAGCAAGAGACAAACATGTAAAAATCAAAGTTAGCACCATCGCAAGCAAGTAAAGTTGTTTCCGCTTCTCCTGCCGACTTGAATACAACGCCTCGAGACGCTTGGAATAGCTCGTCTCCTTCATACCCCCGACTTCGCTTCTTACTTTTCTTCTTGGAGACCGTTGCTTCCGAGATATTAGATTCGTTTATTGCCGACTTCGTGGGCAGAATCATGCTAACAGCAGGAAGAACTGCCCGAGTTAATCGAGAAGACAAAAGAGGGGACTGCGTTGGATGGCAGGAAGTTAGAATAGCATGAAGGGCTTGCAATAATGGCAATTTGTCATCCCTTCAGACGAAGAAGCGTGAGATTGTGAGACCCCTTTGATGACAAGGTAATAGCTCACAAGGATGCGGTATGCTCAAGGCGATGTATAAGGGGATCAAGCACATTGTAAATATGCGGAATCAGATGATAGCCGACACTGCCGCTTACGCTTTAGCTACCGTTGATCAAAGACAGAGAAAACGAAGCTGACCATGGCCCCAGTGTTTGTAAGAACCGGCAAGCATATGACCGAATTGAAGGGAGGATAGATATTTCCATCATTCGCGTGGAAATATCAACATGTCCATCCACCTATAGATCTTTTAGTAGAATGATCTGCAATACAAGGAACATGCGAACCTTTTCATCTGTTGAGCAATTAAGTAATGCGCTGGCAAACCTTGCCATAGGACCTATAGGGACGGGCACTGGTCGAAGAACAGGCGCGCTTGTAGAGATGAGATCAGGTTCAAAGACACGATACGAGAAGATGATAGACTGCTCACGATAGTAAATCACACAAAATTTGAACACTGCAACGGACTCTATCAAGGTTTAGAGGTATTAATACCAGAGGATCGTTTTTTCCAGCAGTATGTCCTTGTATCAGGGTGAGCTGGATCGTCGTGTTATCCAGATGAAGTAACTCAATACCTGAAGTTGGTGATGCTTGTAGCGTTTGGAAGGCGGCGTAAGCAAAGTCCAGCGTGTCATCTACTGACTTCCTCCAAATATTTGCGGCCCCCACCTTGCCTCCTGTAAGATGGAGGATAGAGTATACCTGTGAAGCAGCAACGAGAACCTTCTGGTCCGTAGGATGTGGTGAGGACCCGCTGAGCAACTGAAGAACGCTCGCTGTGATCGCCTGAGCAGAGCTCTTGAATGTCGAGGAGTATAAAGGAATCAATGCGGATAGGGAGTCCAGAATGGAGATCTTTGACGTTAATATTCGTTAGCCAGGTTGTTCAGATGCAAACGCAAACGCAACATTACCTTCAAATCAACTTCGGATTGGGCCTTCAGCAAAGGAAGGACTGCTGAAATGAATTTTGGAAGATTGGGCAGCACAACCTGCCTTATAAACTCTGGCACGTCGCTCGAGCGGGTAAAGATGGTAGTGCAAAGCACAATAGATGCCTTCATTACTGGAAGCACATCTGTTTTCTGTAAGCCAAATATGTTAGAGCTTCGACACAGCAGAGACTGTGAGGGCGCACCATCAGGAGTTGCAAAGCCGTAGAAATCCAGCTTTGGCCACATTCGATTAAAATATCGGATGCCAATGAGCAAGTCCTGTTAGCTAGGCATAGACCAGCCCATCGTGCTCCGGCGTCCTTGGAGTGTAGGAGCGAGCTGAGACGCGCAATCCACTTTTGAGTGTGTGAGGAAGGTAGAAGAGATTGCTTGGTAAGGCTAGAAAGTGAATAAGGCAGATGAAGGATGGCTGAAGTATCGGAGGCCAGCTGCAGTTGAAGCAGAGTCTTCAGAATGTGGCCGTCCATGGTCAAAATGTTTGATGCAATAGAAATCACGATGAATTTC
>Ga0247730_1000976_pt1 | contig 17339 bp, 17 predicted proteins | sample UWRJL073202C2_FD_180959 | JGI IMG/M metagenome (GOLD analysis project Ga0247730, IMG submission 180959) | Plant litter microbial communities from Arlington Agricultural Research Station in Wisconsin, United States - UWRJ-L073-202C-2 | ecosystem: Environmental > Terrestrial > Plant litter >... | reverse complement strand
TAGATCCACCCTGTCAAACGACGGTGTCGACGCGGGGTTACGCCCGATCCGGAGAATTTTTCGAGCGGGCGGCAGGGCCGATAGGGTGACACCGTGACCCCCGATCATGACCTTGTCCTCGTCGTCGACTTCGGGGCGCAGTACGCCCAGCTCATCGCCCGCCGGGTGAGGGAGGCGCGGGTGTACTCCGAGATCGTTCCGCACACCATGTCGGTCGAGGAGATGCTGGCCAAGAACCCGGCCGCGATCATCCTGTCCGGCGGCCCGTCGTCGGTGTACTCCGAGGGAGCCCCGCAGCTCGACGCCGCGCTGTTCGAGGCCCAGACGCCCGTGTTCGGCATCTGCTACGGCTTCATGGCGATGGCGCAGGCGCTCGGCGGCACCGTCGCGCACACGGGTCAGCGCGAGTACGGCCGCACCGCGGTCAGCGTCCTCGAGCCCGGCACGCTGCTCGCCGATCTCCCCGACACGCTGACGTCATGGATGTCGCACGGTGACGAGGTGGTGTCCGCACCCGACGGATTCGTCGTCAACGCCCGGTCACCGCGTGCCACGGTCGCGGCGTTCGAGGACATCGGTCGCCGCCTGGCGGGCGTCCAGTGGCACCCCGAGGTGCTGCACAGCGAGCACGGCCAGCGCGTTCTCGAGCAGTTCCTGGTCGAGATCGCCGGCTGCCGCCAGACCTGGACCAGCAGCAACATCGTCGAGGAGCAGGTCGAGCTGATCCGCCAGCAGGTCGGCGACGCCCGCGTCATCTCGGCCCTGTCCGGCGGCGTCGACTCCGCGGTGTCGACGGCGCTCGTGCAGCGCGCGATCGGCGACCAGCTGACCGCGGTGTTCGTCGACCACGGTCTGCTGCGCCAGGGCGAGGCCGAGCAGGTCGAGACCGACTACGTCAAGGCCACGGGCGTCGACCTCAAGGTCGTCGACGCGAAGGACCAGTTCCTGGGCTTCCTCGCCGGCGTCTCCGATCCTGAGGAGAAGCGCAAGATCATCGGTCGCGAGTTCATCCGGGTCTTCGAGGCCGCCGAGCGCGAGGTCCTCGCGACGCCTGGCCCGCCGGTCAAGTTCCTGGTGCAGGGCACGCTCTACCCCGACGTCGTCGAGTCCGGCGGCGGAGCGGGCGCCTCCAACATCAAGAGCCACCACAACGTCGGCGGCCTGCCCGACGACATCGTGTTCGGCCTCATCGAGCCCCTGCGGACGCTGTTCAAGGACGAGGTCCGCGACGTCGGCCGCCAGCTCGGCATCCCCGAGGCCATCGTCGGACGGCACCCGTTCCCGGGCCCCGGTCTCGCGATCCGCATCGTCGGCGCCGTCGACGAGGAGCGTCTCGCGGTCCTGCGCAAGGCCGACGCGATCGTCCGCGAGGAGACCACCGCCGCCGGTCTCGACGGCGAGATCTGGCAGTTCCCGGTCGTCCTGCTCGCGGACGTCCGGTCGGTCGGCGTGCAGGGCGACGGCCGCACCTACGGCCACCCCGTCGTGCTGCGACCGGTGTCGAGCGAGGACGCCATGACGGCCGACTGGAGCCGCCTGCCGTACGAGGTGCTCGAGCGCATCTCGACGCGCATCACGAACGAGGTCGACGAGGTCAACCGCGTCGTCCTCGACATCACCAGCAAGCCGCCGGGAACCATCGAGTGGGAGTGAGCCGGCCGGTCCGACCGCTACCGGTCCAGAAGAGCGCTGCCAGCGCTCGACGACAGCGGCACGACCCTTCGGTCGGGTCGTCGCACTAGGCCGCTGGCGGTTCCCACAGCTCGACCGGGTTGCCCTCGGGATCGTGGATCCGCGCGAAGCGCCCCGTCTCGGGGGAGTCCCACTCGGGCTTCACGGTCACCTCGACGCCGGCGGCGGCGAGCCCGGCCAGCAGGTCGTCGAGATCGCTGACCCGCAGGTTGAGCATCAGGGGACGGTCGGCGGGCCAGTAGCCGGTGTCGGCGGGGAACGGCGCGAGCACCAGCGGTCCGCCGTGGGCGGCCCACGACCACTCGTCGGCGGGACCGGCCCCCTCGGCCGCGAGTCCGGCCCCGATGCCCAGGTGCTCCCGGTACCACGCGGTCAGCGCGTCGGGGTCGTTCGCGCGGAAGAAGATCCCGCCCACTCCCAGCACCGGCATGGCCGTCCTCCTCGTCCGTCGCTCGGAGCGCTCATGCTATCCACGCGCTTGCTAGGGTCGGTCGGAGTCCACCGGAAGGCAGCACCGTGAGCCAGTCCGCTTCCCCGCGGAGAACGCCCCTCCTCGTCGGCGTGATCGTCCTCGTGATCGCCGGGGTCATCGCGGTCGTGGTGTCCCGTACCGGCGGCGGCGACGATGCCGAGCCGCTGTCGACGCCACCACGGACGACGTCCGCGCCGAGCCTCTCGCCGACCCCGGTCGAGACGACGACGCCCACGCCGACCCAGACCCCGACGCCCACCCCGACCCCGTCGAGCACCGCGTCCTGCGAGGGTCCCGACACGCTGTTCAACGAGGAGGGCATCGAGCAGGACTCCCTGCTGCCCGACTGCGGCGTCGCGCCGGTGACGGTTCCCGAGCAGGAGAAGACCGGCCTGAGCCTCGCCTGTGGCGGCTCGTACCCCGTCATCCTCTACAAGACGACGACGTCGGGGGCCAAGACCTCGATCTGCGGCGCGGACAGCTCCGGCGTCGACTTCCGGTTCGTGACGCAGCCCAAGGGCGGCGACGTGCTGGACCTCAAGGGTGACTACGACGGCCAGCTCGACGCCTTCACGGCCAAGGACGGCAGCACGTCCTACCTGGTGCAGGCGTACGACGGCACGCTCGTCGTCGACCGGGCCGGCTCGAAGTCCACGCAGAAGTCGTCCGACTGGATCTCCTTGGACAACGAGGCCGACTCCGACTGACGTCGTGTGCCGGTGGTCACGTGTCGCGGGTGGCCGGAGGGGTACGCGGTGGGGGAATCCCACCGAAAGGAACATCGTGGACCTCGGCATCTCAGGACGAATCGCTCTCGTGACCGGAGGCGACTCCGGCATCGGCTGGAACACCGCCCGCATCCTTCTCGAGGAGGGGGCGACGGTCGTGCTGTCCGACCGCGACCAGGAGTCGCTCGACGAGGCGGCCGCCCGGCTCAAGGCACCCAAGACCCGCCTGCACGCGATCGCGGCCGATCTGGACTCGATCGAGTCGATCGTGCAGCTGCGGCAGGCCGTCGACGAGGCGGTCGGCGACATCGACATCCTCGTGCAGTCCGCGGGGGTGACGGGCGCGCAGGGACTCTTCCACGAGATCGACGACGCCGGCTGGGTCGACACCCTGACGACGGACCTGCTCGCGCCGATCCGGTTGACCCGCGTGTTCCTCGACTCGCTGCGCAAGGGTGGCTGGGGCCGCATCGTCTACCTCGCGTCGGAGGACGCCGTGCAGCCCTACGACGACGAGCTGCCGTACTGCGCGGCGAAGGCCGGCGTGCTCTCGTTCGCGAAGGGGCTCTCGCGGACCTACGCCACGGAGGGTCTGCTCGTGAACTGCGTGTCACCGGCGTTCATCAGCACGCCGATGACCGACGCCATGATGGAGAAGCGCTCGAAGGAGCTCGGCACCGACGTCGACTCCGCCATCGAGAGCTTCCTCGACGAGGAGCGGCCGTACATGGAGCTCAAGCGTCGCGGCGAGCCCGAGGAGGTCGCCGCGGTCGTCGCGTTCCTGTGCTCGGACCGGGCGAGCTTCGTCAACGGCTCCAACTACCGGGTCGACTCCGGCTCGGTCGCGACGATCTGACGTCCCGGGTGCTCCACCACGTCGACCACGGAGGTGGCGGGCCGGCGATCGTCCTGCTGCACGCCTTTCCGCTCGACTCCACGATGTTCGACGACCTCGTGCCGCTGCTGCACGACACGATGCGGGTCGTGACGATCGACCTGCCGGGCCTGGGACGCAGCTCGGTGCCCGCCGTCGAGCCGACGATGGACGCCGTCGCCGCCGGCGTCCTCGACGTCCTGGACGTCCTCGCGATCGGCGACTCCGTCGTGCTGGGCGTCTCCACCGGCGGGTACGCGGCGCTGCGGCTCGCCGACCTGGCGCCCGAGCGGGTGTCCGCGCTGGTGCTGGGCAGCACGACGCCGCACCGCATCGAGCCGGACGTCCCCGACGAGCGTCGCGCCGTCGCCGACGAGGTCGAGCGCACGGGGTCGACGGCACCCGTCGCCGACAGCGCCGACGCGGGTCTCGGCGCGACGGCGCACCGGGAGCGGCCCGATCTGGTCGACCGGCTGCGCCGCACCATCGACGCCGCCGATCCTGCCGGCGTCGCGTGGATGGCGCGCGCCATCGCCGGTCGCGCGGACACCGCGCACGTCCTGCACTCGTTCCCCCGCCCCGTGGTGCTGCTGTTCGGCTCGGAGGACGGGGCGACGCCGCCGGCCCGCGGTCAGGAGATGGCGGACCTGCGCGGCGAGCTGCCCACGTCGCTGTACGTGCTGGCGACCACCGGCCACCTCACGGCGCTCGAGGCACCGGAGGAGGTCGCGGCGGTGCTGTCGGAGCTGCTGCCCGAGCTGGGCTGACACTCAGACCAGGTCGTCGAACGACTCCGGCACGGCGTGCGCGGCGAGCACCTCGCGAGCTGCATCGAGCCCGTCGGCGACCTTCCAGAGCAGCACCCCGACCACCTCGGCGTCGTCGAGGTAGTACACGATCTTGCCGCCGTCCTTCTTCTCGACCACGACGGTCTCCAGGCTCGCGTCGAGCGTGCCGACGGCCTCGTACCAGGCGTCGAAGAGGTCGGAGTAGAAGTACGGCGTGTGGTCGTAGGTCTCGTCGGAGCCCGCCAGGATGCGTCCGGCCGCCGCGCCCATCTCGTTGGCGTTGTCGACGTGCTCGACCCGGCGCCGGCCGAGGATGCGGTCGGGGTACTGCGCGACGTCGCCGGCCGCGAGGACCGACGGATCGGCCGTGGTCAGCCGCTCGTCGACGACGATGCCGCCGTCGTCGGACGTCTGCAGGCCGGAGCGTCGCGCCAGCACGCCGGCCGGCTCGATGCCCAGGCCGACGACGACGTGGTCGGCCGTCACCCGTGTGCCGTCACTCAGGTCCAGCGTCACACCCTGCGGCGACGACGTGCCGCCCTCGACCTTGGCGCCGCCGTGGACCGTGACCCCGGCATCGGCGAACATCGTGTCGATCTCGGTGGCGATGACCTTCGGGAACGTCGGCGACCCGAGCACGTCGTCGGGGTGGACCAAGGTCACGGTCGCGCCGTTCTGCACGAGCGCCGCCGCGATCTCGGTGCCGATGTAGCCCCCGCCCACGACCGCGACGTGCGGCGATCCGGCGACCGCGACCCGCAGCCGGTGGTAGTGGTCGAGCGTCCGGTAGTAGATGACCCGGTCGCTCGGCGGCAACGTGGGGATCTGACGCGGGTGTCCGCCGGTCGCCAGCAGCAGCTTGCCGTACCCGTAGGAGTCGCCCGTGCTGGTCGTGACGATCTTGGCGTCGCGGTCGATCGTGTCGGCCCGGGCGCCCAGGTGCAGCTCGGCCCCGGTCTCCTCGACCGTGTGGAGCGCCGCGTCGTCCTCGGAGAACTCGTCGTCGGTCCAGAGCTTCTTCGACAGCGCGGGACGGGGGAACGGGGCGGTCGACTCCTCGCCGAGGATGCCGATGGTGCCGTCGCGGTCCCTCTCGCGGATGCCCTTGGCGGCCGTGTCGGCGGTCATGCCGCCGCCGATGATCAGGTAGTCGTAGTCATGACTCATGGGGGAGGGGTACCCGGCGCGCCACCGGACATGCATGTGGCGTTGCGCGTCAGGGGGAGGTGTTTACGCTCTACAGAGTGGCCCCTGACAGTGACACCTCCCAGCACGAGACCCCCGCCCCGCACGTCTTCGTCCTCTTCGGAGCGACCGGCGACCTCGCCAAGCGCAAGCTCTTCCCCGGCATCTACCACCTCGCCGCGGCGTCCCGGCTGCCCGAGGACTACGCGATCATCGGATCGGGCCGGCACTCGCCCGGCACCGACGAGGAGTTCCGCGACGCGATCCGCGACTCGCTGACGACGTTCGTCGACGACCTCGACGACGACATCGCCGACGACGTGCTCGGACGCCTCACGTTCCAGACGTCCGACGCCGACGACGGCAAGGATCTCGCGAAGGCGGTCGAGGCGGCGCTCGAGGATCTCGGCGACGACGCCGAGAAGCTGATCTACCTGTCGGTGCCGCCCTCCGCGATGGAGCCGATGATCGCGATGCTCGGCCGCGAGGGGCTGGCCGACGACGCCCGTCTCGTGATCGAGAAGCCCTTCGGCACCGACCTGAGGACCGCCCGTGAGCTCGACGCGACGCTCAAGGACGTCGTGACCGAGGACCAGGTCTTCCGCATCGACCACTTCCTCGGCAAGGAGGCCGTGCAGAACATCCTCGCGCTGCGGTTCGCCAACGGGCTGCTCGAGCCGTCGTGGAACCGCGACCACCTCGCCTCGGTGCAGATCGACATCCCCGAGGAGCTGACGGTCGAGGGTCGCGGCAGCTTCTACGAGTCGACCGGCGCCTTCCGCGACATGATCACGACGCACCTGTGCCAGATGCTGGGCTTCGTGGCGCTCGAGCCGCCGGTGCACCTCGACGCGCTGTCCCTGCGCAACGAGAAGGCCAAGGTCTTCGAGGCGATGCGGCCGATGGACCCCGAGCGCGTCGTCTTCGGCCAGTACGAGGGCTACCTCGACGAGAAGGACGTCGCCGACGACTCGACGGTGGAGACGTTCGTGGCGCTCGAGGTGTTCGTCGACACCGAGCGGTGGCAGGGCGTGCCGTTCTACCTGCGCACGGGCAAGGCGCTCGGCGCGGGACGCCGCACCATCACGCTGACCTTCCGCACGCCGCCCATGGGGCGCTTCGGCGAGAACGGCTACGGCCCCAACGAGCTGGTGCTCGAGCTGACCGACTCCCCGAAGGTCAGCGTCGACCTGTACGCCAAGCGCCCCGGCCCCACGATGGACCTGACGTCGTCGACGCTGCACCTCGACCTGGCGGAGGACGACCCCGACGACGCGCCGCTGGAGGCGTACGAGCGCCTGCTGCTCGACGTCATGCGCGGCGACCAGACCCTGTTCACCCGGTCCGACGAGGTCGACCGGCTGTGGCAGGTCTGCCAGCCGGTGCTCGACGCGCCGCCGCCCACGCAGCGGTACGCGGTCGGCTCGTGGGGACCGGAGGACGCGCTCTCCCTGCCCGGGCCACGCGGCTGGCGACTGCCGGATGCCTGAGGACCCGTCCGCGGACTGGCTGTCGATCGAGGACCACGGCCTGATCGGTGACCTGCGGACCGCCGCGCTCGTCGGGACGGACGGCACGATCGACTGGTTCTGCGCACCGCGCTTCGACTCCCCGAGCATCTTCGGGGCCGTCCTCGACCCTGATCGCGGTGGCTCGTGGGGGATCTCGCCGACGGAGGGCTCGATCCGCACGCAGCAGTTCTACTTCCCCGACTCGGCGATGCTGGCCACCCGCTTCCTGACCGAGGACGGCGTCGTCGAGGTGCACGACTTCATGCCCGTCATGCAGGCCGGCGACCCGCAGCACCGTCAGCGCCTCGTGCGTCGTGTCGTGGCGGTGCGCGGCTCGACCGCGATCCGCATGCGGCTGGACGCGCGCCCCGACTACGGCCGCGCGGAGTGCGTCGCCGAGACGGTCGAGCACGGCGTCCTGCTGCAGGGCGACGGCGTGCGGATGGGGCTCAGCGCGTCGACCGACCTGACGATCGACCACGGCGTCGTCACCGCCGACCTGCGGCTCGACGCCGGCGACGTGGCCCTGTTCGTGCTGGAGGTGCTGGACGGCGAGGAGGAGCTCCGCGAGGCCGACGTCGACGACACGTCGGCGCTGTTCGACGCGACCGCGGCGTTCTGGCGCGGATGGCTGTCGCAGTCGACCTACACGGGTCGCTGGCGCGAGATGGTCAACCGCTCGGCGATCACCCTGAAGCTGCTGACGCACGAGCCGACCGGCGCCGTCATCGCCGCCCCCACCACGAGCCTGCCCGAGCTGATCGGCGGCGACCGCAACTGGGACTACCGCTACGTCTGGATGCGCGACGCGGCGTTCAGCCTGTACGCCCTCCTGCGGCTCGGCTTCACCGAGGAGGCGCGGGCGTTCGTCCAGTGGCTCTCCGAGCGGCTCGGCAAGGACGAGGACGGCGGGCTGGGTCCGCTGCGGGTGCTGTACGACATCGACGGCAACGTCCCGCAGGAGGAGCGCGAGCTCGACCACCTGTCCGGGCACCGGGGCTCGCGGCCCGTCCGGGTCGGCAACGCCGCGGTCGACCAGCTGCAGCTCGACATCTACGGCGAGCTCATCGACTCGGTGTACCTGTTCAACAAGTACGGCGCCGGCATCAGCAGCGACGCCTGGGCCGACGTGACGCGCGTCGTGAACTGGGTGTGCGAGAACTGGGACCGCGAGGACGCCGGCATGTGGGAGGTCCGGGGCGAGCTGCGCAAGCACACGACGTCACGGCTGATGTGCTGGGTCGCGATCGAGCGGACCATCCGCATCGCCCGGCAGCGAGGGCTCCCCGGCGACATCTCCGCGTGGGCCGCGGTGCGCGACGAGATCTACGAGCGGATCATGACCGAGTCGTGGGACGACGAGGCCAAGACGTTCACGCAGGTCGAGGGAGGCACCGCGCTCGACGCCGGCGTGCTGCTGATGCCGATGGTCAAGTTCTTGTCGCCGGCGGACCCGAGGTTCCTGTCGACGCTGGAGGCGATCGAGGAACGGCTCGTCGTCGACAGCCTGGTGTTCCGCTACGACCCGGCGTCCAGCCCCGACGGCCTGGACGGCGACGAGGGCACCTTCTCGCTGTGCTCGTTCTGGTACGTCGAGGCGCTGACCCGCGCCGACCGGCTCGAGGACGCCCAGCTGGCCCTCGAGAAGATGTTCACGTACGCCAATCACGTCGGCCTGTACGCCGAGGAGGTCGGGGCGACGGGCGACCAGCTCGGCAACTTCCCCCAGGCGTTCACGCACCTCGCGCTGATCAGTGCCGCGATCAACCTCGACCGGGCGCTCGACCGCTGAGCCCGGGCCCCGCGGGGAGGACGATGTCGCCGTCCACGACGCCCTTGGCGACGGCACCGAGCTCCTCGCCGCGCGAGAACGCCAGGGCGCGCAGGACGGCCAGGGCGTCCTCGTAGCGGACGCCGGCCCCGGTCTCGAGGACGCTCGTGGCGCGGTGGACGACGTCGCGGTCGGTCAGCACCTCCGCGAACACGTGCCCCTGCGCCCCGATCGACGGGTCCTGCAGGACCGCGGTGCCGATCGCGCGGCCCAGGAACCGGGCGTCGTCGTGCTGGCCGTCGAGCGCCCCCTCGTCGCGGTGGGCCAGCAGGACGCCGCGCAGCGCCAGCTCGGACCGTAGCGGGATCGCGATCAGCGTGCCCCGGAAGCCGAGATCGGCGACCCGCTCGCGCAGCGCCGGCCATCGGTCGTCGGCCTGGCCGAAGTCGCCGATCACGACGTCGCCGGTGCGCAACGAGTCGATCGTCGGACCCTCGCCCGTGCTGTCCTGCAGCGACTCCAGCCGCCGCGAGAGCAGCTGCGTCCACGACACCGCGATGCGGCCGTCGGGCACCGTCTCGGACGTGATGACGACCCCGTTCGCGTCCAGCATGATCCGGCTGGCCTCGCAGAGCCGCTCCCGCAGGGTGTCCATCCCGCTCAGGGAGGCCAGGATCGCGGTGAACCGGGTGAGCGCGTTCTCGGTCGACGTCATCACCGTGCGTGCCCCCCTGCCCACCGCCCAAACCCGGCGAGCAGGTCGGACACGCCGCGCGTTGGAGGCGATTCATGCACAGGGATACCCACAGGCTGTGCGGATAGTCCGTTCGGGCCAGGTGCGGGTAGCCTGCCGGGATGCCCGACGTCGCGATCGCCGCCCCCAACGAGGCCGCCGCCGACGCGGGTGAGCGCATCGCCCGAGGCGGGGGCAACGCGGTCGACGCGGCCCTCGCGGCGGCCCTCGTCACGATGGTCAACGAGGTCGGTCTCGTCTCGCTGAGCTCCGGCGGGTTCATCACGGTCCAGCCGCCGGACGGCGGCCCGCCGCAGACCGTCGACGGCTGGATGGACATGCCGGGCCGTGGCCAGGCGCTCGGCGGGGGCACGTGGGACGTCGACACCGAGTACGGCGGCGGCGTCACGGTGACGATCGGTCCCGGGTCGGTCGCGACCCACGGCTCGGTGGCGGCCTTCGAGGAGGCGCACCGCCGGTGGGGCAGCGTCGCCTGGCGCGACGTCGTGACACCGGCGATCGAGGTCGCACGCGGCGGCTTCCGGCTCAGCTCGGCGTCGCGGTACTACCTGGGCTACGTGCACGAGGACGTGTTCGGCTGGGACGACGCGAGCCGTGCCGCGGTGCACGACGCCGACGGGTCGCTGCAGACCGGGTCGATCGTGCTGCCCGATCTGGCCGCGTCGCTCGAGCTCATCGCCGCCGACGGCGCCGCGGCGCTGCACACCGGCGAGCTGGCGCGACTCATCAGCGACGACGTCATCCGCCGCGGCGGCATCCTCGGCGCCGCGGACCTGGCGGACTACCGCCCCGTCGTGCGTCCGTCCCTGCTCAGCACGGTCGGCGACTGGACGTTCGGCACCAACCCGCCGCCGTCCGTCGGCGGGGTGACCGTGACGGCGATGCTCCGCCTGCTCGACGGCCGGCCGTTCGCGGGCTGGGACGCCGGCGACGTCGAGCACCTGGTCCGTGTGCAGCGTGCCGTGCTGGGGCACCGGCTCGACGTGCTCGACAGCAGCGACGACCTGACCCGTGACGCGGGAGCGTTCCTGGCCCTGGTCGACCGCGATCACCTCGCAGTGCTCGAGTCGGGGTCGACGGCGCACGTGTCGGCCACCGACAGCGACGGCGGGGCGTGCGCCGTCACGGTCTCGTCGGGCTACAGCTCGGGGATGATCGCGCAGGGCACGGGCATCTGGCTCAACAACTGCCTGGGTGAGCAGGAGCTCAACGCCAAGGGCCTGCACGGGCTCGAACCCGGCCGGCGCCTGCTGTCCAACATGGCACCGACCGTCGGGCGCCACGCCGACGGCTCCGCCCTGGCGATCGGCTCGCCCGGGGCGGACCGCATCACGACCGCGATCGTCCAGGCGCTCGCGGGCTTCGTGAACGGCGGCCTCGGACTCCAGCAGGCCATCGACCACCCACGGGTCCACGTGCACCGCGCGGGTCGTGCCGACGAGGTCGTCAGGACCGAGACCGACCTGACGATGTACTACGGCGGCGTCGCCGCGACCCTGCGCACGGAGGACGGCCGGATGGTCGCGGCCGCCGACCCGCGACGGGACGGCGCGATCCGTCTGGTCCAGGGTCCGACACCGCAGGGCCCCGTTGCGGTTTGATGGACGGGTGTCCTCGGCACCGCCCATCATCATCGGCCACCGTGGCGTGCCCGGTGAACGGCTGGAGCACACCCGTCCGTCCTACCTCCTCGCGATCGAGCAGGGCTGCGACTACATCGAGCCCGACGTCGTCGCGACCAGGGACGGCGTCCTGGTCGTACGGCACGAGAACGAGATCAGCGGCACGACCGACGTGGCCGAGCACCCGGAGTTCTCCGACCGCAAGGTCAGCAAGTTCATCGACGGCGTGCCGTACACGGGGTGGTTCACCGAGGACTTCACGCTCGAGGAGATCAAGACCCTGCGGGTCCGCGAGCGGCTGCCGCAGCTGCGGCCCCAGAACATCCCCCTGGCCCGGCGCGAGCAGATCCTGACGTTCGACGAGGTGCTGACGATCGCGCAGGACGCGAGCGTGGGGCGCGACGAGCCGATCGGCGTCTACGTCGAGACCAAGCACCCCACCTACTTCGCGACGATCGGGCTCGACCTCAACGACCTGCTGATCGCCGACCTGGAGCGGCGTGGGGTCAACCACGACGGCACCAAGATCGTCATCCAGTCGATGGAGACCGCGAACCTCAAGGCCCTGCGCGACCGGACGCCGCTGGTCCTGATCCAGCTGATGGACCGTCAGGGTGCGCCGTACGACCTGGTGGCGGCCCGTGACCCCCGCACCTACTGGTCGATGCGCAAGCCCGTCGAGCTGCAGAAGATCGCGGCCTACGCCGACGGCATCGGGCCCAACAAGAGCCAGGTCATCAAGCGCGACGTGCTCTACCGGTTGGCCAAGACCACCAAGCTCGTGCGGCGGGCCCACGACCTCGGGCTCGTCGTCCACATCTGGACGATGCGCAACGAGAACAACTTCCTGCCGACCAACCTGCGGCTCGGCCGGGACAAGGCTGCCCACGGCGACGCGCTGGGGGAGTACCTGGCGTTCTTCGACGCGGGTGTCGACGGGGTGTTCTCCGACTTCACCGCGACGGCTGTGCAGGCCCGTGAGGCGTGGCTGACGGGTCAGCGGCCTGAGCCCACACCGTCTCGTGCTCGGCACGCCTCGGCATCAGGATCCACGCCACGACATAGCCGATGACGAGCGAGCCGGCGCCGAGCAGCGTGCAGATCGCGAGGACGAGCCGGACCAGGTTGGCGTCGATGCCGGTGTAGGCGGAGATCCCTCCGCAGACGCCAGTGAGCCAGCGGTCGTCAGGGGTGCGGGTCAGCTTCTTCATGGTGCGGTCCTTCCTGGGCCGAGGTGTCCGGGGTGCGGGCGGGAGCGGGGCGGGCCTGCCAGAGCGTCGCGGCGACGCCGGCCACGCCCAGGACGATCAGGACGCCGGAGGCGGTCAGGCTGAGCTCGCGCGGCGTCAGCAGATCCTGCTTCCACACGGCCCAGTTGCCGACGGCCGCGAGGAAGAACAGCCCGAAGGCCAGGCTCTGCCAGCGGAACGGATGACGGTTCATCGGCGGACCACCTCGATCTGGCCGAGCTTCTGCTCGATGTCGATCGTGAGGGACGGCAGGGCCGGCTGGTCGGCGGTGTCGGACATCGTGACGTCGGTGCCGTCGTCGTCCCGCCCGAGGAGTCGGATCTGCCCGGCGCGCACCGCGGCGTCGACGTCCAGGTTGAGGCCGTCCGGCACGACGACGGTGGTCTGGCCGATGCCCGCGTCGATGCGGATCGTGCGGCCGAGCAGCCGCTCGGGGTCGGACACCTGGCTCAGGTCGAGCTCGAGCTCCCCGATGCCGTGCCGGTAGTGCGACGCCACGTCGGCGGCCGTCGCCGGCGTCGGCGTCTGCGACCCGATGCGTCCGCTGGGGAACGCCGATCCGATCGCGAGGGCGATCGCCAGCAGGACGCCGATGCCGATGAGCGGTCCGCCGTGACCGAAGAACGTGCCGATCAGCAGGCCGACGCCGACGACCGCGAGGGCCACCGCGACGTAGCTGGTCCAGTGCAGGTCGTCCTGCGTCTCGTCGTAGATCCAGGTCGCGGCGAGCGCGATGGCCGCCAGCGACGCGGTCAGGGCCAGCAGGGCCGGTGACCTGGGCTCGCGGGACCTGGTGACCGGGCGCTCCGTGGCCTGGAGCCGCTGGGTCCCGACGACGTCAGCGGCCGTCGCGGGATCGGGTGCGGGCACGGGCTGTGCGGGCCGGTCACGCTGCTCGCGCGCCTCGCGGCGGCGTCGGGGCCGGACCCAGAACACGTAGAACACGAGGGCGACGGGCAGCAGCCACCACGGCGTCCCGCCCCACCAGGCCCAGCTGCTGTTGCCGACGACCGAGAGGGCCGCGAGGATCAGCGCGCCGACGAGGCCGGCCACGCGGACCTGCTCCTCGTTCCGGTCGAGCTTGAACCACTCGGCAGCCAGGCTCTTGTCGGCGTCGTCCGCGGGCAGCAGGACCCACGCGGCGACGTAGATGATGACGCCGGCGAACCCGGCGACCGTCAGGACCGCGAGGACGACCCGGACGATGACGGGGTCGATGCCGAGGTAGCGGGCGGCGCCGGCGCACACGCCGGCGACGATGCGGTCCTGGCTCGAGCGCTGCATGTCGGTGACGGTGCGGAGCCGGTGCGGGTCGAACTCCTCGTCCGGTCCGGGCGGCCGGTCGCCGGGAGGTGCGTGCTGGGTGTCGTTCATGGCTCCATCGTGGCCGAGCAGGTACCCCGAGCACATCGGGTACGACCCTGAATCCGACCCGGGACGACTCAGGGTGGTCGGGGGTCGATCCTGGTGGCGCCGACGGTCGCGCCCGTGTGACGATCGTCGGGTGACCCCGCCCACCGCGACCCCGTACCGCCGCGCGTACCGTCCGGCGGAACGCCGGCTCGTCGGCGGCGTCGCGACCGGGCTCGCGGACCACCTCGGCGTCCCGGTGCTCTACGTCCGGCTCGCGTTCATCGTCGCCACGTGGTTCCAGGGCGTCGGCGTCATCGCCTACCTGCTGCTGTGGCGGTTCCTGCCGCTGCAGCGTCCCGACCTGTCACCGGGCCTGGAGTCGGCGACGCGTCGCGGGCTGCGCAGCGGCAGCCGGACCGGGCCGACCGAGATCGCCCAGACCATCGCGCTCGGGGCCGTCGGCATCGGCGTGCTGCTGCTGATCCAGTCGACCGGCCGCGGCATCAACGACGGTCTCTTCGGACCGCTGCTGGTCGGCGTCGTCGGCGTCGCGGTCGTCTGGCGGCAGCTCGACGACGTCGCGTGGAGCCGGTGGATGCGCGAGACCCGGGGCTGGGCGTTCGCCTCGCGGGTGGCCGCCGGGGGCGGGCTCGTCGCCGTCGCGGCGCTGTACTTCATCACCAAGGAGGGCGGCTGGGGGGCCGCGCTCAACCTCGCGTCGGCCCTCGTCGTGGCGGTGCTGGGTCTCGGCCTGATCCTCGGACCCTGGATCACGCGCCTGATGGGGGACCTGTCGGAGGAGCGCCGTGAGCGCGTCCGGTCGCAGGAGCGGGCCGACGTCGCCGCGCACCTGCACGACTCGGTGCTGCAGACGCTGGCCCTGCTGCAGAAGAACGCCGGCGACTCCGCGACCGTCGCGACCCTCGCCCGTCGGCAGGAGCGGGAGCTCCGGTCGTGGCTGTACGGCAACGACGAGCAGCCCGGCGACTCGCTCGTCGCGGCCCTGCGAGCGTCGGCGGCCGACGTCGAGGACACGCACCACGTGCCGGTCGAGGTCATCGCGGTCGGTGACGCATCGCTCGACCCCGACGTCGCGGCACTGGCCCGTGCCGCACGCGAGGCGATGATCAACGCCGCCAAGCACGCAGGCGTCGATCGCGTCGACGTGTACGCCGAGACCGACGGCCAGACCGCCCACGTGTTCGTCCGCGACCGCGGTGTCGGCTTCGACCTCGCCGCGATCGCCGACGACCGCATGGGCGTCCGCGGCTCGATCGTCGACCGCGTCGAGCGGCACGGTGGCACCGCCACGATCCGCAGCGAGCCCGGCGGCGGCACCGAGGTCGCCCTGAGCGTCCCGGTCCGCGCGCCCGAGGCCGTCCCCACTCCCACCGAAGGTGTCACGCCATGACCACGCTCCGCGTCGCGATCGTCGACGACCACGCCATGTTCCGCACGGGGGTGCGGGCCGAGATCGACGGGCCCGTCGACGTCGTCGCGGAGGCCGAGGACGTCGACTCCGCGGTCGCCGTGATCGCCGAGACCAGGCCCGACGTCGTCCTGCTCGACGTCCACATGCCCGGCGGTGGCGGGCTCGAGGTCATCCGGCGGCTCCACCTGCGGCACCCGGAGACCAAGTTCCTCGCCCTGTCGGTCAGCGACGCCGCCGAGGACGTCATCGGCATCATCCGCGCCGGTGCCCGCGGCTACGTCACCAAGAACATCTCCGGACCCGAGCTGCTCGCCGCGATCGACCGGGTGGCGGCCGGCGACGCGGTGTTCTCGCCGCGGCTGGCCGGCTTCGTGCTGGACGCCTTCGCGGGGACCATCGAGATCGCGCAGGTCGACGAGGACCTCGACCGGCTGACCGAGCGGGAGCGCGAGGTCATGCGGCTCATCGCCCGTGGCTACGCCTACAAGGAGGTCGCCAAGGAGCTGTTCATCTCGATCAAGACGGTCGAGACCCACGTGTCGAGCGTCCTGCGCAAGCTGCAGCTCTCCAGCCGGCACGAGCTCACCCGCTGGGCCAACGACCGCCGTCTCATCTGACCCTCGCCGATGCGTGACGCGGCACGTCACGCGTCGGGGGCTAGCGGTGGAGGGCCAGCCCCTTGAGGGTCCTGTCGACGGCGTTCTTCGGTCCATGGACAGCCAGGCCCACGAGATCGAGCTCCGCGGTCGGCACGGCCAGCACCGTGGCCCGGTTGTCGCGGTCGTGGCCGGTCGAGAACATCTCGCGGGTGTAGACCGACATCGCGAGCGCGCGCGACACCGCCCTGGCGTGGGTCGCCGCGAGCTGGTCGGCGTCGCCCTCGAAGATCACGATCGGCTGCTTGATCAGGGCGAGGTACGCCTGACCGTCGGCGTCCTCGTACGGGTCCCCGATCAGGGCGGGGTCGTTCGCCGTGATGCCGCTGACGAGGAACGCGGTGACGTTGAGGGCCTGCCACGGCTCGAGGTCGTCGCGCAGCAGCACCGCGACCTTGGTGTCGAACCGGACGGGCGCGGACGTGCCGGGGATGTCAGGAGTGGTCATGGCTCCAGGGGCGTCCGCGCGACGCTGCCCGGTCTTGTACGTTCCTGACATGGCCGGCGGCGAGCACGTGCGCGCGTGGCGCCCTGACGTCCCCGGTGTCGGCGAGGTGCTGCACGCCCACTTCACCGAGCACGCGTACCCCGCGCACACGCACGACAGCTGGACCGTCCTGCTGGTCGACACCGGGGGAGTCGCGTACGACCTGGAGCGGCGGTCGCACGACGCCCCGGCCGGCTCGCTGACGCTGCTGCCCCCGCACGTGCCGCACGACGGCCGCGCCGTGCACACCTCGGGATTCGACAAGCGGGTCGTCTACCTCGACGCGCGGTGGCTGTCGGCCGACCTGGTCGGAGCCGCCGTCGCGAGCCCCACGATCGACGACGCCGAGCTGCGCCGGTCGGTCGGACAGCTGCACGACAGCCTGCGACGTCCGGGTGACGAGCTCGAGGCCGAGTCGCGGCTCGTCATGATCAGTGAGCGGCTGACCGCCCACCTCGATCGTTCCGTCGCCGTCCCGCGGCTCGGGCGCGAGTCGGGCCTGGCCCGCCGGGTGCGGGAGCGGTTCGACCGTGACCTCACCGACGTCCCGACGCTGGAGGCGCTGGCCGGCGAGCTGGAGGTGCACCCGTCCCAGCTGGTGCGCGCGTTCAGCCGCGAGTTCGGGCTGCCGCCGCACCGGTACGTGACGGGCCGTCGCGTCGACCGGGCCCGCTCGCTGCTGCTCGACGGCATGCCGGCGGGCGAGGTCGCCGTCACCGTCGGGTTCCACGACCAGGCCCACCTGATCCGTCACTTCCGGCGCA
>Ga0247730_1000974_pt1 | contig 17343 bp, 15 predicted proteins | sample UWRJL073202C2_FD_180959 | JGI IMG/M metagenome (GOLD analysis project Ga0247730, IMG submission 180959) | Plant litter microbial communities from Arlington Agricultural Research Station in Wisconsin, United States - UWRJ-L073-202C-2 | ecosystem: Environmental > Terrestrial > Plant litter >... | reverse complement strand
CAATCAACGCAAGGCTCGACGCCGTGGCCTTGGAAAGCACCACGCCGACGATATCGCCGGTCTGCCCCATATGCTCGGAGATGGCCGCTTTGACCTTGTCGAATTTCCAGAAACCGTCGGCCAGGCCGAACTTGGTCTGCACCCAAGGCAAGGCCGTGTGCTGCAACCAGTCGAGCATTTGCGGCGCCAGCTCATAAAGGCGGAACAGTTGCTTAGCCAGCATTGGCACCAGAATCAACAGCAGGCCCATGAAGATCAGAGTGAATAGGGTAAACACCGCCACCACACTCAAGGTCCGCGACAAGCCGAGTTTTTCCAGCTTGTCAGTCAGCGGGTCACCCATGTAAGCCAGCAGCAGCGCGACCAGAAACGGGGTCAGAATCGAGTGCAGCAAGAACACAAACAGGAACAGCAGGACAATCCCGCCGAGCCAGAACCAGCGCCGTGTGTCAGTCATCAAAACCCCTTACTACTCATGGATACGTCTAGTGATTTACCAGCGGAAATACAGTTGCGCCGCCGGAGCAGGCACGATCATCGGTGCTGGAGCCTGAACCGCACCTGTAGCATTGACAGGCACCTGAGCCACCGGAGCGACTTCAGGTGCCGGCGTTTCCTGCAACTTGGCCAGCGCCAATTGCGAGCGGATCTGCTCGGCGCTGCCACTGACCTCGTACATGATGCGATCGCCTTCAACAGACTTCAGACGCGCGCCAAACGGTTCGAGTAACCGCATCAGTTGCGCATAACGCTCCAGATTCATGCCCTGCACTTGCAGCAGCATTCCCGTGCTGGCGCCAGGCTTGACCACAAAGCGCGGGGCAAGCCGCTCACTCACAGCCAGTAACACGGCGTCGGCCAGGGCTTCGGAGTTGGCAGCGGTAGCCGTGCCCTGCTCGCGCTTGTCGCCCATCCACAGCCGCCATTTGCCTTGCCACTGCCCGGCATCTTCCTTGGCATGCACTGCCAGCAGCGCATCGGCGCCATAGCGCTCAGACGCTTCTTTAAGAGGAGTAGCGTCGCTGCCTTCAAGGTTTTTTGCGGTACCAACGCTCTGCTCGCCGAGATCAGCCAGGGGCAGGCGCAACGGCAGACCACGATGCTGAGCCGCACGACGCAGCGGCTCGGCAGAGCTCTGGCCGTCACCCACCAGATTGGAACCGTCAGTGGCGTCGTTCAGCCACCAGCCGAGAATGGTCGGCCGATTGCTGCCCCACAGAGACAGACCCGCCTGACGCAATGAACGGTCAGTGCTGACCGGATCGAAATCTACCAGCAGCGATTCCGGTGGTCCGGCCTCGTAGCCGTATTGGCTGATGACCTGCTGCGGATCCTTGCGCAGCTCGGCCAGCGCCGGACTCTGCGGAGCCTTGGCATCGCCCGTCAGGCGCAGGACCAGGGTTTCCAGTGCCGCCTGGGTGGCACGGGTGCGCTCATCAGGGGATTGACCACTGACCGGTTCACGCACTTGATAGAGGTTGTTCACGGTTTCAGCGAAGCTCGGCAGACTGAGCAACGACAGGCAGCCGGCAAAAAAGAATCTCGAAAGACGCATAAACGGTTCCCGAACGGAAAAAGCGGCCAAGAAGGAAGCCGCATCAGAAATGGCTGACGTGTTTGAGACCTCAACAACCGGTCAATCATTCACATTGGAGACAAAGGCTACACCTAATCGAGTCTTGGCCGAACCAGTCCGCCCAGTTGTAACGGGTTTATTTTGTATCCAGAGGGCCAGCCCGTCGGCCTAAGGATGGCCGCTGCCGCCCAAGCCTGATAAAATCGCGCGCCTTCGCAGACTGGCGATGGTGGCGGCCCGAAAAACTGCATGCAGACTTTCAGAGGCCCCGCTGTTTCGGTCGATCCCCCGAATCCCCCCTAAAGGCCTGGATTATGAGCAAGCAACCCTCCCTGAGCTACAAAGACGCCGGTGTAGACATCGACGCCGGTGAAGCATTGGTCGAACGCATCAAGAGCGTCGCCAAGCGCACCAAGCGGCCAGAAGTCATGGGCGGCCTGGGTGGCTTCGGCGCCCTCTGCGAAATCCCGGCAGGCTACAAGCAGCCGGTTCTGGTTTCCGGCACCGACGGCGTTGGCACCAAGCTGCGTCTGGCGCTGAACCTGAACAAGCACGACACCATCGGTATCGATCTGGTTGCCATGTGCGTCAACGACCTGGTGGTCTGTGGCGCAGAGCCATTGTTCTTCCTTGATTACTACGCCACCGGCAAACTCAACGTCGACACTGCGGCCGACGTTGTCACCGGTATCGGCGCTGGCTGTGAACTGGCGGGTTGCTCGCTGGTGGGCGGCGAAACCGCTGAGATGCCTGGAATGTATGAAGGCGAAGACTACGATCTGGCCGGCTTCTGCGTTGGCGTCGTGGAAAAAGCCGACATCATCGACGGCTCGAAAGTCGCTGCCGGTGACGCCCTGCTCGCCCTGCCATCGTCGGGCCCGCACTCCAACGGTTACTCGCTGATCCGCAAGATCATCGAAGTCGCTGGTGCTGACATCGAAAATATCCAGCTCGACGGCAAGCCGCTGACCGAGCTGCTGATGGCCCCGACCCGTATCTACGTCAAACAACTGCTCAAGCTGATCAAGGACACTGGCGCGGTCAAAGCCATGGCCCACATCACCGGCGGCGGTCTGCTGGACAACATCCCACGCGTTCTGCCAGCTGGCGCTCAGGCTGTGGTCGATGTCGCCAGCTGGCAGCGTCCAGCGGTATTCGACTGGCTGCAGCAGCAAGGCAACGTTGATGAACACGAGATGCACCGCGTGCTGAACTGCGGCGTTGGCATGGTGATCTGCGTAGCTCAAGAGCACGTTGAAACTGCGTTGAACGTCTTGCGTGAAGCAGGCGAGCAACCTTGGGTCATCGGCCAGATCGGCACCGCTGCTGAAGGCGCTGCGCAAGTTGAGCTGAAAAACCTCAAGGCGCACTGATGCCTGCAACCTGCGATGTTGTGGTGCTGCTGTCCGGCACCGGCGGTAACCTGCAAGCCATGATCGACAGCTTCAAGGGCGGGGACCATCCCGCCCGCATTCGCGCGGTGATCTCCAACCGCGCCGATGCTTTCGGCCTGCAACGCGCTCGGGACGCAGGCATCGAAACCTGCGTTCTTGACCACAAGGCTTACGAAGGTCGCGAGGCCTTCGATGCTGCCCTGATGCAACAGATCGATGCCTTCCAGCCAAAGCTGGTGGTGCTGGCCGGATTCATGCGAATCCTGACTGCCGGTTTCGTGCGGCATTATCAGGGTCGCCTGCTGAACATCCACCCTTCCCTGCTTCCTCTCTACAAAGGCCTGCACACCCATCAACGGGTGCTCGAAGCTGGCGACGCCGAGCACGGCTGCACCGTGCACTTCGTCACTGAGGAACTCGACGGCGGACCACTGGTCGTACAGTCAGTCATTTCGGTAGAACCTGATGACTCTCCGACGACCCTGGCCCAACGCGTTCATACCCAGGAACATCATATTTATCCGCTGGCAATCCGCTGGTTCGCTGAAGGCCGCTTGAGCCTTGGCGAAGAAGGCGCATTATTGGACGGTCAGTTACTCGCCGCCCATGGCCACTTGATTCGAACCTAGGAGATATTATGCGTCGCGCTTTGCTTCTCGCTTTCGCTCTGCTCGCCTTGCCTGCTGTTCAGGCAGCCGACCTGCAACCGTTCTCCGCCAGCTACACCGCCGACTGGAAGCAACTGCCCATGAGCGGTACGGCAGAACGCAGCCTGGAGGCCGGCCCGAACGGTGTCTGGACCCTGAACTTCAAGGCTTCCATGATGATCGCCAGCCTGACCGAGGTCAGCACCCTGAAGGTCGACAAGGACACCCTGCTGCCGCAGACCTACAACTTCGAACGTGGCGGCCTGGGTAAATCCAAGAAGGTTGATCTGGCGTTCGACTGGTCCAACAAATTCATCACCGGGACTGATCGCGGCGATGCAATCAAACTGCCACTCAATCGCGGCATTCTCGACAAATCCACCTATCAGCTGGCCTTGCAGCACGACGTAGCCGCTGGCAAGAAGAGCATGAGCTACCAGGTCGTCGATGGCGACGAAGTGGATACTTATGACTTCCGCGTACTGGGTGCCGAGAAGGTAGCGACCAAGGCGGGCCAGATCGACGCCATCAAGGTCGAACGCGTCCGTGACCCGACACAAAGCAAGCGCATTACCGTGCTGTGGTTTGCCAAGGATTGGGATTACCTGCTGGTTCGCCTGCAACAGGTCGAAACCGACGGTAAGGAATACAACATCATGCTGCTGGACGGCACGGTGAATGGTAAAGCGGTCAAAGGCAGCTGATAGCCAGCCGCAGCGCCCAGAGCCCCGCTCGATGGACTTATACCCTTCCGGTACATAGTTTTATGAGCTGGTACTGAGAATCTAACAAATCTCTGCTATCGAGCTTTCTGACCTTACGATGTAAAAATACATCCTAAGACATCGTAATTCCTAAGCGCCAGCGGCAACGTCGGCGCTTTTTTCCAGATCCACAACCCTATTCGCGGCCCCTGGCCCAACTTCCGTCAGGCTGTAGGATGGATAGTTGCAAACTGTGTATTCTCGCATTCGGCGTGGAAACGAAAGATCTCATTTGCCCCTGGCGCATGGTCCAATCGGCACCACGCGCAGAAAATCTGTGAAGTTGCCGTTTTGGGAACGTATGGAAGATCTGGATCAGAAACGGGTGACACACCTTCCTCTGACCTGGAAACGGCGTTTACAGCATGAGTTCTTTCCCAAAAAATTTCCCCACCATTCGATTATTCAACCCAATACGGCCTGGCACTCGACGTCGCTGACAGCTGGACAGTTGTCGGCTTGTTTGCTGGTGGTGGCTGCGCCTTCGAACCTCGGTCAACCGGGTCTTGGTGCGTTCGTATTTGCAAGCGAGCAGGGTCATCGTATTGAACTGAATCGGCACCTAAAATTGATGGACTATTTCAGTTATGTATTTTTCGCCCGATTTTCGAGATTAGTGACGACTTATTTATTCCAATTCAAGCTTAGTCAAATCCTTGAGAATTCTGTGGCATGTCTGGACAGGACTACACTAGGGTAAAAATGCTGTGGAGAATCGATTATGCGATCCTGGTGTTTATTGGTCGGCATTGTAGGTTTATCCCTAATGGTATCAGGGTGCGCTAATAAAGATTCTGATGATATTGCTATTGCTACATGTCCGGGAGAACGATTCTGTCGCGCCGACTGTCGGGGAAATTTCTGTCGAAAGTATTGCTACGCTGATGGTCGTGATGTAGGGCAGTGCGTCGTTTGAGCAGATTGCCCACTTCCATGTAACTGTGAGCCGAATGTGAGGGAACGTAATGAGTGATCATCTAGTTAAAGAATATGCTGCGCCATCGGCAAGTGCGAGCACAGCGAAAGACTTGGATGCTATTATTGAAGGGCTAGTGGCATTACCAGCAAATCCTTATGTTGCTGGTGCGATTTTTGTAGTAAAGGGTTTTGGAATTGTTAATGATTTTATATTTCAAAATAGGGTGCTGAGTGAGCTGGAGGAGATAAACAAAAAATTAAGCGAGATAAATAGCAAGGTTGACGAGATATTGACTATATTGCACAACTTAGATGTGATATTGAAAAGGGCGTTAGAAGAGCATGAAAAGGAGAATATTAGAAATTATTTTTGGGCTGTGAGGACTACATCCATCAATATACTTGCAAAGTACGTCAAGGGAGGGGGGCAGGCGAACAAAAAAATTAGCGATGAGGATTCTCGTCGTTTAAAAGATGACGCCCACGAAGTAGCTAGGCGGTCGTTTGAACTATCGCGGTGGGGGTACGATGCACATGTCGGGGTTGCGTTTGGCTATAGCAATTACTTGTTTATTACACGTGCAGTAGGTGGTAGCTACCAAGATCCTGCAATGACAAGATTGAGTATTCATCAGGCGATAGTCGAGGCGAGAGATGGACTTATTGAGCAGCGTAGAATAATGATGGATAGCAATGCTGCAGTGTTGGCGAGTCTTCAGGGGTTAGATGCTACTAGCCGAAAATTAATTACTGAAGAACGTGGCTTATCTACAAACTGTGCTCAATTGTACGGTAACTGGCTTGATGGCTTTAAAATTGGTTACAATGAAATTTATGATTATTATGTGCCTGACGGATACATATGGTTTTACGAGGCCTCGCCCCTCCTGAGTGGAATAGTACGGGCTGAAGAGGTTTATGTTAGAGGCCAGATTGAGTTGATTATGAATTCAGCTGTGGTAGATTTGCGCGGTAAATTGTGGACGGATCAACAACTAAAGGATATGGATGCTTTGGTTTCTTCGGCGACTGCTATTGCTGAAGCTGTATTGGTGGCTTAGATATTAATGGGAAATACCCAGGTACAGCCCAGCCCCGCCATTGCGACTTCTACCCTAACGGTACATAGTACCTGGGGCTTCCCAAAGGCCCAATAGATATAGGGTTTGGGCGTTAAAGCGTTGCGATGCATAAATATATCGTAATGCATCGCAACTCGTGGGCGCCGGCGACAACGCTGACGCTTTTTTCATTGCGCGAATCGTGCACGAGCGCCGCCTCAATCCCGATATTTCTATTAGCAGAAATGCTTTATGCAACAGACCATGATTGCTCATAGCCTTCCTCTAGCTGAATCAATGCTTGGGGCTGGAAGCATTAATGTAACTTTTTGATACTGCCTTATTTAATTGCTTCATTAGTCTTTGCCTTTGATTCCACTGTCTACGAACATCTAAACTTTCGGCTAATGGGGTGTAAACGCTCTGTAGAAACGTCTGAAGCTCATATACTTGTGAGACTAGTTGTCCTGCTGGCCGGCATTCAGAACCCGTAATAGTGTCAAACCTAATTAGTGCGCTTTCATCGTCTAATCTAGATACATGGTCTTTAAACTGACGATAGATTTTACCAACTCCCGGCTGCATACCTATCATTGTACTATCGAGTAAGTATGGGTCGTGGGCAGGATCGCCACCTAGAAAAGTAGAGCTTTGATCTATCTCGCTTACGGCAGTCTGCATTATGGGTTGAAGAAGGAATACCGAAGGTTTGTGGAGCTGAAAGCTAAATAACGGTGTTTTTATTTTTTTTGTGGCTTTGAATTTCTCCATCTGCAAATAGCCCGAGCTTTCACCATCTAGATGCAATTTCATGCTAGCGGGATAGGGAAAGCCACAGCGTCCCGAAAAAATATAATCACTGGAGCAATTTATCAAAAAAATGTTGTTAACTCTCAATCCGAAAGCCGACGGAGCTCCGTGAAATGACAGCGTTTCCACACCATTCGCATTAAGGCCCGAATTTTTCTCCTGAATTGGGTAAATTGCGACAAAACGATCTTTCTTGCGCAAGCGGGTGTTAATGTAAAACGAGGGGTTAATGTCTGTAGGGTTACCCATTAAAAGATGATAGTTTAACCACAGTCCTACGCGTACTTTATCAAGCCAATCCAATAGTGTGCAGTAATTGGAAACTGATAATGGCTCACGTTCAAGAAGGGCCTCTACTATTGGTCGAACTTCACTTTCTAGAGATGCATATTCTGTGTTGCATGCCTCGCATGCTGGAGTGACCAATGATTTCCAGCGGAAAGAAACCTCTGCTCTGCTTTTGTAATTGTATCCCATGCTAACAACCCTGTTCGGGTCGCCAGTCAACCTCAACAACCACTGAGGCAATACGTGCTCTTTGTTTTTTGACTCGGGTGGTTTTCCACAAAATATACAAAATTTTACATCGACCATTATTTTTCCTTCAAGTGGCTAGAATGTTGGGAGCACATGCGGTCGGCCATACGTTGCTCATATCAATATAGCGGCTCAGTCAGCGGTAATTACAATATTTTCTGGGCGCCCCAATTGCACCATTAGCATGGTCTCAACGAATTGAAAGTTATTTACGAATAATTCGTTAGTTGCATGCTCGTCTATTTTCAGTTCCACACCAATCAATAGTTTAAATTTGTCGAACCACTCTTTATCTTCAAGTGTGTTTATGAGCACATTGGTTTTTATGTGAATGTCGGCATACTGAGTTTGGCTTAATAGCTTTTTATCATCGCGTAGATATGTCAAAACATCTCTTGTGTATGACATTTTCAAAAGGCCGGATATTATTTCGCGCCAGGTGTAAGGTCGCGATTTCAATGCTATAGGCAAATATACTGCCACTCGGGTTAATAGTCGTATCACAAATGTTGCAGCATGATCAGAGTTAATTGGCGCAAATGTACCCAGAACACTGCACGCTCCTGATTCCAAAAAGCCATTTGCTACGGACGCGTGCGAGCCTTCTACCGGGTGAGTGCTACAAGCTGCTAAAATGACTATTGGTGGAACCCTGGATTGGTATATGTGCCAGACATCTACATTCTGGCCCCCGATATGTAGCCAGGCCGAGTCCTTTTCACCCCCATGTCCTCCATGGCAATCGAAGATGACCATAATCCCTTTAAATGACTTTAATACTTCTATCATTTCATCTTTTGATGTCACATCTACCAGTTGCACTTTAAGACCTTTCAAGCGCCCCTCATCCTGTCCCCATTGCACAACCTTGGATAAGTGATCTCTGATTTTGTCATTTTCATCAAAAGAACGAATTATGAGAATGTCGCACAATGCGCTATATGAATAAGCATGTTTGGGGATTGATAGCAATATGTTGGTTGTAACGTTTCCTGGCGTGGAAGGGATGCGAGATAGCTCATACCTGAACATCACGGGTAAAAGATCAATGGAAACCCATTCGATGGGGAAGTCACAAACTGCTAGGATTTTTTCTCGCTTATTGAAGATTCCGGAGAGTAACGCTTCACCAATGTCTGATTTAAGAAGTTCGCTATACTCGAAAAACTTCTCACTTAGCTTTTCATGCCACTGCCTTACATTTGAATTTACAGCTTGGCCTATTTCTCTCAGCTTGTTGTGATGCAGCATTACTGAGTTTGGGAGCCTCAATGCGGGTATAAACTGATTAGATGCGACTATAGATATGGTGGTAGTAAATACTTTTAGCTCGATTTGCCGATCCCGGAGAAGCGGACCGAGTATCTTGTCTTCGTAGGGGTTGAAAATATCCTCTTCAGAAACCGCTAACGAGGAGTTACCGTATCCTTTACCCCGGATGAAGGCTGCTTTAAGAAAATTTCGTTTGGGGTTGTTTAAATGCCTATTCAAGTCACGCCACTGTTTTTCATCTGCATGATAAAGATAGGTGTAGACAGAGGGACAATGAACGATGGCATCATTCTTCCGAAATGGAGATTTCGTAACGTCATCTGGACGAAGAGAGTCTATTTCCGCCATCAAGTGCAACATTCCAGAGATGTGATCTGTAGTGCTACCCGAAGGCTTTATTCCTGTAACTTTGATTTTTGCACCATAATTGATAAGTATATCAATAAGGGGCTCAGTGCAATTGTGCCCTTTCGCGTTTAGACGCAGAACAACACTCTCTCGTCGCCTAAAGCCGTTTGACTCCAAAAAGACTCTGAATTCGCTAAGTTCTGAGTCAGAGGATGCTGCACGTGCAAAAAGGTCATCGGTAAGTTTATTAACAACATCCTCGTTCAAATCAAAGAGTGACGTAACTCCTTTTCTATTTGACGTTGTAATGTGTAACGGCTTTATGGAAAGCTTAGAAAGAGAACTTTCAACCAGTTCGACAGTTTCATCTGTACTCCATAAAACGGTCAAAGGGTTATAGCCAAGCGCTAAATATTTCTCTAGCAAATCCGCCCGCAGAAAATCCACCTGTAAGCATGCACCAATCGATCTTGCTTTGACGAAACTTTCACCTGAGAGGTAAATATCAGAGGCATCATGCGGAAAAAAAATTAAGCATCTTAAGATTTTTATAAAATCAGGATGCCAGAAATCTGAATAGCCTTGGAAAAATGTCGTCCTTCTCTCGTTGGAGTTACTTGGAACAACAATTAGATGACTGACTGCGCTTGTGCTCATAACGCTTCCTTGGCTATATGTTCGTTCTGATGTTACGTGGATCAGGTGTCGAAGGTGGTACCAGGCACACTGGCTGGATCTATGCAAATGGATGGTCAAGTCTGTACAGCTATTTGTGAGGTGTTAGTCGCCTAGTATCTTACGAATTGCCCGGGCAAAGCCCACCTCGAACATTGTCCGGCCCCGCTAGTTGACGATTTCGCCATGGCTACCCTCCGTCAGCCCACGCTCCTCCAGGTAATCGGGCGATACCGCTTTCTGTAAAGCTTCGCGCTCAGATGGTGTTAGCTGTGCGGACAGGGCGAGCACTGCGACCGACGGTATTCCGGGAGCAGCAACTGTTGCACCAAGTGGCCGCCGATCCACAGTCACTTGCGTGTTGGCCTTCAGAAGGTTGAGCTGCGCTTTGAGCTTGTCACGCTCGGTGATAATAGTCTGCATGATGGAGCGAATGGCCGGATCCTCAATGCGCAGCAGATAATCGTGGCTTGCCAAAGTTTTTGTAGATTTGGGTGCCGCAGGCCCGACGTAGGCCGCCCATGCTTCGATGAGAACGCGATAGTCGGCAGATGGAGCGTTGTAGAGTGCACGCCCTTTCATAATGCCTGCGGCTTCAGCCAGGCGACCAATGACCGGTAGGGAGAAGTGACGTGAGCCGGCGTCACGCTGCTTGCGACACAACTCATGCATTTTTGCCAGGTTTTCCCGTCGGTTCGAGCGTCCACCCTTGGCCAGCAAAGCTTCCAACACCGCATCAGGATGAATGTCTGTCATTCCGCTCATACTTCACCCCTCGATTATGTGTGCAAACCAATGGGAGGCGTGCGCATGTTTTCGCTTTGAGGCAACCATGAAGATAGATCCTTACCGAAATACTGACTCAAGCGTTCTCCCGCATCTATCAGTCGAATCACCTCCCGTCGGCCTAGTGCAGGATTTTCTGGGTTCATTTGCTGAGCAAGGCGTCTCATGAAAATGTTGCCTGTGGACAATTGCTCCTGTTCTGTCATCAGCATAAACACAGGTGGTTGATCGTCGCTGTACAGCACCGCATCGAGCAACTGGCTGCGGCGAAATACCGCCTTGCCAAGCTGCAAGTCGGGATAGATCTCGACGTTCTCACAAACGCCGGCCAATTGGAGCAACTCCGACTCCGTTTCCTCGAAGGCAATTTGCACGTCGCTCATCGTGCCTGTAGCAATTAGCTGCCTGCCATCACTATGCGAGGCATTGAGTGCTGCTTTGCAACGTTCGATGAGTCGCCAGCAGGCCACCAAGTCTTCAGCTAGGTCGCTGAAGCGTTTCATTGAGGCCTCCCAGACTCGCTCGACTTGCCGGTAAGCGTCTAGCCGGGTGAATGGCTGACCAGTCTCCTCCGCATCCACCCTCTGCTTCTTCATATCCTGCAAATCTTTTTCCCGTAGAAGGCAATCATTGCGCGCTTCGTCGAAGTGATAGGCGAGATTGTTGAAGTGGGCGACCAGCGCCGGAAGGTAGTGCGGCTCCGTGACGAACCAGCGACAGCGCACGCAATTGCGATTGCCACCAGGCACGGGACCGTTTCTCTGACTTGACGAAGAACTCTTAACGATTATCGAACCGCCGTTGTAACACCCCCCACTGCGTTGTTGCCCTCAACATCACTAGTGTTGCCGCCAACCAGACACAGGCCGTGGTGCATGGGCATCCAGCCCGTTGGGTTCCGTGCAGCTGGATGCAGAGGGATAGCTGCGGCAAGGCTAGCCGGGCTGTTGCAGATGGCCCTTTGCAACAATTCCTCATGCTCGGTGTCGAGCAGGAAGTTCTGGATACTGGACACCTTGTTTACTTCCAGCCGCTCCGCCGCCCCTAGGAGCACATCGCGAATGTGCGTTGCACCGGGCTTGGTGTAATAAAGCGTCATCAGCAGGCGGCTGTGGCCGACGAGTTTTTGCAGAACAGGGAACGGTACTTGGCCTTCGAGCGCCAAGGCAGTGATGAGGGAGACGCGCAAGCTATGCAAGGGAAAAAGGGTAGTCACGCGGTATCTCTGTCCCTCCGACAGTGGAAGGAAACGAATCGGTGCGCCGTTGCTATGGGTTTCTCCCCGGTCAGCGAGTCGCAGTTCCAGGGCCGCAAGCAAGCGAAACCAAGCCGTGGTCATAGTTTTCTCCGTAAGGGGGAGATGACGATCACCCTCAACTGCTTCCGGCATTCGGAACAGGAAGCAAGCGTCCGGAAAACTCGCAAGTTGCAAGTCACTCTTCGCGTCGATGTGACGACCATCCAGCTCCGACCATCGCGTGCGACGCGAAATGGGGTTGTATTTCTCCTGCCAATTGCGCAGCTTCTCCAGGCAGTAGATGACGTCCTGATACACTGGCCCACCGAAGAGCCAGGGCAGGACGTAACCTTTTTCAGGCCCCGACTTGGCGATATCCGCGGTTTTGTTGGTGTTGATGTAGAGCATGGTCGAAGCGGCGTCGGCGTCTGCGGGTGAGGTATTGCGGCGGAAGACTCCCTGTCGAAGCGTGTGACGCTCGCTGCCTTGCCCGAGCCTGCTCGGGTTCAATGTCCAATCACCGCCCTCGTAACGCCAGGTGTCAGCCTCGCCTGAGTCGAGCATACGAACCTGAAACGTGCGCAGCGGTATGATGAGTTTTACGAGCAGAGCAACCCAACGAACCGGACTCCACATTTCCAACACCGCCCCACCTCGATAGTGGGGATTCGCCATCTTCCGCTCGCGCCATACGCAGTCTGGGTCGTTGCGGTCAATCTGTTCGTCGTTCACCTCGAACCAGTCAGGTCCTAAGGAGGCGACCTGGTCGATTCCTCCTCTCAACGCACTCTGTGCCCACTGCCAATCGCGGAAATGCGGCCCCGCTGCCAGCATTTGCCGCAGTTCGTCAATGTAGCCGTAGGGCAGTGGCGAATGCACACTCTCGTCGCGACGGGGGAGGCCACTGTTTGACATCCGGGGCACAGGGTTGCGAAAGGCTGGCGAGACCACTGGCTGGCCGCCATCCGCAAATTCACTGAACTCTCGCAACAGTACGAAGTTCAGGAAAGAGTGGATACGGTTGTTGCACTTGATGCCATATGCCGAATCAGGACAACCCGTTCGATAGAAGTCAGGTAATACAGTGTTGCGCGTTAAAAGCTCCGCCGGGTCGAGCGGAAGGCCTTGCTGGATAAGGTATCGCTCGAAGAAAGCTACTAACGCGTAAAGCCGGTCAGATACGCCGTGTGTTTCGCCCTTCAACCATTCCACTGCCAAGGTACGCCAAGCAGCGAGTTGTGGGTATTCGCGTGCGACCCAACCCAGTGTCGTGTCTGTCTCACGCTTTACCCCTTTCGCCTTGTCGGGTGGAAAGGAGAGGTTCTTGGGCGCTGGCTTTGTTTTCTTCTCAGCCATAAAAGTCTCTCATTCATTGAGCTCGAGGCCGCGCAGCAACTGGTCGGTTGCGGCGGACGTGCTGGGGTATCTTTCCCGCAGTCGCTGGGCAGCAGCTGTAAGTTCTGCCATGGCCTCTCGGCTGCTGGCCTGCGTATAAATTTCCTGGCTCTCCAGAGAAGCGTGGTGCATGAAGCGGCGGATAAGCTGCTTGTCGATGCCAGCGTTGAGTAAGCGGCGGCCATAGGCATGGCGGTGACCGTGCGGGGTCGTACCCAGCGTTTTGCTCACCGTCAGCCCGATTCGCTCGCAAGCGGCTGCATGGGCCTTGTTGTACTGCGTCAGTGTGTACATCGCGCCAAGAGGGGCGCGATTCAGGTTGATGAAGGCAAAGGGATGATCGCGTTCCATACGCGCCACCTGCTCCAAGTAACGGTGCCACAGGTGCAGGAACCACTCGCCGTACTCTGGCAAGAACCAGAACGCCAGCTTGTAATAGGCCGCATCATGGGTGCCCCCCTTCCAGCCGGCATGGCGACGGTCCATCAAGTCTGTACGAGGTACGAGCCCGAACTGGTGGGCAAGATATTCCGCTCGGATGCCTTTACGTGGTCGCCCCAGATCGTCGCACCAATCAACGGGTGCGGAACCGTAGCTTGGGTGATGAATGAGAACCTTAGCTTGACTGGGGGTGGCTGGATCCGGAAATACGTCGGAGATGTAGAGGTGGAAAGGCTCTGATTCGCGGAAACCTGCGCCGTGCAGCAGCAATGTGATGAGCATGCCGCGATAATCAGGGCGCCCGACTGCGCAGAATCCCTTGAATAGAAGTTCTTCAAAGCGCTCTTCTGGGAAGGCCGGCGGTTCGCCTTTTTCGAACTTTGGGAGGCGTCGGCCTCGCACACGGTGCCCGGTCTTGGCGGGGGATGCGTTCGTCGCCCAAGAGTGTCCGAGAAAGGCCTTGCTGCGTCGGAACTGGTAAGCAGCGTCGTCAGTTTGTCGATCGAATGCCCCACCCGAATAGTGCGGATTAACCTTTTCCACCTCGGGGCGCATCTCGCTAAGCCAGTCGAAGAAGTCGGTCAGATTGGTGATGATTTGCGAGGCATCCTGCGGCGATCGCGGGGCCCAGCATAGTCTGCTCGGGTCGATGCCTGTTTCTAGGTCGAACGTCCCCGTGTAGAGACGTTGAGCGAAGTTTTGAAAAAGTCGATAGCTGTCGCGCTCTGCGGGATTGGTTTGTAGGTATTCGAGGAACATCTGCACTGAGCGTGTCACTTTCCTCATCCACATCAGACTACGGTCGTGACTGCGGTAAAGGCAGTAGTCGAGCAACGACTCCAACACACCAGCAGGCGTCAATAGCGCTGGAAGCTCCGTGTAGACACCTGTGGCATCTGTGTAGACGCGCGCCTTTACTGTCACAAACATGAGGCCTGCTCTATCTGTGTATTGCGCACGTCAAAGCGCCCATTCGTGGCCTTCTCCAACGACCTGGTGCGACTCGCTGACCACGATTAGCGACCTGCCGCGATGCACCAAGCAGAAGCTAGATACGAGGTCTGCGTCGACACAGGCTGCGGATGTTGTGTCGCCGAGCTTGCCGATCCAAACATAGCGGTGGGTTTCGAGGCAGGCCAAGTAGTAGCCGGTAGGCATAGCATTGCTCCATCGATGAAATTGCGACACCCCAAGCGTCTTGGAGTTATAGAAGACAGATGCAGGCAAAGCAAAAATGAAACGTCAAAGCCCTCCTGCCTAAATTAGTCGCTGCCGCCTACTCGATACCGGTCCATCATGTATACATCAGCTTAAACATGGAAAAATCCCACGAAGGTGGCAGCACAGCGTTGCCCGCGCTGCCACTTTCGAACGGTGCAATATCACGCAGTAAAACGACAACCTTCGAGCCAAGGAATAGCCAATGCTGCAAGCGGCGACAGGAAAGCTGTTTACCAACCGTAATAATCCACGTATCCGCACGCTACGCGGCGTGATCTACACCAATCTGAGCCTTTGTACTTGGGAGCCCTTCAAGACCTCAATCGGAACCCTCCAGAACTTTGATTCGACCAGCAACCCCAACGCTCTGTCTTATGAGTTGGTTGAGCAGATGGAAGCTGCACAGCCAGCTGCTGGGATCTTGATCTCTCGGACAGTGGGCGCTTACATTCACGACTTTGCTGACGTGGCATCCTTCGGACTGCGTGCGATTTGCACGCCGGATGTTCGTATCGCCGAACGTCTGTTGCACCAAAGACCCAGGCCCGGCGATCGACACCCGAGTGAGCGGTTAGCTCACTTCTATGATGCCACCATCAATACCACGCTGGATGACCTCAAGGCTTTCGAGCATTTCGCCGAGCAACTGATGGGGCTTCGCCGTTCAACGTATCTCGCAGTCATTCAGGCTATCAGGACATACGTTGCTGCGGTGCACAGAATGAGCGATGACCTGAATCTCGCCTACACGCTTCTGGTCATGAGTGTCGAATCATTGGCGCAGAAGTTCGATGGCTACAACACAGTCTGGGAAGACATACCAAATAAAAACCGCGAGGCGATCGATGCAGCCCTAATCGGCGTTTCATTGGAACATGCACAAGCTGTTCGGGAGGCTGTTATTGCATCTGAACACCCGCGCTTGGGGCAGCGATTCGTTCAATTCGTCCTCGAATACCTGCCTGCTGGCTATTTTTCCGAGCTCGCCGACCGGGAGAAACGCCCGACCGGTCGCCGAGATCTGGAGGCGGCCGTGCGAAACCTCTACGGGATCCGATCCAGCTACGTTCATACCCTAGAGCCGCTCACGAAAGAGTTTCTTCATTTGGCCAGCCTTGGGGAAACCTATGAAGATCATGAAAAAATCATGTTCTCCTTTCAGGGGCTTTTTCGCTTGGTACGCGCCGTAATCATGGAATTCGTCAGCAAGGCAGAAAAGGTCGATCACGAGCCCTATGATTACGAGTGGGACAACCCCCATCTGCTGCGGCTACGGCAGGATCCCTCAGCTTGGATCTACAACGCTGAGGGGCTGAATAATCAAAGTTGCCGTGCCTATTTCAAGGGGTTGGTCGTGCTCATCGACAGTTGTCTGTCGGAGTTTCCCAACCGAAAACTTCACCCGTTTGACGCGATCATTGAGAACGGATTCAAGATGAGGCCGCAGTTGAATTCAGCCTCTCAGCTTGCTCTACTGGGGTTCTACTTCATCAACCAGTACTATCTAGGACAAGGCCAAGGCTCACCTATCTTATCCGAGCAGGACATTGAGCTTATAAACAAACCTAGTCTCGAATCACTGATTACACACGCCGTGATAGGTAACGATACGGAATGGTTGCCTTCGGAGCACCGCCAACAGCTTGAGCGTTACTATGCACAACGCTTCAAGCCAACTGGCATCAAAGCCCCGGCCCAGGTGGAAGCTTGCATGGGACTTGCTTTGGCGGAGCGCTACCGTCGGGCAGGGCAGGCGGAAGAGGCTCGAGCCCAGATACTCAGGACGGCAGAGGACTTCGCGCACGATCCTAAATTGCGAGAGCTTTCACAGACCTTTGAGGCAGATGAGCCGATCCAGTGGCTGCAGATCGCGTATCCCAACACGGCGTCTGACAAAGTTCCCACGCTGGAGTGCATCGGTCTATGACTTCCTGCTGATAGATAGCTTAACTGCGCGAGCACCAGCAGAGCTTTGTGTGAAGCAAATTCGGCCTACATAGATATATGTCTCGACTACATCTAATGCTGATTTACGGTATAGCTTTAATATTCTCTAGTCGAAAAATACCCCTCAGAGAGGGGTATTGATGTAGCTACAACCTGAAAATACCCTAACTATGTATCCCAGCTGGGGGCAATAACATCGTGCGGGGCTTTTTTTGTGGGTGTTGCCGACGAAACGCGATCCCCGTGGGAGCGGTGCTTGCCCGCGATAAGGGCACTGCCGTCTTGCAGGAAAAACCGCGTCGCCCTTATCGCGG
>Ga0247730_1000972_pt1 | contig 17401 bp, 13 predicted proteins | sample UWRJL073202C2_FD_180959 | JGI IMG/M metagenome (GOLD analysis project Ga0247730, IMG submission 180959) | Plant litter microbial communities from Arlington Agricultural Research Station in Wisconsin, United States - UWRJ-L073-202C-2 | ecosystem: Environmental > Terrestrial > Plant litter >... | reverse complement strand
TGATGTAATAGCAGGAACCTGAATATAAGGGCCCTGATCACTTAAGATTCAGGGCCTTTTGATCGTATATCTGCCCAGTACAAAACAAGACTTCGTCTATACTTCAGGCGTATTTGTGCCGTACCATATAGACCCCATGAATAGGCCAACTATACAGCAACTTTACTTATAGCGTTTAGATGACGTATAGTTGCCCTGTTGTTAGGGTATTGATGGGGTCTGCATGGTACGGCACAGATACAGGTTAAATACGGCTAGACACCGGTTTTGAACAGGCCAATATCAAAGCGGTGCCCGAGTTATTAATTCTGATACGTGATGTTAGCAGATTTATTTTCTCTGCTGCCTCTTATCCTTTTCTATATCACCCATTGGTTTAACAGGGTTAGAGCAACTTTTGATACGTACGCCACCACAGATCCGGCATCTCACCATTCACAGCTACCGTATAATCTTCATAACGGCAGGGAACCAGGTGATAGCGCTCATTTTTAGACATCCCTGTAGGATAAGGCACCTGCATCCACCAGCGGTCAGATTTCTTGCTTTTCACAAAAAGCATTTCCCCGGAACCGTCTTTGAGGCTGGCCCGGTAGATTAAATACTGCGATTTGGGATTTAGAGGAAAATCCTTTTTCCTGTTGTAAAAGCCATCCACAAAATACCAGACTATCTGTGCGAGCAGCATGGCTGTCTGGCTGCTGTTGTCAAACGCAGGATTGAATTCGTAAAAACCAATAGAGGTCAGCTTATCATTCAAGCCCGCATAATGGGCAATCTTACAAGCCTGCTCGCCATAAAAACCGTTAGGGTTTGCATTTCCATTTGCCGGGGCATCAGAAGAGCGGATAGCGGAAAGGTCAAAGCTTACCATATTGGCATTCCTCATAACGGGCTCTACGGAACTGATCTCGGTGGAGAACTCGCCTAAACGGTGCACATCGAAATACAGCTTATTCATTACCTTCAGGCTGTCCTGGTTTACAAAATAGGTCTGATAGCCTACATTGCTGAAATTGAACAGGTAATTGGGCTGATGTAAAAAGATCTTGTTCAGGTAGCTGTTCGAGCTTGTGGCAATACTGTTTTCATCGTTATCATCATCCTCAAGGTCAAACTTATTGTCTACCACTACCAGGTCTACTTTCTGCTCCAGGCTCTCGTAAGCCATGTACTGGGCATAGGTAAGATCCTGTCCGCCGCCAATGATCACTGGTATAATATTCAGTTTGATCAGCTCCGTAACCACGGTTTTCAGCGCGATATAGGTATCAGGAATACTTTCCCCGGCTTTGATATTTCCCAGGTCAATAATGCGGCTGCTGAAAGCGCCTTCATTTAAAAGATAGAACTGCTCCCGGAAATAATCTGGCCCCAGGGAACAGCCATTATTATTTACCGCAGCGCGGTCATCCTTAACGCCAACAATAGCAATATCGTATTCTTCATCTCCGAGTTCGGGAAATTTCTCTGTATAAAAACTGGTCTTTAATCCCAGCTGACTGGTATAAAATCCCTGTTTAGGAGTAAATTTTTCGGGAATCAGAGGGGAGAAAAAATCGGATAATGACATAATTGATATAATGTATGCCGCCAAATATCTATTTTTGAGACCATATATTAATGAACATCCTAAAAAAAATGAAATGATTTTAGTTACCGGTGCCACAGGTTTTTTAGGGTCAGAGCTGATTGATCAGCTCACGCGGCAGGGAAAAAAACTACGGGCATTAAAACGGGAAACGTCAGTTATCCCATTGATACTAAAGGACAACTCATTGGTTGAATGGTTCGTAACAGAAATTAACGACCTCGCTTCACTGGAAGATGCATTTGAAGGGATCACCCAGGTGTACCACTGTGCAGCACTGGTTTCCTTTGATCCGAAAGACAAGGCAGAACTGCTGAAAATCAATATTGAAGGCACCAGCAACATTGCCAATCTCTGTACAACTTATGGCGTAAGGCTCCTGCATGTCAGTTCTGTGGCTGCCCTGGGCGAAGCCAAAAAGGGAAAACAGATCACCGAAAACGATTATTGGGAATACGATCCGAAAGTCCATTCTTATGCCATCTCCAAATACGAGGGCGAAATGGAAGTATGGCGCAGTATAGCAGAAGGACTGGATGCAGTGATTGTTAACCCCGCGGTCATGATCGGTGCCAATGCCGGGAATAAAGGCAGCGGCGCGATCTTTCAGCTGGTACGTGCAGGCCTGAAATATTACACCGCCGGCGCTACAGGCATCGTGGATGTAAGTGACGTGGCAAAAAGCATGATTGCATTGATGGAAAGTGATGTCACCGCTGAAAGATTTACCATCTCGGCAGAGAATTACCATTATAAGCAGTTTTTTTCGGAGATTGCCGCAGGTTTTGGTGTGAAAGCCCCGGCTAAGGAAGCGGCCCCATGGATGCTGGGCATTGCCTGGCGCGCAGCAAAAGTCCTTTCCATTTTTACCGGGAAAGCACCGGCACTCACCTCCGATGCCGCAAGGAGCAGCCTGAATATCAGCCTGTACAGCAACGATAAAATTAAAAAAACAACGGGTATTACCTTTAAGCCCCTGCATGAAAGTATCAAGGAAGTATGTGCAGGTTTAATAAAAAACTAAGATGAAGCAGAAGAACATTTATATCATTGATTTCGACAGTACCTTTACGCAAGTGGAAGCATTAGATGAGCTTGCCAGAATTTCCCTGAAAAAACATCCGGATAAGGAAGCCATCTTCAAAAAAATAGAAGACCTTACAAACCTGGCTATGGAAGGTAAACTGTCTTTCAGTGAAAGTCTGGCCCAGAGGGTAAAACTGCTGGACGCTTCTGAAGATCATTTGAAACAGCTGATCACACGCCTGAAAAAGAAAGTATCAAGTTCTTTCTCCCGCAATGCTGCATTCTTTAAAAAACATGCCGATCAGGTGCTGATCGTTTCCGGGGGGTTCAAGGAATTTATCACACCTGTAGTGAGCCAGTACCATATCAAAAAAGAAAATATCTATGCCAATACTTTTGTGACCACAGGAGATGGCAAGATCATCGATTATGACCATGCCAATCCGCTGAGCGAAGAAGGCGGAAAAGTAAAACTGATGCAGCAGCTGAACCTGGAAGGCGACCTTTACGGAATTGGCGACGGCTATTCCGATTTTCAGCTCCGCGAAAGCGGAATGATCAAAAAGTTCTTCGCCTTTACGGAGAACATTTCAAGGGAAAGTATTGTCAGCAGGGCCGACCATGTGACCCCAAGTTTTGACGAATTCCTTTACGTAAACAATCTGCCAAGGGCAATATCTTACCCGAAGAACAGGATCTTATGCCTGATCATTGGAGAAGTGCCTGCAGAAAGTATTGCTTTATTGAAAAAAGACGGCTTCTCCATCCGTCACAAATCTACATTTGAAGATAAATATGTAAAGGATGTACACATGGTCCTGATGGCCGAGGGAGAAAAGATGGACCCCGCAAAACTGCAGCTTGCTGTAAAATTAAAAACGGTAGGTTACCTGGGCAGCGCAAAGAGTAACCTGGATATGCAGACCTGCACAGACATGGGTATAGTGATCTTTGAAGACCCGAAACACAATCCAAGGAACGCCAACTTTATCCCGAAAAGGATGATGGACTTTATGAATACAGGTACGACCTACCTGAGCAGCAACTTCCCGAACCTTCAGCTGCCGAGATTTAACCAGAGCCACCGTCTGATCCATGTTCACCATAACGTACCGGGCATCATGGCGCAGATCAATACCGTTTTCGCCAGCCACAGCATCAACATTGTGGGCCAGTTCCTGATGACCAATGCTACGATAGGATATGCGATCACCGACATTAATGCAGAATACGATAAAGACGTTTTTAAAGCCCTGAAAAAAATTGACCAAACTATAAAATTCAGAGTACTCTATTAAGTACTCCCGTATGAACAATGGAACTGACACCTGAAATAAAAGACAAGCTGGATAAACTCCAGGAAAAGTACGCGGCGATGGGACAGGATATGGCTGCCTATCTGGATGGGCTGTTATATGCCGACTTTCTAACCTACTGGGATTATATCCATCTGGACACGTTATTAAGTCTCCAAAGTCCCAAAACACCTTTTCCTGACGAGGAGATCTTCATCATGTACCACCAGATCACTGAGCTTTATTTTAAGCTCAGCCTGCATGAATGTAAGCAGATTGCCATACATCCGGCACTGACAGCACAGTTTTTTACCGACCGTGTAAAAAGGATCAATGCCTATTTCAATGCCCTTGTGAGTTCTTTTGAGGTAATGGTGAACGGAATGGAAAAAGAACAGTTCCTGAAATTCCGCATGTCACTTTTACCGGCCAGCGGCTTTCAGTCGGGCCAGTACAGGATGATCGAGATCTGCGCAACAGATTTCTGCCGGCTGGTAGACAAAAGCCGCCGTGAGGAACTAAGCGGCGCAACGCTTGAAGAACAGTTTGAACATATCTACTGGAAGTTTGGTGCAACAGAACTCTCCAGCGGGAAACAGACACTCACACTAAAGCAGTTTATTGCCAAATATGCAGACCAGTTCCTGCAGCTGATCAAAGAACGCGAGCATACCAATTTCTCTGCCCTGTACCATAGGCTGCTCGGCGAAGGGCAGGATGTAAGCCTGCTGGCAGAGGAGCTCAGAAAGCTGGACCTCTTTGTAAACGTGGAATGGCCGCTCTCGCATTACAAATCTGCGGTGAGGTACCTTGAGCGGGACCCTGTGGACATTGCCGCAACAGGCGGGACGAACTGGCAGAAGTATCTTCCCCCGCGTTTTCAGAAAAGAATTTTCTACCCTTTCCTGTGGACAGAAACACAGCTGCAGGAATGGGGTAAGTCATGGGTACTTAGTGTCTTAAAAACACTCCATACTTAAAAAATAAACTGGTTCATGAAATTTTTTTTTCTTAATTTTGAATCAAATTAATACCGAGACCGTGATAGAGACTTTGACAATAAAAACCACAAAAACTGCACATTCCAGACTGGCTGAAACAAATAAAACAGATCTGGCTTTTGGAAAGTATTTTACTGACCATATGTTTGTTGCCGATTATGAGGACGGAGAATGGAAGAACTTTGAGATCCTTCCTTACGGCCCTATTCCACTGAGCCCGGCTACATCTGCCCTGCATTACGGACAGACAATTTTTGAAGGATTAAAGGCATACAGACAAGCTGACGGCAGTGTAAGCGTATTCAGGGCTGGTAAAAACTTTGAGCGCATGAATAAATCTGCTGTCCGTATGTCCATGGCTACCCTTCCTGAAGAGATCTTCATGCAGGGGCTGGCGGCGCTGATAGATATTGACAGGGCATGGGTCCCTGATATTGAAAATTACTCTTTATACATCAGGCCAACAATGTTCGCTACAGACCCGTTCCTCGGAGTAAGGCCTTCATTAACCTATAAATTTGTGATCCTGATGAGCCCAAGCGCTCCGTATTACAGCAAACCACTGAAGGTGAAGATTGAAACGAAATATACGCGTTCGGTTGATGGTGGTGTTGGCGCTGCAAAAACCGGGGGCAATTACTCCATGGCGATGCTGCCGACAATTAAAGCACACGAAGAGGGCTTTGACCAGCTCATCTGGACGGATGCCAAAGAACACAGATATGTGGAGGAATCCGGTGCAGCCAACCTGATGTTCGTTGTGGACGGCAAAATATTAACTCCCGAAGTTCGTGAAACGATCCTTGACGGCGTAACGCGGGATACGGTGATCCAACTGGCAAAAAGTATGGGATACGAAGTAGAGGAAAGAAGGGTAGAGATCAAAGAAGTACTGGAATATGCCGAAAGCGGAAGGCTTACTGAAGCCTTTGCAGTAGGAACGGCAGCCACAGTAACCCAGATCTATGAGATGAACTACGAGGGTAAGGCTTATCCCCTGACTGATCCATCTACACGCACCATATCCAATGGCATAGCCGCAAAATTAAACGAGATCCGTTACGGCATGACCGCCGATGAATTTGGCTGGAACTGGATCGTATAACAAAACTAAAATATTCTGACCATAGAAGGCGCCTGTAACGGGCGCCTTTAATTTTTACATTCATGAAGCGCTTTCTACTATTTACTCTTGGTACCGGTTTACTGTTCAGTTCTATTGCTGAAGCACAGCAGCACCGGTTAAATTTCCAGCAAACTCAGGGTACCGTACCCTCACTCAGCAAAACACTGCCCGTAATTTCGGGCTGGAGCGATGACAGTCACTACATCGAAACAGATACAAAAACGCAGCAGTTGTACACGGTAGACATCCGCTCCGGCCAACGGAAGGCATACACTCCGCCACCGAAAAGTAACGTGGAGGTGATGGTGAAGGACAGCGATGTCTATATCCAGTATGGAAAAGAGGAAGCTAAACGACTAACCAATAACGCCGCAGAAGAAAAAAACCCTACCCTATCCCCTGACGGAAAATATGTTGCATTTACACGGAAAGGCGATCTCTATTCGATAGCTGTAGCCGACGGTAAAGAGATCAGATACACAACGGATGCTACTGACGTGATCTATAATGGATATTCATCCTGGGTATATTTTGAAGAGATCCTGGGCCGCCCTACCAAATACAAGGCATTCTGGTGGGCGCCCGACAGTAAACATCTTGCCTTTATGCGTTTTGACGACACCAAAGTTCCGATGTTCCCGATCAACGGATCTACAGGGCAGCACGGTTATACCGAAAAAACACATTATCCCGAGGCAGGAGACCCGAACCCTGAAGTGAAAATAGGCTTTGTTCCTGCTGCAGGCGGCGCCATTGTATGGGCAGATTTTAATGAAAAGGACGATCAGTATTTCGGCACACCCTACTGGAGCTATGATGGCAGCAGCATGATGGTGCAATGGATGAACCGCGGACAGGACAACCTGAAATTCTACGCCGTTAAACCTGAGACCGGTGCTAAAAAAGAAATCTATGACGAAAAACAGCCTTCATGGGTAGACCTTGATTATGATGGCCGCATCACTTACCTGGAAGACAAAAAACATTATATCCTGAAAAGTGATAAAACGGGCTGGGCACACTTTTACCTGTATACGCTTGACGGCAAACTGATCAACCCGCTCACCAGCGGCAAATGGCAGGTAACAAAACTGCTGAATGTGGACGAGAAGAACAAAGTGGTCTATTTCATGGCCCGCAAGGAAGCTTCTACCCGGACCGACCTTTACCGTGTGAACTATAACGGCAAAGATCTTAAACGCCTGACCTTTGGAGATTACACCCACCAGATACAGGTTTCCCCTTCCGGAAAATATTTCATCACAACCTACTCCAATGTAACCACACCAACCAGGCAGACACTGCTGGACAATAACGGAAAGATCATTAAAGAGATCGCCGACAGTAAATCGGCAGATTTTGCAAGTTTCGCTATCGGTAAAACTGAGATGATCACTATTCCAACCGATGACGGGTATAACCTGCCTGCCGTGATCACCTACCCGGTTGATTTTGATCAGACAAAAACCTACCCGGTAATCTTCAGTATGTATGGCGGGCCTGATGCAGGAACGGTAACCAATACCTGGAAAGGAACAGCTATCCAGTGGTGGGCAAACGAAGGGATCATCCAGATTGCTGTAGATCACCGTGCTTCAGGCCAGTTTGGAAAGGAAGGCGTTGCCCTGATGCACCGGAACCTGGGCAAGTGGGAGATGAAGGACTATATTACCGTAGCAAAATGGCTGAAAGCGAAGCCATGGGTGAACAAGAAGAAATTGCTGATCACAGGACATAGCTATGGCGGGTATATGACTACTATGGCATTAACATATGGAGCTGATTATTTTGATTACGGATACGCAGGTGCCCCGGTAACGAGCTGGGAACTGTACGACTCTGCTTATACGGAAAGATTCATGGATACGCCGAAAGAAAATCCTGAAGGGTATAAAAATGCGTCGGTATTAACTTATGTTGACCGGTATAAAGGCTTACTGCGCATCATGCATGCCGATATGGACGACAATGTGCATATGCAGAATACGATCCAGCTGATCAACAAGATGGAAGATGCGAACAAACATTTTGAGCTGATGATTTATCCGGGTGGCCGGCATGGCTGGTCTGCCACGGTTAAAGGGAAGCATGATTTCACAGAGCGTGTAAGGTTCTACTACCAGAATTTACTGGAAAAACCCGTGCCTGAAGAGTTGCTGAGGTAGGGCCTATCTCCTGCCCCTTGCTTCGTTCCTGCGCTGCCGGTTTTCCCTGCGCTCCTCCCTGTCAGCCTTCATTTTTTCAAACTGGGCTATTTTGGCGGCAATTTCCGCTTCTTTCTGTGGCGTCAGGCCTACAGTGTATTTGATACCCTGGAAAAGTGACTGCCAGATAAAGCTGAAGAAGGAAGTAGTAGGGTCCCGCTGGAAGTTGATGGGCGCAGTAATGAACTGTCCTGCTTTATTTGGATTAGCGGGGTTGATCACCAGGGCATTTGCCAGCATGGAGATCAGTCCCTGTTTTACCAGTCGGTTTTTTCCCTGTACCTTCTTCAGCAGTCCAATGGAAAGTTCATTGTAGGCAAAAGCCAGGTTTCCCTTTGCCTGGTTTTCATCGGCGGTAACGTTAAAGGTCAGTTTCTTTACCTCCCCGCTTTTCACCTGTACGAGGCCCAGCGGTTTGGTGATCTTGTTTAATACCGACCCTTTCATATCCGTCAGTTGCCCGTCATATGAAAATGCACCGTTCTTAGCAGTCAGGTCAAACCTGAAATTTACATGCAGCTTTCCCTTCCCCATCATATAGCTGTCAAGACGGGCAAGCATGATAGGATTCTTTTGCTTTACTTTCTCTTCATTCGTTACATTTGAGATGGTGCCCGAAGTATTTTCAAAGGTGATCTTTCCCTTCTGCCTGGTGTAACGGTCGAACAGCGCATAGCTAAAATCTATATTGGTCAGGTTCAGTTTTTTTACTGACAGCTGCCCCTTCACCGTTTGCAGAAGCTGGTGCGGGAACTTGCCCATCCGGACAACCCCTCTTGAAGGCAATTCATTATTGTTAAATACCGATACAGAGCCGTTTGCGATGTTCATTTCCGTGGCGGATAGTTGCAGTTTCTTCACATACAGGGGAAGGTCAATTCCCGTTAAACTGATATCGCTCATCCGGATATGAAAGCGGTCCTTTGCATAACCGGCAACATGGCCGAAGTCCATTTCAGAATACCTGGGCGTCAGGCTGAACCTGTTGATGTGCAGTAAGCCGGTAGAGGCTTTGAAGGACAAGGCGTTTATATTCATATGGTACAGGCTGTCAGGAGTAGCAAACTGGTAATCGTTCAGATTGATCAAAACGTCTTTCAGCAGGTAAAAACGTGAAGGATCTGTGGCAGAATGGGCGTCTATCAGCCAGTCGCGGAAGGTGATATTCAGGTTATTCAAAGAATCAGATTCTGGTACGGGCAGGTTCTTGTTCACATACTTGAAGCTGATATCCTTCAGATCAATGCTTTTTACACTTACCTCTTTCAAAAATCTTGAGATATAGGTATAGGGCGAGCGGTAGGGCCTTGCGGGCCTGTTCTCATTAAAATCAAACTGTTTGTTGATCATCACCACACTGGGATGCTCAAATAACAGCTGATCTACAGTAAGTTTTTTGTCCTTAAATAACCGGAAAGGGTGAAAATTCCAGATAGTCAGCTTTTTAAGCCTCACTTCATAAATATTATTGGGGGCATGTTTCAGTCTGACCAGCTTATTGAAAATATTGGTGTCCGGCAGGATACGTACATCCAGTATAGAGGCATTGCCCAAAAGATAGTTGGTATTTACATCGCTGAACTCAACGTGGTACAGGCTATCTGTAGCGTGCAGTACCAGGTCTTTCAGTTCTTTGGTAACGATTGGCCTGCGTTTCGAACTGAGGTACCAGGATGCGGCATCGGCAGCCATAAACAGCACAAATACGATTCCGGCGGCCCATTTAATAATAGTAAACGTCTTACGGGATGTTTTGATCATGCAACAATAGGGATATTATTTTCCAATATACGTTTTTTTATCAAACGCCCGTGCCGGTTAATTATGTTCCTTTTTTGCTTTTCTTTCGGCTCTTCTTTGCTGCCTTTTCTCTTTCCTGCTTTCTTTTTTTTCTTTACGCTCCTGCAGTTTTTCAACCACTACCTTACGCCCCTCCTCAGGAGTTTTCATTGGAATGATACCCAACCCCACGGTCTCGCGCATTCCGATAAAAACACTTTTCCATAACAGATTAAAGAACGAGGCACCGGGAGGACGCTCAAAAACGATATCCGCCGTACGGACCGGTTTTCCCTTTGCAGGGTTTTCATCTTTGACAACCAGCGTATTTGCTAAAAAGGAAAGCAGGCCTTTCTTTTTGGCAGGCTGCCCGTCTTCTCCCTCTTTTAGCAGCTCTATCTTCAGGTTGTTGTAATACATATGCATGGTTCCCCTGGAGCCCTTAGCATTCGCCCTGACATCGAAATCTATTTTCTGGATCTGTCCGCTTTCTACTTTTACCAGGCCAAGGCTTTTAGCAAGCGGGTTCAGTTTCACCATATCCATTTTACCGATATTCCCCTTAAAGGTAAAGGCAGCATTTTTGGCCAGCAGATCAAAATTGATCCTGATGGTCAGCTGGGCCGCCCTGATCATATACGCATTCAGCTCAGCTACCGCATACCTGTTCCTGGACAGCGATGCAGAATCATTCGTTACGTTAAAGACATTTCCATTCAGCCTCTCGATATGGACTGTCCCCTTTTCCTGCGAAATAGGGTTGTATTCAGTATAGGCAATATTTACGCCCCGGAGTTTCAGTGTATCTATCGTTGTTTCTATAGGTAACCTCCTCAATGCCATATGCGGGAAGTTTCCGGATTTGTCACCATGGCCGGGCGGCATTTCCCTGTTCATAAACACTTTGGCATCCCCGTTTTTAATGCGGAGCGATTTGGCATGCAGTATACCCCTGATATTCAGCCTATAGAAATTCACCCCGTTGAAATCAATCCGGTCAAATGCAAGGTTATACCTGTCCTTCTGTGTTTTAAGCATTTTGCTGAACTGTATTTCCGGGTACATCGGGATCATCTTCAATCCCCTGATATGGATGTTTTTACCTGCAGCAGACCCTGTTATAGTATCCACTTTCATGGTGTACATCTTATTCTTTGATAAAGAATGATAACCTGTCATTTCAAAGGAGATATCTTTTGTATAGTAAAACCTGGTGGTATCAGCTCTCGAATGTGCATCAATCAGGATATCCTTTACATGTACGTTCAGGTGTTTCACGGAATTCAGCACGCGGCCTGTGGCACCGCTGATATAGTCAAAGTCGGCATCTTCAATTTTAACACCGTTGATGTGCACAGATTTCAATGTCTTAGAGATCCGGTCATACAGGCTGCGCCGCTCTTTTACGGGAGTTGGCTTTTTAAAGACTTTGTGATAGATCATATTGATCGATGGGTGCTCAAGGATAATATCGTTCATTTCTATCTTTCTCTTGAAATAGATCGTCAGTATACTTATCCTGCGCAGCTGCAGTTTTTCCAGTTTCACCTGGAACAAATGGGTGGGTGCCATGCCCAGTTTCTTACGCTCATTAAAAACAGCAGTGTCAGGCGCAAGTAAAATGCTGTCAACCGTTACACTGCCGGTAACAATGTTCAGGTGGATGTCTTTAAAATCGATATGATAAAGGTGACTGGAGCCATTATAGACCACATCTTTTATCTTTTGTGTTAATACCGGCTTCCAGCGGATGCTAAAATAAATTGAAATACTGGCAATGACAGCGATCAGGACGATAAATATTCCGGCAATCCATTTCCATACTTTTCTTGTTCCCGAACTCTTGTTTACCATAGGTGAGATTATATTCTACTATATACAAGTGCGGTGCACACAATGTTTTTGTACGGTAATAAATTCTGCCAATTTGTCATTTACAAATTATATTTTGTATTTTTGCACCCCAGTAATATGATTACAGTTTATGATTGATTTACAACTAGCAGACAAGACACACGATGAAAAGCGCCAGGGTGAGGCCCTGATCCTTGAAGCACCAAAAGTGCTCAACGCGAGAAAGCTGTATATTGAGAGTTATGGTTGTCAGATGAACTTTGCTGATAGCGAAATTGTTGCTTCAATCCTTCTTGATCAGGGTTTTGAGACCACTGGTGATTATCATGAAGCCGATGCAATTTTTATAAATACCTGTTCTATACGGGAAAATGCCGAACAGCGCGTACGCAACCGCCTATCGCAGTTCGGGATAGAGAAACGCAGGAACCCTAAATTGATTGTAGGGGTTTTAGGCTGTATGGCAGAGCGTTTGAAATCCAAATTCTTAGAGGAAGAGAAACTTGTTGATATGGTTGTAGGCCCTGATGCCTACCGTGATCTGCCACAACTGATTGAACAGGTAGGAGAAGGCCAGAAAGCGATCAATGTGTTGCTTTCGAGGGAAGAAACCTATGCTGATATCAGCCCTGTCCGCTTAAACGGAAACGGCATCACTGCGTTCATATCCATTATGCGCGGATGTGATAACATGTGTTCCTTCTGCGTGGTTCCTTTTACAAGGGGCCGGGAACGCAGCCGCGATCCGCATTCTATCCTTGCCGAAGCACAGGATCTTTTTGACCGCGGATATAAAGAGGTGACCTTACTGGGTCAGAATGTAGATTCGTACAAGTGGAAAGGCGCTGCTGAGGCTGAAGACTCAGCGGAGATCATGGTGAACTTTGCCCAATTGCTGGAAAAAGTTGCATTGATCAGTCCAGACCTGCGGATCAGATTTTCTACATCCCACCCGAAAGATATTACCGACGAGGTTTTGTATACGATCAAAAAATACGATAACATCTGTAACAATATCCATCTCCCGGTACAGTCCGGCAGCAGCAGGGTATTGGACCTGATGAACCGCACATACACCCGTGAGTGGTATATTAACCGTATCAACGCCATCAGGAATATCATTCCTGATTGTGCAATATCTACGGATGTAATTGCGGGGTTCTGCTCAGAAACGGAGGAAGAGCACCAGGAAACACTGAGCATGATGGATTATGTGGGTTATGATTTTGCTTTCTGTTTCAGCTATTCTGAAAGGCCGGGCACACTTGCCGCAAGGAAACTGGAGGATGACATTCCGGAGGAGGTGAAAAAACGCCGTCTGCAGGAAATTCTGTTGAAACAGCAGGTTTCTTCACTGCAAAGGTTACAGGCTTCAGTAGGTAAAAAGGTAAGGATCCTTGTAGAAGGGTTCTCAAAAAAGTCTGATAAGGACTTATGCGGAAGGAACGACCAGAATGCGATGATCGTATTTCCGGCAGCAGAAAATATTGTGCCGGGCCAATATGTAAATGTCATCATTGAGCGTTGTACTTCAGCGACACTATTAGGCAGAATTGCCGATTAAAAGAAGAATATTAAACAAATTCAATTTATTTTGGACGTACAGGATATTAAAAATCGATTTGGGATCATCGGTGGGTCACCACTTTTAAACCGGGCTATTGACATTGCCAGGCAGGTAGCGCCAACGGACATGTCAGTTTTAATCACCGGCGAAAGTGGCAGCGGAAAGGAAGTCTTTTCGCATATCATCCATCAGATGAGCACCCGCAAACACGGAGCCTTTATTGCCGTGAACTGTGGTGCCATACCGGAAGGAACTATAGACTCCGAATTATTCGGTCACGAGAAAGGTTCATTTACCGGTGCTCATGAAGCGCGTAAAGGTTATTTTGAAGTTGCCAACGGAGGAACGATCTTCCTGGATGAGGTAGCAGAATTACCGCTGGGCACACAGGCACGCTTATTACGTATTTTGGAAAGCGGCGAGTATTTACGTGTAGGATCATCTAAGGTGCAAAAAACAGATGTCCGCATTGTTGCCGCAACAAATGTTGATGTATATAACAGGGTTAAATCGGGTAAATTCCGTGAAGACTTATATTACCGCTTAAACACGGTGCCCCTGCGCATCCCGGCCCTGCATGAAAGGAAAGAAGATATCTACCTTCTTTTCAGAAAGTTCTCAGCCGATTTTAGTGATAAATACCGCAGTCCCGGCATTCAGCTGGAACCAGACGCCATACAAATGCTGAGCAATTACAGCTGGCCCGGAAACGTGAGACAGCTGAAAAATATTGCTGAACAGGTCTGTGTACTGGAAAAGGAGCGTAACGTGACGGCCAGTGCCCTGCTGAATTATATTCCCAATGAAAGCGGCAGCAACCTGCCAATGGCGATCAACGGAAACAACAAAGAGGACTTCTCCGAACGTGATATCCTTTACAAGGTACTTTTTGACATGAAAAAGGACATGATGGACCTGAAGAAACTTGTCGCCGAGATCATCCAGAATGGCGGGAACACCTCACATATCGTGGCAGACAACCCGCATTATATCAACCAGCTATACCAGGAGATAGACCAAACGCTGAACCATGATTCCACACTGACCATCAAAAAGCCATCTCAGAATGCCCCTGTAGATTATAACTACACGCATGAGGCAGAGGAAGTAGAAGAATCCCTCTCACTGATTGATAAAGAGTCTGACCTGATCAAGAAAGCACTGAAGAAACATAAGGGTAAACGTAAGTTTGCAGCACAGGAACTCGGCATCTCGGAGCGTACATTATACAGAAAGATTAAGGAACTGAATTTAAATTAGGTGATGAAGAAAAAGATATATTTAGTGCTGTTGCTGCCATTACTGGCCCTGGTGAATTCATGCTCGGTAAAATTAAATGGTGCCTCCATTCCTTCTGACATGAAGACCGTTACGGTATTGTTCTTCGAAAACAACGCACCGCTGGTTGTACCTACTTTGAGCCAGGACTTCACCGAAGCCCTTAAAACAAGGATCCGTAACCAAACCAGCTTAAGTATTGTCCAGTCTGACGCGCATGCCGTATTTGAAGGCAGGATCACAGGATATGACATCAGGGCGATCGCGTTGCAGAACAACAACAACCCTACAGCCGGCGGAAACAGGCTTACCATAAAGGTAAGCGTAAAATATACCAACAATTTAAACCCGAAATCGAACTTCGAAGAATCCTTTGAAAGGTACAAGGATTTTCCGATAGGAACCACGACTTTTGATATCGCTCAGATCCAGTTAATTAAAGACATCAACGTTATGCTCACTGAAGATATTTTCAACAGGGCATTCGCTCAATGGTAAGAAAATTGAATTTCAATCATTAACTTAGCAACGTGGAGCCGGACAAAAACATAGAACAAGAACTCGCTGAACTGATTGCTGATCCTGAAAAGGTATCTCCGCAGCATACAGCCATGTTAAATGAATTGTTGCAGGAATACCCTTATTTTCAGCCCTTACACCTCTTACTGGCAAAGGCCGGTCAGGAGGCAGGAGAAAATAAAGGACTTGCAAAGGCATCCCTCTATACAAACGGACAGACACTCCACAGGTTCCTTTTTGAAAAGAAAAGTCCGCCTGCAGCAGAAATCCTTACAGCAGATATTCCGTCAGCAGAACTCTCTGCATCAGATCCTAACACGAACGATGGCCCTTCAGCAATTGGAGAAGATCTTCCTGTAGTAACGGATGAACCGGCAGCTGAAGAAAGTATACAGACTGAAGACCAGGCTCCCGAAACGGACGAGCAGGAAACTTTTGAAGAGATTTCTGAGCCGGTTGCGGTTGCCCGGCACCATGCAGATGCGGTTCCGGATGCAGCTGAAGAAACTGTTTTTGAAGAGATCGGAGAAGTAGATTATAACACATACCGCCCTTTCAGAAATTTTTCACAGCCTGCAAACTTAACACAACAGGACGAAGATCAGGCAGAGGGCGACAGCTCCCCCGATGTTGCAACACAGGACGAAGCTGAAGATACAGTAAAACCCAACGGATCTGATCACACCATAGACCCGGATGTATCCGATGATGCAGCAACACAAAATGAGGCTGAAGATCATGAAAAAGAGAATGATACTGAAGAACCAGCAGCTTCAGTAAAAGAAAGTGAGACCGTAACACGCAAAAATACACCGGAAGACGATCTGGTATTTGAAAGCATTGTCTCTACAGACTTCTTTGCTTTCGAAGATAACTTCAGTACGGGAGAGCGGGTGGACGAAGAGAAAACACAGGTTAGCCCTCCTTTTATCGAGGAGCATGACGAGGCAGCAGCGGCCGAAGCAGAGCAAAGCAGGGTAAGCAATTACCACGACGATAAACTGCCTTATACATTTTTATGGTGGCTGGCTAAAACGCGTAAAGAGCATCAAAGCACATTTCAGCCTTATGCTGTACCAAAAAAAGGAGGCTCACAGGAACTTCAGCAGCAGTATGTTGAGCATATTTTCCATATGCAGAGCCACCTTACCGGAAACGAAGCACTGCTTGACAGCAAAGAAGAAGAAAAACCGGTAAGCAAGGATTTCCAGATCATCGATAGTTTTATCAAAAATGATCCGCAGATCCATCCGCCAAATGCCGAGCAGATTGACAATGAGAATAAAGCCAAAAAAAGTGCTGAAGACCAGAACGACCTGGTTTCTGAAACCCTGGCCAATATTTATATTGAACAGATGCTTTATGACAAGGCGATAGACACTTATGAAAAATTAAGTTTGAAGTTCCCGGAAAAAAGCCGTTACTTTGCCGACCTTATCCAATCTATAGAAAAGAAAATTTAACCATTTAACATACTATGCTTTTTTTAATTATTTTATTAATCATTATTTGTGTTGCGTTAGGCCTGTTTGTATTGATACAAAACCCTAAAGGCGGTGGTCTGGCAACAGGCGGATCGGGCAGCAATATGTTCGGCGTACAACGTACAGGAGATGTTCTTGAAAAAGGCACCTGGGTATTGTTGACACTTATTGTAGTGATTTCACTGGCCGTTACAGCTATTGGAAAAACGGGCGGTGCTTCTGCAGGAAGCACGGATTCAAAAATCCAGGAACAACTGGATAAAACACCATCACCTTCTCCAATCGGAGGTGCCTTAGGTACTGCACCGTCTGCCGCACCTGCACCTGCTGCAACACCAACAGATACGACAAAAAAATAGCTTCAGAGCTACATCTTATATAGCCCGTCAGGATACACTCCTGACGGGCTTTCTTTTTTTATCCCTGCCAGTCTGACACGAAAAAACACGGCCTTAAACTATTAGCTGACAAGCCTGTGTAAATTTGTCAAGCAATCCGTCCTTGGCATAAAAACTGTTGTGTACATCGTGTTTAATACAATTTATACATTAACCTTTAAATTAAAACAATAATTAAGTTATGGCTTTAAACATTAAACCCATTGCAGATAGAGTAGTTGTTGAAGCTGCTCCTGCCGAAGAAAAAACTGCTTCGGGTATTTACATCCCGGATACAGC
>Ga0247730_1000970_pt1 | contig 17433 bp, 20 predicted proteins | sample UWRJL073202C2_FD_180959 | JGI IMG/M metagenome (GOLD analysis project Ga0247730, IMG submission 180959) | Plant litter microbial communities from Arlington Agricultural Research Station in Wisconsin, United States - UWRJ-L073-202C-2 | ecosystem: Environmental > Terrestrial > Plant litter >... | reverse complement strand
CGTCCACCCGCGACGAGTCCCATCCGTCACACAAGTTCTCAGGCGACACACGGCCGTGGCTGCGGGGGAACGGCGTCCGCACGCCCTACCGTTTTGACCGTGGGTTCCAGCAGTGGTCTGATCATCGCGTTCGTCGTGGTCGTGTGGGCGGCGTACTTCATCCCGCTTGCCCTGCGCCGGTACGACGAGGCCAGCAAGAACGCCTCGGTCGAGACCACCGGAGCCCTCAGCCGCGTCATCTCCCGGCCCAAGGCCGCTGCTGCCACGGTCGTCGCGGAGGCTGTCAGCCCCGTCACCGAGTCCGTTCCCGTCGCCGGTCGTGAGACGCGCCCGGCCCGGGCGACCGACCGGCCCGCGGCACGGCTCGCGGCCCGTCGCCGTCGCCGCACCCTCCTGACCCTCCTGCTCGTCACCGCGATCGTGGGCGGGCTCGCCGGCTTCGGTGTCGTCGCGCCGTACTGGGTCGCCGCGCCGGTGGCCCTCGTCGTCGCGTGGCTCGTCGCCTGCCGCATCCAGGTGCGCGCCGAGCGAGGCGTCGTCCGCACGGGCGCGCAGGTGTCTCGCGCCGAGCGCGCCCCCGAAGCTGAGGCGTCCGAGGTGTCGGTCGACGAGCCGGCCCGCCGGCGCTCGGGCCGCAGGCTGTCGCTGCCCAAGCTGCCCTCCCTGCCGAAGCTGCCCCGTTCGGCGCCCGCCGGTGCGACCGCCGCCGACGAGGAGGACACCATCGTCGTGTCCGGCCAGATCGAGGACATCGACCCCGGGCGCAAGCACGAGATGGAGATCGCCGCCCTCGAGGCCGATGCGCTCGACGACCAGATCGTCATCGCGGTGCCCTCGGTCTCGACGAGCGGCGAGGCGCTGTGGGACCCGCTCCCGGTCACCCTGCCGACGTACGTCACCAAGCCGCGTGCCGGCCGCACGGTCCGCACGATCGACTTCTCGCAGCCCCACACGTGGACCTCGGGACACATCGAGGGCGAGGACGTCGAGCTGCCCGCGCGACACGACGACGGCGGGGACGAACGCCGCGCAGTCGGTCACTGAACCGGCCTGATAAAGTTGCGGAGCGCTCTCCTCCTCCGATGGAGTGGGTCCGGCGCACTGGGGCATTGGCGCAGTTGGTAGCGCGCTTCGTTCGCATCGAAGAGGTCAGGAGTTCGAATCTCCTATGCTCCACCACCAGGTCTCACGACCTCTCACCCCGCAGCCGCCCGCGTCACGCCGGTCCGCTGCCTCGCCGGGCCGGCGACCCCACTGTTTGGTGGACGCTCCTCCCGGGTAACCACGTGGTCGGCGGTCACATCTGGCCGCCGACATCGTGAGGAGCAGGACATGGCCAGGCACATCGACGAAGCAGGCGCCACCAGCCACGACCCGGCGCAGGACACCCAGGTCATCGACGACGGGACGCGAGAGACCCAGGCCGTCGACGACCGGCGCGACGTGGTGGACCGGAACGACGTCGACCGTCGCCGCGAGGTCGTGCCGGACGACACGCTGGCCCGCGACAAGTTCGGTGGGCTCAACGTCGGCGCCGCCTTCTTCGGCTGGATCGTCGCGATCGGCGTCGCCATCCTGCTCGCCGGCATCGTCGGCGCGGTCCTGACGGCTGTCGGGTCGTCGGTCGAGGTCACGCAGTCCGACGCCGAGCGGTCGGCCGGCACGATCGGCGTGTCGACGGCGGTCGTGCTGCTGGTCATCCTGGCGCTCGCCTACTACGCCGGTGGCTACGTCGCCGGTCGGATGTCGCGCTTCGACGGAGCGCGCCAGGGCTTCGGCGTGTGGGCCCTCGGGCTGGTCGTGACGATCGTCGCGATCGTCCTCGGAGCCATCTTCGGCACGAAGTACAACGTGCTCGACCGCGTCGACCTGCCGCGCATCCCGATCTCGTCCGACGACCTGAGCTGGGGCGCCGTCATCGCGGCGGTGGCCGTCGTGCTGGTGACCCTGTTGTTCGCCGTCCTGGGCGGGGTGCTCGGGCACCGGTACCACAACCGCGTCGACCGGGCCGTCCGTCGCTGACGGTCCCGGACCGCTTCACCAGCAGCAGCCTCGCGCGGTCGTGCGGGGCTGCTGCTCTGCCGGGACCTGGTCGGGGACGTCATCCGTGGGCATACTCGGGACCACGACGACCGAGGAGACGATTATGGCGACACTCAACCCGTACCTCAGCTTCGACGGCACCGCGGCGGCCGCGATGGCGTTCTACCAGTCGGTGCTCGGGGGCGAGCTGACCAGCAGCTCGTTCGGCGAGTTCGGCATGAGCGACGACCCGGACCAGGTCGACCAGGTCATGCACGCACAGCTCGAGACGCCCGACGGCTTCACCTTGATGGCCGCGGACGTGCCGGCGGGCATGCCGTTCACGGTCGGCACGAACGTCGCGGTGTCACTCAGCGGCGACGACGAGCAGCAGCTGCGGGGCTGGTTCGAGGCCCTGGCCGAGGGCGGCACGATCACGGTGCCGTTCGAGCCGGCCCCGTGGGGTGACACGTTCGGGATGCTCGTGGATCCGTTCGGCATCGGCTGGTTGGTCAACGCAGCCGGGTCGTAGGGCCGGACTCGCCAGGACCTAGGTCACGCATTCTGTGATCCACGTCGCTATTGCGCAGATTGCGGCGCATGGTGGTCTTGCTGGCGACCTGCAGGGAGGTCGCCAGGCGTCCGAGGGAGCACGACCATGACAATTCCACACACTCACGCCTGGACCGTCACCGAGCTGGTCCTCGACCAGGCACCGAGCGTGCCGGCGTATGCGAGCTACTGCGCCTGCGGGGCGCCACGGCCGGCCGGTCTCGAGCTCGCCGCCTGGTAGACGCGGGCGGGTGCCTCAGGAGTCGAAGCCGAGCCCGAGGCGGTCCAGCACGCGGAGCCACAGGTTGCGGCGACCGGTGCGGTCGGCGCGCTTGAGCGACCACGTCGTGACGGTGATGCCGATCCAGGCGAACGGCTCCGGCGGGAACGGCAGCGGGCGGCGGCGCACCATCTCCAGCCGGGTGCGCTCGGTCGGAGTGCCGGCCAGGAGGTCGAGCACGACGTTGGCTCCGAAGCGGGAGGCTCCCACGCCCAGACCCGTGTAACCGGTCGCGTACGCCACGCGGCCCCGGTGCGCGGTGCCGAAGAAGGCGCAGAACCGGGTGCAGGTGTCGATCACGCCGCCCCAGCGGTGGCTGAAGCGCAGGCCCGCGAGCTGCGGGAACGTCGTGAAGAAGTTGCCGGCGAGGGTCTGGTAGGTCGCCTCGCGGTGGTCGTACGCGGGCTCGATCCTGCGGCCGAAGTGGTAGATCGCGTCGTAGCCGCCCCACAGGATGCGGTTGTCGGTCGTGAGCCGGTAGTAGTGGAACTGGTTGCCCGAGTCCGACACGCCCTGGCGGTTCGACCAGCCGATCGCCGAGAGCTGGGCGGGGCTGAGCGGCTCGGTCATCAGCACGTAGTCCCAGACCGGGACCGTGTGGAAGCGCAGCCGCGACAGCAGCGGCGCGAAGGCGTTCGTGGCCAGCGCGACCTGTCGGGCCGTGACGGTGCCGTGCTCGGTCGTGAGCGCGACGCCGCTCGGGGTGCGGCGCAGGCGGATCACGGGCGTCTGCTCGACGAAGCGGACGCCGGCTGCCTCGGCAGCGGCCATGAGTCCCCAGGCCAGTCGTGCCGGGTCGAGGATCGCGTTCCCGGTGCGGTCCCAGCTGCCACCGAGGTACGTGGGGGAGTCGAGCTCCGCGCGGACCGCGGAGGCGTCGAGGACGTCGGCATCGGAGGGGTCGTACACCGCGAGCTCGTGGGGACGGGTCGCGACGGTCAGGTCGCCGGTCCGTTCGAACCCGCAGTCAATGCGGTAGCGGGCGATGGTCTCGGCGATCTCGTCGAGGTTCTCCAGGCCCAGCCGGTGCAGCTGCTCGTACTCGTCGGGCCAACGCTCGCGACCGTTGGCCTCGCCGTGCGTCAGGCTCGCGGAGCAGAAGCCGCCGTTGCGACCGGTCGCGGCCCCGGCCACGCGGCCGGCATCGATCAGCAGCACGTCGCGCTCGGGCTCACGCTCCTTGGCCATCAGGGCGGTCCACAGGCCGGTGAACCCGCCGCCGACGATGGCCAGGTCGGCGGTCGTGTCGCCCGAGAGCGGCGCGTGGGCGTCGGGTCGTCCGGCCTGCTCGAGCCAGAAGGGCTCGGGCACGGCGTCGGCCCAGCTGGCCCGCAGGGCCCGGTCGTCGAGGGTCACCTGTTCATGATGGCGCACGCGCCGGTCGCGTGGGGTCAGCTCCAGGAGCCGCGTCGACGTCCGACCAGGCGGATGCCCAGCAGCACGACGCCGGCCAGGACCACCCACGGCAGGAGCACACCGGCGATCTCGACGACGCGGTTGACGGTCGAGACCAGGCCGTTCCAGCCGTCGCGCAGCCCACCCGTGAAGCCGCCCGGCTCGACCGAGCCCGCTGTCGGCTGCTGGGAGAGGCTGATCGACAGCGTCGACAGCGACACCTGGTCGGCGATCCCTTTGCGCTGCGCCTCGAGGCTCTCGAGCTGCTCCTGTCGCTGCGTCAGTGCCTCCTCGGCCTGCAGGACCTCCTTGCTCGACCCGGCGCCGGCCATGATCGACGTGAGGCGGTCGATCGACAGCTGCAGCGCGTCGATCCGGGCGTCGAGGTCCTTGGCCTGCGCCGTGACGTCGCTGTTCTGCAGCGAGACGTCGTCGACCGTCCCGTACGTCTTGAGGCGGTCGACCGTCGCGGTGACCTGGTTGCTGGGCACGCGCACGGTCACCGCTGCGGAGGCGTCGTCGCCGGAGCCGTTCTCGGAGCGGTCGTCGACCCGGCCGCCGATCGACTCGACCCAGGTGCTGAGCTGCTGGGCGGTGGTGCGTGGCTCGCCGACGGTGACGCTGATGGTCCCGGTCGTGATGACCTGGCGGTCTGCGTCCGGGGCGACCTGCTTGCCGGTGGCGAGGTTCCCGTCCGGTGCTGTGTCCTCGGGGACGGCTGCCGGTGCCTCGGCACGCGACCCGGCACTCGTGCTGTCCGCGCCACCGCCCACCTCGCTGCGGCCGTCGACCGTGCTGAGCGCATAGCCGCCGAGACCCACCACGAGGACGCTGGCGGCGGTCAGCCCGACGACGTTGCGCGCGCGGCGACCGCGGTGCGTGACGTCCTGCTCGATGCGGTGCATGACCGACATGCGCATCTTGTCGATGCGGTCGTCGTGGAGCGTGGGCGTGGTCATGACATCTCCCTCATGGAGCGAAGGTCGGAACGGAGTCGGGTGCGCAGTCGCGAGAGACGGTTGCGGACCACGGAGTGGGTGACGCCCAGCTCCCGCGCGGCCGACTCGTAGGTGTGGTCGCCGGCCAGGCACAGGTCGTACAGGCGTCGGTCGACGGGGGACAGCGCGGAGACTGCCTTCTCGATCTCGGCGCGGACCAGCCCGGCCTCGACCTCGTCCTCCACGGTCCGGTCGACCGGTTGCCGGTCGTCGAGCTCGTCGGCCCGGCGTCGCTGCCGTCGACGGCCGGCGTTGAGGGCGGTGTACCGCGCCGTGACGAGGAGCCACGGCAGGATCGAGTCGTCCACCAGCGTGATCGTGCGGATCTTGTTCCAGGTCGTGACGAACACGTCCTGCGTCGTGTCCTCCGCCTCACGATCGTCGTGGAGGACGCTGTAGGCCTGCCAGTAGACCGGCCGCACGTGACGGTCGTAGAGCCGGCCGAACGCGCCGCGGTCGCCCCGGGCGGCGCGCTCCAGGAGCACCCGGTCGCTGTCGGGATCGTCGTCGGGCGGGTCCCCGAGGGCTGCGGCAGTGATCACCGGCGACTCCGATCTGTGCTGTGGTGCGGACGTCTCTACCAGGGAGATGTCCGGACCGCGGCGATCGTCTCACGTGTCTTTGGGGTCCCGGGTCGGGCAGCTCGGCCTTGCTACTTCCTGAGCGCAGGCTGGTCGCAGACGGGATGGCTCACGGCCGCGACGTGGCCGCCGTTCACACTGACGCCAAGGGAGCCCAGAACGCTCGTGACGATGCCGCTGAGCAGCGAGTCGAGCCCGCCGGGCACGAGGAGGCCCAAGTTGATGGGAACCGTGATGAGCGCGATACGAAGGTTGACAGTGCCGCTGAGGCCGAGACTGCCGACGCCGCTGACCTCGGCCGTCTCCGGCGGATAGCTCAGCAGGACATTGCGGTCCGGGCCCTCGACAAGCGAGAGGGGGAGCTCCACGCCGGCGAGCCCGCCGACAAGCGCGAGGCTCAGCTTGCCGCCCGCCGTGGAGGTCTCGACGTCGATCCCGATCTGATCGGGACCACAGCGAGCGGACGACAGGGTGCCCGTGGCGTTGGCCGCGTTCACCACCAGCGACAGATCGACCAGGTTCAGACCCGATGCGACTTTGGCTGACAGAGTCAGCTGGATCTGGGACTGGGTGGCGGTAGTGCCCCTGGGGCCGCACGCGACGCTCTGCTTGGGTTCGATCACCTTTGCCGTCACGTTGACGGCGGTCAGGGTTCCGAGGTTGAGACCTGCGTTCGGCACGTTGAGCGCATGATCGGAGTCGGCGGCGATGACAGCTGCCGTAACCAGGTCCACGAGGTTCAGGTCGGTGCCCAGACCGCTTGCGCCACCCGTCTCGATGTCGAGCACGTCGCGGACCTTCAGAGCGCTGCTGCCGAGCCGCGTAGCGATGGTGGCGAGCTGCAAGCCTGCGGTGGTGCCTGAGCCGAGAACGGTCGCGGCCGCATTTAGGAAGCTCGCGATTCCGAGGTCCAGCAGCTCGGCCGGCGTGGCGAGGCCGAGCCGCGTCTGGATTCCGGCGATCGGCACGGTGAGGTCGAGCGCCGCGAGTCCTGCTCCGCTGATGACGTTCGCTCCGAGGCTGTCGTTGAGGATTCCTCGCAGCACGACGCTGTCGCCGCTTCGGACTTTCGCTAGAGACGATCCGACCGCAAAACACGCGAGTGCTGGGTTCACCGCGGTGGCTGGCCTGCTGGGGTGCGCTGGTCGTGCGCCGGACAAGAGCCGCGCCGAGGTCGCCCCGGACACGGTGACGCGGACGGCATTCGGCACCTCCGTGTCGCCCGCGGGCCGTCGCCAGACGCCGACGTCGTTCGCAATGCCGAACTCGACGTCGACGTCCGCATCAGCGATGTCGGCCGCGGCTGACGGCGCGTTGCGCGCGAGGCTGTCGGCCTTGGCTGACAGGAATGCGCTGGAAGGTCGCAGCTCGGCGGTCGTCTTCGTGCCATCCATGGTTCGGGCGATGTCCAGGGCCATCGTGTCCGCGACAGACTGCATGTCCGTGCGCACGATGCGGTTGATGCCCACGTCGATCACGAACGCAGCCAGCAGCATGACGATGGACAAGAAGACCACCGACATCACCATCACGGCGCCGCGTTCTTCGCGCGACCGGCGCATTCCCATCAGTGACTCACTCGCGCGGATGCGGTGTACTGCAGGTCGTGGGGCAGGACATCACCCAGCAATGGCATGCCTTGGATGAAGCCCAACGGACCAAGCGGGTGGGCTCGCAGGTCGTGGGACAGCTTCACGGTGACGACGTTCGCATTAATCGTGATGTCGCACACGAGACCGCCGGTGCCGCAGGTGACATCCGCCTGGTTCAGGACCGTGTCATCGATCGCTGTTCTCGCCGCCGACCGACGCTCAGGGGTGGTGACGTTGGTCGGCTGCACGGCGCCGGCGCGTGCCCCCTCTGTCGCCGCTTGGCTGAGTGCCTGCCGGTAGCTGAAGGTGGTCGCGATGCCGATGAGGAAGAAGATGAGGAACAGGAAGAACGGCAGGATGATGGCGAACTCGACGATCGCCGATCCCTGCTCGTCTCTGGTGCCGACATGACGCGATCGCACCCTGCCCATCTCCCTCACCCCTCCCAAGGCGCACGTCAACAAAGTGACGTTGGTCCATAGCGTAGGGGTGTGCGGAACGCATTGTGGCGGTTTCGCGAAGGAGCCTCACCATCCGCACAGATCGGGTAAACGGCGTGTCGTGGCAGCGAAATCTCACTGGGTTGGTGTGTCTAGTCCTTTAGGGCCATCTTTTGAAGAAAATGCAAGTTTTCGAGTGGATCCGCTCGAACTGAGGGACTTAAGTCCTAGGGTTTGGGTCAGGAGCCCGCGAATGCGGGCGCTTAAGGGAGAGGCACCGTCACCGGTGTCAACAAGGGAGAGGGAGAGGGATTCACATGCGTGCACCCCTGTATGTTCTGGCCTTCATGTCGAGCTTCGTCAACGGCGCCAAGCGCCGCGAAGAGCGTGGAGCTGCCATCACCGAGTACGTCGTCCTGATCGGCTTCATCGTTCTCGCGGTTGCGATCCTCAGTGCCGCGGGCATCTGGACAACGCTGGCGAACAAGATCGGGACGCTGGTCAACAGCATCTGACCTGCCGTCGCCATCGTCGCTCGGGCGGCGGTACCGCCATCGCATCGTCGCTCGGGCGGCGACCTGATAGGCGAGCAGTCAGCGGGTGGCCCATGACGGGGTCACCCGCTGACTCACTGTCCGGACCTCCGTGCACCCGGAAGGTCGTGCACGAACGGCGGCCGCGACGGGGTCACGTCCAGTACTGAGATTGGTTGAGCACATGAGCATCAACAAGCGCACGGTGGCTGCCGTCGGGGCAGTGGTCCTTGCGATCCTGGGCGTGGCCAGCCTGGTCCTCTACGCGAATGACGCGAAGGATCGCGCGTTCGAGGGGGCCGAGCTGGTGTCTGTCCTGCAGGTGGTCGAGTCGATCCCGGCCGGCACCAAGGCTGAGGACATCGGTGCAGCCGCGAGTACGGTCCGACTGCCGAAGACGGCCGTCCCGTCGACAGCGCTCGCCGGCCTCGACTCGGTGTCCGGCGAGGTCACCACGGCGACACTGGTACCGGGAGAGGTGCTCGTGTCGGGCCGGTTTGGGGACAAGGAAGAGGTCAACGGCGGCTCGAAGGTGAGTGTTCCGAAGGGTCTTCAGGAGATCACCATCAGCGTCGATCCCGTCCGCGGTCTCAACGGTGACCTCGCGCCGGGTGACACCGTCGGCGTGCTGGCCAGCTACGACGACGCCAAGAAGACCAACTTCGCTCTGAACCGCGCTCTGGTCCTCGACGCGTCCGATTCGGCTGCTGGATCCGGAGAGGATCTGACTCCGAATCTCGTGGTGCGTCTGGCCGTCTCGTCGGTGGATGCTGCCAAGATCGTCAACGCGGCCCAGTTCGGCTACGTCTACCTCACCAAGCAGGGCCCGGATGCCGAGGTCGATCGCCAGTTCATCGGGCTGGAGGACGTCCTGCGGTGATCAACGTCCTGCTCGTCGCCGTGGATCCGCAGCTCGCGGATCGCGTCAGCGCGTTGCGCGAGCATCGGGTCGTGGCGATCGATCGAGACAATGCTGCCGAGATGGCGCGCATCAACAAGAGCGGGCCGGTCTTCAACCCGGACGTCATCCTCATCGGAGCGGATGTCTCTGTCGACCAGGCGATCGGCTATGCCGCAACGGTGATGGCGGAGCATCCGGCGATCACGGTGTTCCTCGTTGCCGAACCGAGCCGAAAGCTCAATCGCCGAGCGGCGAAGGCGGGCATCCAGGGTGTGGTGCCGCCGTCGATCGGCGACCAAGAACTGGCGGGCCTGATCCGGGCAGGTGTGCCGGACTCGGTCAGGACGCCGCATCAGGTCGTAGTGGTGGCCTCTCCGAAGGGTGGCGTCGGAAAGACGACGACGGCGGTCAATCTCGCGGCGATCTTCGCCGAGACATCGCCGCGCAAGGTGGTGCTGATCGATCTGGACCTGCAGTTCGGGGACGTCGCGTCGATGCTGGACATCGAACCGGAGCACTCGATCACCGACGCGTTCGCAGCCGACGGGATCGACTCGATGCTGGTGCGCAGCATGTTGGCTGTTCATCCTGCGGGCTTCTACGTGCTGGCCGGCTCGCCGGCGCCCGCCGACAACGCGGCGGTGTCGGGTGACCAGATTCGCAAGCTCATCAGCCAGCTGTCGGCTTCGTTCCCCTACGTCGTGATCGACACATCGGCCGGGCTGCTCGAGGAGACGCTCTCGAGTCTTGAAGAGGCTACAGATCTGGTGCTGGTGGCCGCCTTGGACATCGCCACACTCCGTTCGGTGCGCAAGGAAATCGACGTGCTGGACGACCTGGAGCTGCTGCCTGCGGCGAGACACGTGGTGCTCAACAAGTCCGACAGGCGGTCAGGCCTGTCGGTCCGTGACGCTGAGAACCTGCTCGGTCTGCCCGTTCATGCCGTGGTGCCGTTCTCCGAGAACGTGGCGCTGGCTGCCAATCATGGCGAGCTCGCGGTGGCCAAGCGGAAGCGGTCGACTGTCCGTACATCATTCGAGATGCTCGCGCGAAGGGTCTCTGACTCCTCGGTCGAGCAGAACAGCTACTGAAGGGAAGCCCTGTCATGAGCCTTGCCGACCGTCTTGCCGTCCGGCGCCGCCAGGACACCGATCCGGACGCTCCGATCCTGGACCAGGCGCCCGCCGCGGCCACCGTCACGTCATCCGACCCCTACGAGCCACCGGCCGCCCCGGTGGCGTTGCCCGCCCGCCATCTCGCACCGCCAGCCGCGGAGCCGGTGCGTGTCACGGACGGGGTCAGTGACATCAAGGCACGAATTCTCGCCGAGCTGTACGAACGCATCGGGTCTCGCATCAGCGACCCGACGCTGACGGAGGATGCGTTGCACACCCTCGTTCGAGCGGAGCTGGCGCGCGTCGTCGACGAGCAGGGCCTGGTGCTTGCTCAGCACGAGAGACGGACGATCTTGCAGGAGCTCGAGGATGACGCGCTGGGGCTTGGCCCGATGCAGCGACTCCTGGACGATCGCAGCGTCACCGAGATCATGGTCAACGGGCACGACACGATCTACGTCGAGCGCGACGGACGCATCACCTTGAGCGGGCTGCGGTTCACCGACGAGGACCACCTTCGCCGCGTCATCGAGCGGATCGTGGCTCGAGTCGGCCGGCGTATCGATGAGTCGTCGCCGCTGGTCGATGCACGCCTGCAAGACGGTTCTCGAGTCAACGCCGTCATCCCGCCACTGGCCGTCAACGGTTCCTCTCTGACCATCCGAAAGTTCTCGGACACGCCGTACACGGTCGAGGACCTGATCCGCTTCGGTTCCTTCTCGCCTCAGCTGGGGGTGTTCCTACGTGCCTGTGTGGAGGCCAAGCTCAACATCCTCGTGTCCGGTGGAACGGGAACGGGCAAGACCACGCTGCTCAACGTGTTGTCCTCGTTCATCCCCGCCGACGAGAGGATCGTGACGATCGAGGACGCAGTCGAACTGAAACTGCAGCAGGATCACGTCGTCACGCTCGAGTCCCGACCGCCGAACATCGAGGGCAAGGGCGAGGTCACGATCCGCGACCTCGTGCGTAACTCGCTGCGCATGCGCCCGGACCGCATCGTGGTGGGAGAGTGTCGCGGGGGCGAGGCCCTCGACATGCTGCAGGCGATGAACACCGGTCACGACGGCTCTCTCTCGACGCTTCACGCCAATGCCCCGCGCGACGCCATTGCACGACTCGAGACGCTGGTGCTGATGGCGGGGATGGATCTCCCCTTGCGTGCGATCCGTGAGCAGGTGGCTTCGGCCATCGATGTCATCATCCAGATCCAGCGCATGCGCGACGGAAGTCGACGCATCGTCCAGGTCACCGAGGTCATCGGGATGGAGGGGGACATCGTCACCCTCCAGGACGCCTTCGCCTTCGACTACTCAGCCGGCGTCGACCACCTCGGCCGTCAGCTGGGAGTCGCACGGGCAGTGGGGCTGCGACCACGCTTCCTCGACCGCTTCGACGAGCAGGGCGTGTCGTACGACATCGCCCTCTTCGATCCGGAAGCCTGACAATGCTTGCCTTGGGTGTGTTCCTCGTCGTTCTCGCGGTCTCGATGACCGTCTACGTCCTGGTCGCGTCGCCGGTGGCACGCGTTCCACAGACTCGTCGACTCCCGCCAGGCGCCACGGTCAGGAGCCCCCTCGAGCAGCTGGTCGAGCGCATGGAGGGCGGTGTCGACTGGTTCTTGCGCAAGCGTGGCTGGAACCCTTTCCCGGCCAGTGATCTTGAGCTGGCTGGAATCCGGATGCCTCAGTCGAGCGTGGTCACGGCGATCATCGCGCTGACCTTCCTCGGCTTCATGCTTGGCTACGTGGCCGGCGGGGCAGGCCTGGGCCTGGTCGTGGCACTGGTGGTTCCATTGATCTCGCGCTTGTACATCCAGGCTTTGAGTCGACGCCGGCGCGCTGCATTCGCCGACCAGATGGAGTCGACGCTCGAGCTCATCGCCTCCGCCCTTCGAGCGGGTCACAGCCTTCCGAGCGCCCTTGACTCGGTGGCGACAGATGCGTTGTCGCCGACCTCGGAGGAGTTCGCCCGTATCGTCAACGAAGGACGCCTGGGACTGGACATCGTGGCCGCGATGCGACAGACCGCTGTTCGCATGAAGAACGAGGACTTCGGCTGGATCGCAGACGCCGTCGCCATCCAACGCGACACCGGGGGCAATCTGAGCGAGGTCCTCGATCGCGTCGGTGAGACGATCCGAGATCGGAGCCTCCTGGCCAAGCAGGTTCGAGCGCTCTCGGCGGACGGGCGCATCTCCGCGAACGTCATGATGGCGATCCCGCTGCTTCTCGCAGCGTTCTCCGCGTGGCGCAATCCCGACACCTTCGTCAGCATCTTCACCGAAGGCGTGGGCCTGTTGCTCGTGATCATCTGCGCGGTGCTGTACGTGGTGGGATTCTTCTGGCTGCGCCGACTGACGGATGTGAAGTACTGATGCTGCTCGTAGGAACTGTGCTCTTGTTGGCCGCGTGCGCATCGCTGTTCGTCTCGTTGGGCCTCGTCCAGGTGTCTCAGCTAGGCGTGGGAAAGCCCACGCGGCGTCGGTCGGCCTCGGCCTCGTTCGATGGTGGCATCGCCGTGGGCAACGATGTCCGGACTCTGGGAAGACTGCGTCTTCTGACAGCCCCGACGCTGATTGCCAAAGCCGAACGGAACCTCGCGTTGGCCGGACACCGCCCCGGCTGGACCCTGCGGCGGCTCATGTTGGTCAAGGTGTGGATCGCCGCATTCACGGGTCTGCTCATGGCGACTGTCTGGGGCTCCGACCCCTCGTCTCGTGCCCTGGTCACTGGGGTGATTGCCCTGGGCTTCGCCTTCTTCATTCCTGACCTGCTGCTCAGCGGTCGCGCCCGAGCGCGGCAGGAGGAGATCGAGCGAGAGCTGCCCGACCTGCTGGACCAGACCTTGATCGCGATCGAGTCCGGCATGAGCTTCGAAGGCGCGCTGGCGCGAGTCGGTAAGTCCGGCAGCGGTCCACTGGCTGCGGAGTTCGTCAGGACCCTGCAGGACATGCGGCTGGGGATGTCGCGGCGAGCGGCCTACAACGCCCTGGCTGAGCGGACCTCGATCGACGACCTGAAACGCTTCTGCAAGCAGGTGGTCCAGGCCGAGGAGTTCGGCGTGTCCACCTCGACGCTGATCCGCAACCTTGCCAACGAGATGCGTCTGAAGCGCCGCTTCCGTGCGGAGGAAGCCGCTCAGAAGCTGCCGGTAAAGATGGTTTTCCCACTCGTCGCATGCTTCCTGCCGGTCCTGTTCGTCGTGAATCTCTACCCAGCCATCCACAGCATGGGCGAGTTCTTCTAGTCACCAGCAATTCGTCGGCCCTGCGCCGCTGACCCACCACCTCGGGGGTCGTCATCCCAGACACGCGTCAGGTGCGCGTCCGGGATCACGCTCGCATGTGATCCTTGCCACTCGGCTTTACAAAGGCTACCTTCTTGTAAAGCCCCGCTCCCACGGGGCGCAAGGAGGAGCGACATGACAATCGAGGCCACCGTCGACGGGACGGTCGTCCGCTGGCGCGACCGGAAGCGGTACCTGTGGGTCATCGGGGCGATCGTGCCCCTCGTCCCGGTCGGCGCGTGGGGCCTGCATGCGCTCACGGGATCCACGGCGGCGTGGTACTTCGGACCGTTCTTCGTGTTCGTCGTCGTGCCGGTCGTCGACCTGGTCGTCGGGCGGGACGGCGAGAACCCGCCCGACGAGGTGCTCGAGCAGCTCGAGGACGACCGCTACTACCGCTGGGTGACGTACGCGTTCGTCCCCGCCCAGGTCGCCGGCCTGGTGTGGGGTGCGTACCTGCTGGGCGGTGGGACGCTGCCCGGCGTCGACGACCCGCTGGGCGTGGCTGCCAAGGTCGGCCTGGCCCTCAGCCTCGGGATGGTCGCCGGCATCGGCATCAACACGGCGCACGAGCTCGGCCACAAGAAGGTCGAGCACGAGCGTTGGTTCGCCCGAGCCGCCCTGGCGCAGACGTTCTACGGCCACTTCTTCATCGAGCACAACCGCGGCCACCATGTCCGCGTCGCGACACCCGAGGACCCCGCGAGCGGGCGGCTGGGCGAGACGGTCTGGGAGTTCATGCCGCGCACGGTGGTCGGCAGCCTGCGCAGCGCGTGGGACCTGGAAAGGAAGCGCTTCGCCCGCCTGAAGACGTCGCACTGGTCGATCAGGAACGACGTGCTCAACGCCTGGGCGTTCTCGATCGTCCTGTGGGGTGGCCTGACGATCGCGTTCGGCTGGCAGATCCTGCCGTACCTCGTGCTGCAGGCGGTCGCGGGGATCTGGCTGCTCGAGTCGGTCAACTACCTGGAGCACTACGGCATGCGGCGGCAGAGGCTCGAGTCCGGACGCTACGAGCGGGTCAACCCCAGCCACAGCTGGAACTCCAACAACATCGGCACGAACGTGCTGCTGTACCACCTGCAACGACACAGCGACCACCACGCCAACCCGACCCGTCGCTACCAGGCGCTGCGCGACTTCAAGGAGGCGCCGGTCCTGCCGACCGGGTACGCGGGCATGATCGTCCTGTCGTGGGTGCCGCAGATCTGGAGGTCCGTGATGGACAGGAGAGTCATCGATCACTTCGACGGTGATCTCTCGCTGGCCAACGTCCATCCGCGGACCGCCGAGCGGTACGAGCGCAGGTACGCGGCATGAGCAGCTTCGTCTGCCCCGGCTGCGGGTACGTCTACGACGAGGCGCAAGGCGACCCGCGTGAGGGATGGCCGGCCGGAACGCCGTTCGCCGACATCGACGCCGACTGGGCGTGCCCCGACTGCGGCGTCCGCGAGCAGGTCGACTTCCTGCCCGTCACGTCAACACCGTCACCAGGAGGAGCGTCATGAAGCGGTGGGAGTGCCAGCAGTGCGGGTTCGTCTACGACGAGGCGGAGGGCTGGGCCGAGGAGGACATCCCGCCCGGCACGCGGTGGGAGGACATCCCCGCCGACTGGACGTGTCCGGACTGCGGCGCCGCCAAGGCCGACTTCGTGATGGTCGAGCTGTGATCCCTCGATGACCGGGCGGACCGTCATCGTCGGCGCCGGGATCGCGGGCATCAGCGCGGCGGCGGCGATGCGTGCCACCGGGTACCCGGGCGCGATCACGGTCGTCGGTGACGAGCCCGAGCTGCCCTACCGTCGGCCACCGGTGTCGAAGGAGGTCGTCCGGGGGGAGAAGACCGCCGACGAGATCCGCATCAAGAAGGCCGAGTGGTTCGCCGACAAGGACGTCGCGCTGCGGACGGGGGCGATGGTCGTGTCGGTCGACCCGGAAGCGGGCACGGCCCTGCTGGCGGACGGGCACGAGCTCGGCTTCGACCAGCTGCTGATCGCGACCGGTGGACGGGCACGGAATCCGTGGCGGTCCTCCGGAGCCCGGACGCTGCGCGATCTCGCGGACGTCCCCCGGCTGCGCGACGAGCTGGTGCCGGGGGCGTCGGTCGTCATCGTCGGTGCCGGGCTGATCGGGTCGGAGATCGCGGCGAGCGCGCGCGGCCTCGGCTGCACCGTGACGCTGCTCGAGACGGCACCGCTGCCGTTGCCGCGTCTGCTGCCACCGGAGCTGGGGCAGATGTACGTCGACCTGCACCGGCGGGAGGGGACCGACCTGCACACGGGTGTCCAGGTCGAGTCGGTGCAGGACGCCGGCGAGACGACGATCGTGCGAGCCGTCGACGGACGGACGTGGTCGGCGCAGGTCGTCGTGGTTGCCGTGGGGATGGAGCCCAACGTCGAGCTCGCGGCGGCCGCCGGCATCGCCCTCGCGCCCCCCGAGGACGGCGGCGGCATCCTCGTCGACGCCCTCGGCCGCACATCGGTCGCCGGCGTCCTCGCCGCCGGCGACGTCGCCAACCAGCCCCGGCCGGTCCTGGGCGGGCGGCACCGGGTCGAGCACTGGCAGGGCGCGCAGAACCACGGCACCGCCGTCGGCAAGGTCATGGCCGGCGGGGAGGAGCCGTTCGCCGAGGTGCCGTGGTGCTGGTCGGACCAGTACGACCTCAACCTGCAGGTCGTCGGCTGGCCGCAGTCCGCGCACGACGTCGTGGTCCATGGCTCGATCGACGACCGAGACTTCATCGCCTACCTCGTCGACGACGGGCTGGTGCGCGGTGCCGTCTCGATCGGCAGGCCCCGCGACGTGCGGGCTGCGCGGGCGTGGATCGGCGCCCGCGCGCGGCTCGACGAGGTGCTGCCCGGGGGTGCGGCCTCATGACGGCCCCCGAGCGGATCTCGGTCCGCGAACGACTGCTCGACGCAGCGCAGGACGTCATCGAGGGCACGGGCTGGTCGGACGTCACGATGGCCGGGATCGCCGGCGTCGCTGGCGTCAGCCGCCAGACCGTCTACAACGAGTTCGGCACCAAGCACGGCCTGGCAGAGCAGCTGGCGCACCGCGAGCTGCGGCGGTTCCTCGAGGTCGTCCGCGTCCGCATGGCGTCCGAGACGACGCTCGTCCAGGGCATCCGCTCGGCGTGCGAGGGAGTGCTGCTGCTGGGGGAGGAGTCGCCCCTCGTCCGGACCATCGCGGGATCGTCCGGTCCCGGTGATGATCACGACTTCCTGCAGCTGCTGACGACGGAGTCGGGCGAGATCGCCCGCGCTGCCGTGACGGTGGTGCACGAGGCCGTCGCCGAGCTCTACCCACCGACGGCCCTCACCGGTGCCGAGCTCGGCGTCGCGGTCGAGACCGTCGTGCGACTCGTGCTGTCGGCGCTGACGCGTCCGTCGAAGCCACCGTCCGAGGCTGCGTCCGACATCGCCTGGATCGTGGGGCTCGTGCTCGACGGGGCCGCGGCGCGCCCCTGAGGCGCTAGGGCGCCTCGCTGGGGAAGCTTGGGTCCGGCAGCTCGCCCTGCGTGTCCGGCGGGGTCGTCGGTGCGGTGCCGTCAGGCGTCACCGGCGCGGTCGTGCCGTCACCGGTGACGTACACCAGACGCCCGTCGGCGAGGCGGTAGACCGTCCCGACGGGCGTGCCGCGACCGAGCGTCTTGACGCCCTCGTCGGGGACGTCCTCGGCCGTCTCGTCGGGCTGGATCGTGACCTCGCCGAGCGTCGGCTTGGTGAGTCCTCCGT